>Ga0180431_10003698_pt1 | contig 19492 bp, 22 predicted proteins | sample SS_ome_11_FD_132459 | JGI IMG/M metagenome (GOLD analysis project Ga0180431, IMG submission 132459) | Hypersaline lake sediment archaeal communities from the Salton Sea, California, USA - SS_1_MS_1 metaG | ecosystem: Environmental > Aquatic > Non-marine Saline and Alkaline > Hypersaline >... | reverse complement strand
TCGGCTACCCATTCCAGGACATGGGCGACTTCGGTGTGGATGAAACCACTTTTATGGCGCAGGTCGGGCCACACGTGCAGCATATCGGTCTGGACGAGTTGGCAGAGGCAATGGCGGAAGCCCCGGAGGCAGAGCTCGCCAAAATCGTCGCATCTGACCGGCAGCATTTCGAGGTGACGGAGAAACTGACGGAGGCGGAGCATCTGGCGTCAGCGCGGTCGGAATCGGCCCTGCGCAAGGTCGTCACGGACCGCGGCCTGGATGCAATCGCGATACACTACGAGGTGCTGGGTGCCGACCCGCGCTTCACCAGCCTTCCCTTCACCGCCGTGACCAAGCTGATAACAGAGGGAATAGGCTTCGGGGGCGAGGGTGACATCACGTCGGCATCGTGCGTCACGGCGATGCATTACCTGACGGGTCTCAGCACCTTCACCGAGATGTTCTGCATGGACTTTATCGGGGGAACGGTACTGATGTCGCACTTCGCGGAGGGGAATCTGAACTTCGCAGCAGCCCGGCCGAAGATGATCCGGCGGGAAGGCTGGGTCGGCAGCGGCGGCGTCTCAAGCGCACTGGCATTCAGCTTCACCCCGGGGCCGGTGACGATGGTGAATTTGACAATCGGCGCCGGTGGGAAGGCAAAGCTCATCGCGACGAGCGCACAGATACAAGACTACGCACTGCCTGACGGCATGACCCCGCACTGCCGGCTGAAACCGGATTGCGACCTGAGGACGTTTTTAAACGCGTATCTACATTATGGCGGGTCACATCACGTAGCGCTGGTGGAAGACAACCGGCTGTCGCTGGTGGAGAAGTTTGCCGGATTGATGGGGTTGGAGTTGGCCGTCATCTGAGTAGGCTTATAGTTACGTCGGGGGCCTCTGAAGCGCAGCTTGTGAGCTATCCGTGCGTCCATCCATCCGGTATCACTGGGGGCCCAGGTCGGGTATTCCGGAGTGTCAGTATCCGTGTATTGAGCGGCCGCGACTTCGCTATTGAGGGCCATCATCACGACTCATTTCAGGATGACATGAGGTCACCTTATCTATCGGCTGCAGAGGACCGGGACTGAAGCAGACCGGGCCATGCACTTAACTTTCCGGTGGCGGGAAATTCCGGGGACCTGCCGTCCCAGAGCGGTACACATGGGCCGATACAGGGAAACCTGCGGATGTGTAGAAGTATGGGCTGTCGGTATCCGCAGAGATTCTACAAAGGAGCAATGAGATGGGGTTAAAGAAGGCGTCGGAAGCCGTAGTCGAGGCCCTCACGGCTGAGGGAGTGGAGTATGTATTCGGCCTGCCAGGCGGCCATTCCGTGTCCATATTCTATGACGAGTTGTCAAAGCAGAAGCAGGTCAAGACGATACTGGCGCGGCACGAGACGGCCGGTGCCTTCGCAGCGCTCGGCTATGCGCAGTTGACCGGCAAGCCGGGTGTCTGCCAGGGAACCGCCGGCCCCGGCTATTCCCACATGCTCATGGGTATCCATGAGGCCGCCTATGCGAAGATCCCGCTCGTAGTAATCGCGCCCAACGCGCCGATTGCGCACTTCGGCAAGGGCGAGCTGCAGGAGTTCCCGCAGGTCGAGGCCGCGTTCGGCTTCGCCAAGTGGACATATCGCGTGGACCGGCCGGAGAAGATCCCCTGGGTGATGCAGCAGGCATTCAAACACGCGATGGCTCCACCGTGCGGCCCGGCATTCATAGACATCCCCATAGACATCGGCGATATGGCAGCGGAGATGAATGACTACGTGCCGGCCCCGCAGAGCACGTGTGTAGCCGCCCCGGAGGCAGTCGCCGAGGCGGCCCGCTCGCTTGTGGGTGCGAAGAGGCCGGTGCTGATCTGTGGCCGAGGCGTGCACCAGTCGGGTGCGCACGAAGAGGTTCGCAAGCTCGCCGAATTGCTCGCCATGCCGGTGTGCTATACGAATCACGGTAAGACCTCGATGCCCGAGGATCATCCGTTGGCGGGCGGCGGGGTCGGCTGTAACCGCACTGTTGTCAGCGATACACTCCTCCATGAATCCGACTGCTGGTTGTGGGTCGGCAGCCAGATAGAGGAATTCGCAGTCGGCAAGGGCTGGTACGACCTCCCGCCGGAACGCACCTTTATCAATCTGAACATTGACCCGACGCAGTTCGGGCGCAACTGGACGCCGGACATCTGCCTGCTGGGCGACGCAAAACTGACGCTCGCCGGATTGGCGGAAGCATGCGCCGATGATGCCGGCGAGCGCGACTTCGCCAACAGTGAGGTCGCCGGGAGAATCGCGGAACTGAGGAAGCAATGGCGGTCACAGGTGGCGGCGCTGGTCGGACGGACGAAGGGGCCGGTGCACTTCTCCCAATTCCTGAGCGAATTGAACGCGCAAATGCCTGCCGAGGCCGTCGTCGTAGTCGGTGAGGGCGCGAACCGCGTCTGGACGGCGACGGAGTTGGAGCTGAGGACGCCGCACACGTGGGTGTCGGCCTCGGATTTCGGCTGCATGGGCTATGCGGTCGGGGCTTCCATCGGGGCGGCGGCAGCTCGTCCGGGCAAGAACGTATTCTGCATCACCGGCGACGGCTCGTTCCAGATGCAGATGCAGGAGATCGTGGTCGCCGCGCAGTACCAACTGCCCATCACATACGTGGTATTCAACAACAACGCGCTCGGCTGGATCAAATGGAGCCAGAAGCTGGGGCGGGATGAGCGCTTCTACTGCACCGATTTCACGGCGAACTGGAACCATGCGGAGGCGGCTCAGGCGGCTGGTCTAGCCGGTTTTCTGGTTGACAGTTCGGAGAAATCGGCGGCGGCGATCCGGAGTGCGTTGCAGGCGAATGAGCAGGGCCGCCCCGCGCTCATCGAGGTCGCAGTTCCCTGGGACGAGCAGACACCGGGCTTCTGCGCGCATCACCAAGGCGGCTGTTGTACGGACCATTTCAACAAGATGATGGCCGAGGAGTATTGACAGCGGGTGAAACCTCGCCCAGCCGTCAGGGGGGCCGACTAACCGGCGGTAACGGCGTCCGGATGAAACCGGCCCGCATGTGCTTCCGCAGCGATTCCGAGAAGGCAGGAGTGTGTTGATGCCGCAAAGTGGCACGGGGGGAGGGCAATCTGAGGTGGACAGCAGCGTGACTTGGAACGCCCCGCTGACCGTGCTGAAGGGAGTTGGGTCGGCCCGTGCCGAAGCGTTCGCGGCAGTGGGGATCCGCAACATCGGCCACCTCCTCACATTCTACCCATACCGCTACAAGGACCGGCCGCGATTACATTCCATCAGCGAACTCGACGATGGGGACGAGGCGTGCCTGCGCGTGCGCATCACCGGCAGGGGTAGCAACTTCTACCGCGGCCGGATGAAACTGACCCGCGTGCCGGCAATGGTTGTGGCCCCGTGCCTGGATGATGACACGGCGGACGAAGCCCAAGAGCCGTGCCTCACGCTGCGATGGTTTAATCAGCCATACCGCAAGGGACAGTTCGCGCCGGGCACCGAGATAGTCATTGTGGGAAGGATGCACCGTCAGAATGGCAAGACAGCAATAGTGGTGCAGGAGTGTGAGCTGGCGAATCCGGATCCGAACGGACCGCCGGGCCTCGGTATCGGGCGGCTTGTGCCCGTCTATAGCAACATCGCAGGTGTGAGCGCAGGCCTGCTGCGCAAGCTGATACGGCAGGCCCTGGACAGGTCTGAGCAGGTCCCCGAAGCGCTCTTGCCACAAGCTCTCGCCGGGAAACGCGGCCTGATACCTCTCCAGGACGCCCTGTGGCGGACCCACTTCCCGGAAAGCCACCGGGATGTTGATGCCGCCCGCAAGCGATTGACCTATCAGGAGCTTTTCCTCTTGCAGGTCGAGCTAGCTCGGAGGCACCGCGTGGTGAAGACTCCGTCTCCCGGATATCGCCTGGCGGTTAGCCAGGAGCAGCAGGCCCGGTATCTCGATGCTTTGCCATTCGAGGTGACCGGAGCACAGCGACGCGTACTCGCGGAGATATCAGAGGACCTGTCCCAGGCAGCGCCGGCCCATCGCCTCGTCCACGGAGATGTCGGTTCCGGCAAGACCGCCATCGCAGCGTGGGCGTTGTACTGTGCCGTCGAGGCTGGAAAACAGGCGGCTTTGATGGCCCCGACGGAGCTTCTAGCCGAACAGCATTTCCGTGCTCTGCGCAGTCTGTTGATGCCACTGGGTACCGATTCGGTGCTCCTGACGGGCAGTCTTGCTGCCGAGGCAAAGGACCATGTGCGGCAGCGTTTGGCCGACGGCGAGCCGGTCCTCGTCGTCGGTACGCACGCTTTATTCCAGGAGAGCGTGGTGTTCGCGGACCTGTCAGTGGCCGTCATAGATGAGCAGCACCGCTTCGGCCTGCAGCAGCGGGCGGCTCTGACGGCAAAGGGCCTCCACCCCAACGTGATAGTGATGTCGGCGACGCCGATTCCCCGGACGCTCGCCCTGACCTTGTACGGTGAATTTGACGTCTCGGTAATTGATGAACTGCCTCCGGGGCGGCAACCCGTCGCCACAAGACTACTGGCTCATGGCAAGCGGGCCCTGGCTCTGAAAACGGTCGTCGAAGAGCTTGCGGCCGGGCATCAGGCGTATGTCGTATGCCCGCTGGTGGCGGAGGGTGGAAAGCTTCATGCCGAGGCGGCGATACAGATGTATCAGCGCCTGGGCGATGAGTTGGCTGAACTGTCGGGAAGCCACGTGGCGCTGGGTCTGGTTCACGGCCAGATCCCAGCCGAGCAGCGCGAAGAGGTGATGGAGGAGTTCCGCGCGGGCAAGATCCAGGCACTGGTTAGCACCACGGTCATCGAGGTGGGCGTGGACGTACCCAATGCTACTGCGATAGTCATTTTCAACGCGGAGCGTTTCGGGCTTGCCCAGTTACACCAGTTACGTGGCCGCGTCGCGCGCAGCAGCACGCAGGCTCGTTGTGTGCTCCTCACCGGTAGCAAGACCCCGGAGGTGATTGACCGCTTGCGGGTTCTCGAGGCAACCAGCGACGGCTTCCAGATTGCTGAAGAGGACCTGCTGCGACGGGGCCCCGGTGAACTCGTCGGCCTCGCCCAGCACGGTCTCCCGGACGTGCATATGGCCGCCTTAGTGGCCAATACGGCGACACTGGTGCAGGCCCGCGAAGACGCCCGCGAGCTTCTCGCAGATGACCCTGAACTCAGCCGGCCGGAGCATCAGGTATTGCGCAACGCGCTGCAAGCGGTATCATCTCAACCCCGCGAATTGACGATATAACATGCGCGTCATTGCAGGGAGTGCCAGATCAACCCGGTTGCAGTACCCGAAGGGGGTGAGGATACGGCCGACGAGCGACCACGTCCGGGAGTCACTATTTGCCTCTCTGGGCGAAGAGTTGGCAGGGAGTCGTTTCTGCGATCTATACGCGGGAGCGGGCACCGTTGGCATCGAGGCGTTGAGCCGGGGCGCACAAAACGCGGTCTTCGTCGAGAGGAATAGTCGCTGCTTGCAGGCATTGTATGCCAATCTGGAGAATACACATCTGGTGGAAAGCGCGGAGGTAATCCGTGGGAATCTGCCCGGTTGCATCAAAGAGGTATGGCAAAAGTCCGGCCCATTTGGTATAGTATTCGCAGACCCGCCGTATGCAGATGACCCACAGCCCGTGCTGTTGGCTCTCGCGGAGGTGATGGCGGAGGCAGGTGGATTGCTGCTGCTGCAGTGTGACAGCCGGACGGATCCGGAGGCGCCAGGCCTCGAGTTGCTGCGTAGTCAGCTGTTCGGCGACACTGTCGTAATCTGGTATCGTCTTTGAGCCGCGCGGTGCCCGAAGCCGGTCAAGCTCGGTCCGCGAGTGTGGGAAGTAATGGATTGCTCCATGAAAGCGCTCAACACATGGCCGGTAATCGCGGCGGCGATGACTATGTCCTGGCTGTTGGGATGTCACGGCAGCAGCCAGCAACAAGATTTCCTGGGTGTGCCGGACCGGGGCGCAACAGTGGTCGGTGGCTGGGAGCTCTTCGTCATCGGCCCGTCGTTCGACGGCCCGTGGTACTCCGCGGAAGAGACCGGCAGCTCGGGCACATGGAACATAAAGGAAGCCGGGGAGCCGATACGCTCGGCCCAGCTTGGTGACCAGACGGGCGTGTGGTCGCGAACACTGAAGCTGCCCAACCGCCCGCAAGAGATCAGCTCAGGCACATGGGGCTTCGATTCGCGGACAGGCTACTATTTCACCGACGCGAGTGGAGATACACCGTTCTATCTCCAGAACAATAAGCTTTACTATGCAATACAGGAGCCGGGGATATTTACCGGCGCTGTCGTGTGGGAGAAGAAATGAAGAAATCGCCTGGGAAGTCTGAGGCCGTATTGGGGTGGCTGGTGCGAGATTGCCGCGTGTTGATGGCGGTAGTACTGGCAGCGGCCATGGTATTGGCCGCAGGGTGCCATGGTACCGGGGAGGCTGAGCCGCCGCTGGGACGGGGCCAGGACGACCATCCGCTGGCCGGGATCTGGCGGCTGATGGAACTGGGTGAAACCAAAGATGGCCCCTGGTATTCGGCCTTGACGATGTGGGCGTACGGGGACTGGGCCATCGTCAATACCGAGCCCGCACCGGGTCCTCGAATGACGGGGGTAACCGGCTCGGGAACGTGGGGGCGGAGCATCAGCTTTGTCGGGCATCCGCCGCTGAATGACTCCGGTACGTGGACGAGTGACGCTAGCGGCTATCAGTTCCTGAATTCGTCAGGGCAGCGCGTAGAGATCACTTTCGGGCCGGGCTATATGTCCCATGACATAGACGTCCCAGGGGTTTTCAGCGGCGTGGCGAAATGGCGGAAGATGGTGACCGATCCACTCAGGTAGGGATGACAGTCAAGTGAGTAAGCGCATTGCGGTATGTCCGGGGAGCTTTGACCCAATAACGCTGGGGCATCTGGCCATTGTGCAGCGAGCGGCAGCGCTGTTTGACGAAGTTATCATAGCTGTGGCCGAGGATGCAGAAAAACGCCACACCTTTGGCATTGATGAACGCGTGGAACTGGCGACGGACGCATCCGGCGACATCGAGAACGTAACAGTCGAATCGTTCAGCGGTCTGCTGGCCAACTACTGCGAGCGGCGCGGAGTGACCGCCATCGTCAAGGGCCTGCGCGGTCACTGCGATATTGACCATGAACTGCAGATGCAGACCGTGAACAAAAACCTCGCGCCCGGCGTCGAGACCGTCTTCCTCATGGCGTTGACGGAGGTCGCCCACATCAGCTCAAGCATGGTGAAATGGCTCGCCAGTCTGGGTGCGGATGTCTCCGGCTATGTGCCGGAGAATGTCGCTGAACGGCTGAGACAAGACGTATAGGCAGCGGGTAGGCGACGTGAATGGTGCAGGGAGGGGCAGCAGCATGGAAATATTACAGCTTCTGAGTGAACTTGAGGAGATGGGGGAACGGGGAGAGAAGGCCTGGTACTGCCGGGTGTTCTTGCTGCGCAAGCTCGCACTGGACGCCGACGAGTTCTACGACATGATCCACAAACTGCGGACAAGCTTGCCTGCGGAGATGACTACGGCGACCCAGTTGACCCGCCGACGTGAGGAGATAATTGAGCAGGCACAGGGCGAGGCGCAGAAGATCATTGACGGGGCTCGGCAGCAGGCGCAGCTGATGGTCTCCAACGATGAGTTGACCAAGCAGGCGGAAGCGGAGGCAGCCCGCAGGATCGAACAGGCAACCGTCGAGTGTAATGCCATGCGTGCTGAGGCGGTTCAGTGGGCGCGTGGCATTGTCGAACGCCTCGAGACTTATATGGGCCGAATCTCGGCGACCATTGACAAGACTAAGAATGCGTTGAGCAGCCAGGGACCCGTTGCGGCCAGGTCGGATGCGCCGGGCCGGGCCGCGCCAAGTCGAGATGAGCCAACTCGAGATGAGCCAAGGTAGCTCTGCCACCTGCCCCGAATCAGCATAGCATAAAGGTCGTGGGGATCGGGGGCAGCGCGACCGACCAGGAAGCTCAATCATGACCGACCCGCTGTTCGGGGGTCGGTCTAGCGATGACTCCGGCCGGCCCGATCCGGACACCGCCTGGTATTTTATGCATTACTCAGATAAACAGGAGAGCGCAGACTGTGATAGTCCTAGTGGTCAATTGTGGGAGTTCATCCCTGAAGTATGAGTTATTCGATGTGGAGACTGAGAAGTCTCTCGCCTCAGGCATAGCCGACCGTGTTGGGATCAATGGCGGGAATCAAGCCATCTTCAAGCACCGCGTGCCCGGCTGCAGTGAAATCGAGCGGCAACAACCCATACCCGATCATCAGGTCGCCCTGGGTTTGGTGTTGGAAGCACTGACGGACGATGAGTGTGGTGTCATTTCCACTCTCGATCAAATTGGAGCCATCGGGCACCGCGTCGTGCATGGAGGTGAGAAGTTTTCTCAATCCGTGATAATTGACGACGACGTGATATCCGCAATTGAGCAGGTCGCGGAGCTGGCGCCACTCCACAACCCCGCGAATCTAATGGGGATCAATGCTTGCACGAAGCGATTGCCGGAGGTCACGCAAGTTGCCGTCTTTGATACGGCCTTCCACCAGACGATGGAGCGGAAGGCATTTCTTTATGGACTACCGTATGCGCTGTACGAGGAATACGGTATCCGGCGTTACGGCTTCCACGGGACTTCGCATCGGTATGTAAGCCTCGTCGCCGGCCGGCGCCTGTCCGCAATCGGTATTCCCGTTGAGCAGCACAAGATTGTGACCACCCATCTGGGGAACGGCTCGAGCATGGCGGCAGTCAAAGCGGGTAGGAGCATTGACACGACGATGGGGCTGACTCCCCTAGAGGGGCTCCTGATGGGCACTCGCTGTGGCGACCTCGACCCGGCGATCGTCCCGTATCTGGATCAGAAGCTGCATCTCAGCCCCAGCGAGGTGGATAATCTGCTGAATACCAAGTCGGGCCTCCTGGGTGTATCAGGGGTCAGTTCGGACATGCGCGACGTGAAAGCGGCGGCGGCGGCAGGGAACCAGCGGGCCCAGGCTGCCATCGAAATACTCTGTTACCGGGTGAAGAAGTACGTTGGGGCCTATGCCGCGGCACTAGGCGGATTAGATGCAGTGGTATTTACGGCGGGGATAGGTGAGAATGAGCCGCTCATTCGCGAGAAGTCAGTTGAGGGGCTCGAATACCTGGGCATTGAGATTGATCGTGACAAGAACTACGCGGCGGAAAGCGAACCCGAGGGAATTGACATCTCGAATCCGGAGGCCGCTGTGCGTGTCTATGTAATACCCACCAACGAGGAACTGATGCTGGCGCGCGATACCGCAGAGCTGGTGTATTGAGGCGGGGCAGCACTCCCGGACATCGTCGCGAGCAGGTGTGATACCGAGAGGCAGGCCCAGACAGGGGCAGTGACTTGGTTTCAGCAGAATCGGCTTCGCAGGCGACCATGTTATCAGAGCTAGGCCATTCATCCATAGTGTGGAGTTAATGTGTGACCTGCTACGTCGAGTTGTCGAGGCTCGGACGAAGCTACGCGCGGTGGAATGATTGCGGTTGGCCGTGTGAGAGTTCATGAGAGTGGGAATACTGTATAGTAAGACAACTGGGTTGCTAGGAGACCAAAGATGACCAAGTTGAGCGGGACTGGTGTACTGGTTTGTTGTCTGGTGCTAGCGCTTGCTGCGATGACCGCCGCACTCGCAGACACCCAGAAGGTAAGCATTGATGCCCCAAATGCCACTCTGGCAGACGTCTTGGCAGATATCGCCGATCAGACGGGCATTAGTATCTACCTCGGTGAATCGCCCGCGGGGAACATCGAGGGCGTCAGTGTGGAGGATGTTACCCTGGAAGAAGCCATACATGCGGCGGCCAAGGCCGGGAACTGCTCCTGGATGCGGTTGTATGTGCTGAATGTGCCGGAGGTAGCTGAAGAGTGCGACTTCAACACGCTGGTCCATGCGGCTGCCAAGAGCCGGCGCGAGCGCCTCGAACGGATGAGCCAGGAGATGCAACGTTCAGTGGCGGAGCGGGCTGCCGAGATGATGAATGCCGGCAATGACGACGGTGACAAGACACCGATAGGCGGCTGGCGTGCCGGGGCCAGTCCGGCCGGCGCAGTCGAGGGGCCGGCGGACAAGGCGGCGCGCTGGGCCATGTCCGACCCGCTGCGTTTCGTGATCAGCTTGCAGTACACTGATCCGGCGAGCCTCAAAGTTGATGGTGCGAACTTCACTGCTTGCTCCGACGCCTTTGCCGATGCCACAGGCTTTGTCATTCTCGACGGCTCCGCGCAGTTCACGGGTACTATCAGCGTTGATATGACCGAGATGCCCGTGGATGAGATTGTCGCCGCGGTCGCCCAGCAGATGGGCTGTGACTGGCGGCGTGTCTATCTGGTGGCTCATGTTCGGCAGTTGACGGATACGGAAGTCGAGGAGCGACTCGACAAGATGTTCACTTCCGGAATGGACTACTTCTGGAGCCAGCCCGAAGAGAAGCGTGCCCAGATCATTGAGCAGATCATCGAGCGCAGCGACGAGTTGCAGCCGGAGCAGCTATCCAAGGTACGCTCCTCACGCATCGCCCGCAAGATGGTCTCGAACTTCATGAGTTATGCCAACACGTTGTCCATGGAACAGCGCAGGGAGCTCGTGCCGCTACTGCAACAGGCAGCGAAGATCATGGGAAAGTGAAGAAGGCAAAATGAGAGCCAATCGAGAGATGAACAATTGCGTGAGCCGGGGCTTTACGCTTGTCGAACTCCTTACCGTAATAGCCATAATAGCTGTATTGACGGCGATACTATTCCCGGTGTTCTCAAGTACGCGGGAGAAGGGGCGGCAAGTGAAGTGCATGTCCAATCTGCGGCAGATCGGGATAGCACTCAAGGCCTATGCCACCGATGTTGGTGGGTTTCTGCCGCTGGCCAATAACAGGCCGAGCGTTGACGGCGCGCCCGGACTCCCTGACGTGCTGATGAGCTATGCGCGCAGCAGCCAGATATTCCGCTGTCCCAGCGACAGAGACAATACGTGGCAGACTGAGGGCACCAGCTACGACTACGCACTGGGGATGCTCAATATTGGGATGCCGGTGCAGCGCAGCGACCGGCCATGGAATCAGGAGAACTCAACTTGCCCGTTGATCAGCGACTTCTCGGAGAGTTGGCATGCCGGCGGGCCCAATGTCCTCTACGTTGACGGGCACGTGAAGCATGTCGTGACCCGCTGAAGAGTGGCCTCGCCGCGGTAACGACCCCCATGTCCTACGCACTATTCCCGTACCTGCATGGGGCCAAGCTTGCCGACCTGGGGGCACCGGTGGACTGTCTCTATCGGGATGGAACTCTGACATCGGATGATCTCTGCAGTAGCGGCACTTCCCTCGGTTGTCACCTCAGTTTTCCAGAGACCGACACACGTTCTCGGGCCATAGGGCAGACGGCAAAGACGATATAGCTCAGAGCAGATGACGTGGGCTGTGTGTTGGCAGCATCAAGCGGTGAAAAGGAAGAAACGCAAATATGGCTGTGCCACGGGTGTTTGTTGACGGGGGCGCGATAGCCGGCGGACATATTGAAGTCGGAGATGAGGCCTCTCATCACCTGGCGGTCGTTCTGCGACGGCAACAGGGCGACCACTTCTATGCCATTGACGGCAACAGCGGGATGGAATACCTCGTCGAGATAACGGAGGTCACTGAGCGAGGCGTGAGCGGTCGCGTGCTCCAACAGGCCGAAGCCCACGAGGCGCCGGCACGGGAGGTGACGCTCTATCAAGGCCTGCCTAAAGGCAAGCGGTTCCCACTGATAGTGCAGAAGTGCACAGAGTTGGGTGTCGGCGGGATTGTACCGATGACAACAGCCCGCTGCGTCGTCCGCATTGATGAGCAACGCGCTGCCCGCAAACTGCAGCGATGGCAGAAGATAGCGCAGGAGGCGGCGAGACAGTGTATGGGCAGCAGCCCGCCGGAGATATCGCAACTGTTGGGGTTCGGTGAGGCGCTGGCAGACTGGGAGGCTTCAGATCGTCCCGGACTTTTCTTGGACGAGGCCCTGGCAGGCGACGAGGAACACGGCCTGGCGGCGGCCTTGGCAAAGTTGAGATCTCGGCAAAAGCTGGGTATCTTCGTTGGCCCGGAGGGCGGTTTCAGTGAAGAGGAAGCGCAGATGGCAGTAGAGGCAGGCCTGATTGCAGTGAGTCTCGGTAGCAGGATCTTGCGGACTGAGACGGCCGCAGTAGTCGCGTGCGCAATCGTCATGTACGAGGGCGGAGAATTAGGTGGCAGGCGCTGACTTTGGCAACTCTACGCCCCCTGCAATACTGCGCAGGGCGGACGGCCATCACAACAAGGCGATCGCAGGCACGGGGTGAAGGGCAAAGGCGGAGGCACAAAAAACGGGAGGTAACCGGTATCTGTATCTGGGGTGGTTACCTCCCGCGTGCATCTACATCTGCTGCTCCGTCAGGTGCGTCATTTACGGCATCGCGCCGTCTACGTCGGTGACTGTGGTGTTGACGCTGCTGCCCAGAGCCGTCCAGGCGGTGATCGCCACGACGACGATGAGGGCCAGCAACAGAGCATACTCCACCGTTGTCAATCCGTCTTCATCTCTCCAGTAACTAAGCATTTTAGTTCCTCCCTACCTCTCCTTTTTTTGCGTCGCTGCTAAGAGCAACTCGTTTGCCACAAGCGGCTCAGTAGTTGGTCGGTCTGGGCGGGCTATCGATGGTAGAGTGCACCGCCCGCCATGTCCCCCCAAGGACCTCATTGTCAAACCGACCGTGTGACTGTTAACCGCTCCTGACGAACAGATTATAGACGCAGGCGGCTCAGATTCGGCGCAAGCGGATGTCAAGGTTAACTCAAAGTTGGGTAGCATCTAAAATCGTGATAGTATTGCAGAAAGTGAAGCGGCGGCCCATGCTGGAAGCAAACGCCAAAGGCAACGGCAAAAGGCATTGAGCAACGGCATTGACAGGAGAGGACGCCTGTCCTCCAAACGTCAATGGCACGAGATGAGTAGCATCACGATTTTAGATGCCGACTCAAAGCCGAGGCCAGCCTCCCGTCAGGCAAGGGGGAGGTCGAGGACAGTGAGGAGGCCGGGGGGGGCCTTCAGTGTCTGGGCCATGATATTGGCGGTGCAGCCGGCAGTGGCCGCGTCACCATGGATGCCGCCCTCGATGCGCATGAGCAATGGCGGTACTCCGTCTATGCGCACCTCGTCGTACTCCTCCGGCTCGCCCAGGCGCATGCGCAAGTGCAACTCGATGGAAGTGTCGGACGTCGGAGCGAGCTTGATGCGCTCCTCCGCGCCGAGCACCTGGCCTACAGACACTGAGACATACTCGGAGGAGATTGGCTGCTCGGCTATGACTGGCTCCAGAGTGTGCTCGATGTTGTCCATGGCCACTGGCCAGCCAAGTCCGCGGGCGACAAGGGCAGCCGACTCGAGGAGGCCGACATGGCCAATCTTGCCGGCGGCCTTGCGTTGCTCGAATTCGGCGACCTCGATGCCGGCACCGAGCTTCAGTTGGAGTTGCTTGCGGCGGCGCATGGTGTTGACGATGCGGGCGCAATGAACGTGGTTGACCTCAACGCACGGGCGCGTCAGGAGCACCGGTAGGAGGTCGAGTACAAAGCCGGGATTGACACCGGTACCGACAACGGTGGCCCCGGATTTGGCGGCGGCCTCATCTAGTTCGGCGAATACGTCGGGATGCTGAAGAGCGGGATAGGCGAGCTCCTCGGCCGTCGAAACGACATCGAGGCCCTGAGCAATAAGCTTGTCAAGGTCGGTGCGAATGGCGGGCAGAGAAGATGCGGTGCAAAGAACGGCAATGTCCCAAGGGCCGGCGGCGAGGGCCTCGTCGAGAGAGCCGTAGATGACTGCATCCGGGGCGACACCGGGGACGAAGTCGGAAAGCGGCTTGCCGACCATGTCGGGGTTGATGTCCACGGCTGCGGAGGGGATAGCGGTGTTGCGGGAGAGGCAGGCCTTGATGACTTCCTGGCCGATGGTGCTGACGCCGATGTGGAGACTGCGCATGATGTGACTCCCTCTTTCTAATTACAACGGTTGTACGAAATCAGCGCCGGAAGGGGCGGCGCCGTCGTGGTTGACTTGGGAAGTGAGTTGCGGTATCATTATACACGGAAAAGGGCTTGCCGGGTAGTCTAGGGGTAAGACGGCTGACTCTGGATCAGTAGATCGCAGGTTCGAATCCTGCCCCGGCAGCCACTATTGAGTGTATCAAGGCGATCCGTGTGGGTCGCCTTTTTGTGTGCCTGTGGAGTGGCCGTGGAAAAAAGATGTGTGAAATGTAGTCGGGATGGATAAAATACTATTGACAGTAGTAGGTGGTAACGATACAATGTAGTATGACGAAGCATAGTAGATGATTTTGAAACGGCGGCAGGAGGTCATGAAAATGAGCATAAGCCGGCTGAGAGTGGGGATCATCACACTAATGAGCATAGCCCTGGCAGCAAGTGGAGGATTGTGCGAGGACCGGCAGATGTGGTACCGGGGATATTTCGAAGGGCCGGTGACCGTGCGCAACAACCCGCAGCCGGGATACTACTATCAGCCTTCGCCGGATACGGCACGGCCGTTGTTCGAGGAGAGCTATGGCTACCCAATGATCTGTGCACAGTGCCGGGCGTACTACCGTCCGGGTGAAACGCAGTGCACACATTGTGGTGCGAAGCTGCCGGGGAAGCAGCAAGGCGTGGACAGCAAGACGGTGTACAGCCCGTATCAGATGCCGGGGCAATACTACTACAAGGAACAGCCGCATTATAGAGCGATAACGGCGACACGGAACCTGGGTTCGCGCTACATGCGATATCAGCAGAGGTGGGACCGAAATGTATTTGGCAGGTGACGGAGCAGCAGCGATGCGCACCAGCAGCGATGCGCACCAGCAGCGATGTGGAGCAGCAGCGATGTGGAGCAGCAGCATAGGTGGAAGCATCAATAAGGAGGTGTTGGGAATGTTGTACAGGAGCTCAGTTGGATTGTGGGTAGGAGTGCTAGCTCTGGCAGTGGCTGCAAGCAGTGTGTCGGCGCCACCGGCGCATGCGTCAGGTACGACAGCAAAAGTGCTGGCAGGCCTGGCAGTCGGAGCTCTGGTCTATAGCGCCCTGGACAGCGACAGTCACAGCAAATCGTACAGCCACGGGCATGGCAGCTACAGCCCGCCGGCGCATCAGCGGTATGACCCGCCTCGGGGCCATGAGCGGTATCGCTACTACGAGCGGCCGCGCGAAACCTACGACCGTGGGTATGACGATGGCTGGCAGGATGGGTATCAGTACGGCCACTATGATGGCCAACGCCAAGGTGAGCAGCAGGGCTACCGGTACGGATATCATGATGGCTATGGTGACGGCCGGCAGGACCAACGTCGTGCTGACCGCTATGGCCCACCGTACCGGCGACATACTAGCACTGCCGAGAAGACCTACGGTGGGTATCGGTGGTAAAATATGCGTCGAGGCCCGCATGAGATGATGTAGTGCGGAGATGAGAATCGCCTCAAGGTGAGAAGCGCCTGGGATGGAGCCGGCCAGCGCCACCCAGGCGTTTCATAACCGAGAACTGCCCGCAGCGGAAGTTGGGCTGAAACCCGACATACGCCAGCGGGCAGTTTGAGTTCGCTGGAGGCCGGATCTACGAGCCGAGTGCAGGCAGGTAGAGGTGGAAGCGGTGTCGAAGGGGCCAAAAAAGGAGATTGCTGATGACTTTCTGGGACAAGGCGAAGAAGGTAGTAGATCAGGCGGCCGATAGCGTCAACCGAGAAGCGAAATCCGCCAGCAAGCAGTACGAGATATCAAAGATAGAGGGCGAGATCGAGCGGCAATATGCAGAGATGGGCAAGCGGGCACATGATCTGTACCGGCAGCGGGAATTGCTGGATGCCGAGATCGGGGTCATCGCGAAGCGGATAGCGGGGCTTGAAGGGGAGTTGGAGGAGGCGCGCCGGGCCGTTCAGGATTTGAGACATCCGGGTCGGACAGGTGAGGCAGCGCCGGCAGCTGCAGCGGAAAAGGAAGACCAAGAGAAGCCGGAGCCGGAAAGCCCGTCGTAGCAGGGCGCACCGGCCGCGTACCTTGCGCACGGCATGCACAACCGGAGGACGCTATAGCACCCCCCATGAATAAATACCCGACGCTGAGGAGTGGATATCAGGCGGTGTCGGTGTCCGCTTCGGGCTCCGGCTGGATTTCGGTGACTTCAGCAGCGCTCTCGGCAATCTGGTCGCCGGCAGCCTTGACCTGGTCAACGAATTCCTCGGCGACCTGCTGGATCTTCTCGGCAGCAGTCTGAGCTGATGACTTGAGGTCTTCGCGCAGTTCGGCGCCGGGCTTCGGAGCCATGAGCAGGGCGAGGCCCGCTCCAATCATTGCGCCCACGGCAACCGCGCCGATGATAGTAAGCGTGTTTCCGCCATTGTTGTCAGCCATATCGTTCCTCCCCGGGAAGGCCAGCGAGCCTCCCGTGTTAATTGTTGGGGTGTGTCGCTACCGCAAGAAGAGCTTCGCGACGCGACGCTTCCCCACCTGCAATATTTCTACCCCCGTGATGGTGACGGCCTGCGTTTCATCGGCTATGGTCTCGCTGTTGAGACGGACCGCGCCCTGGCGGACCATTCTGCGGGCTTCGCTCTTTGATGAGGCAAATCCGGCAGCCAGAATGAGGTCAGTGATGAGGGCTTTGCCGGCGGCGTCCAATTGTGCCTGGGAGATGGTGATTTCGTCAATGTCGGCGGGCAACTCACCTTGGGCGAAGATGCGGTCGAACTCGGCAGCGGCGGCAGTTGCGGCGGAAGCATTGTGGTAGAAGCTGACGACCGCTTTGGCGAGGTCGCTCTTGGCATCCTTTGGGTGGAGAGTGCCGGCGGCGATGTCGGCAAGTAACTGCCGCTCCTCTTCAGGCGTTTTGTCGAGAAGCAGGCGGTAGTACTGGCCCATAGCATCGTCAGGGATGGACATGAGCTTGCCGTACATATCCTGGGGCGGGTCGGTGACACCGATGTAATTGCCGAGGGACTTGCTCATCTTCTCGTGGCCGTCAGTACCGACGAGCAGGTCCCAGGTCATGACGACCTGAGGGGGCAGATCGTAGGCGCGCATAATGTCGCGGGCCATGAGAAAATTGAAGGTTTGATCGGTGCCGCCGATCTCGACGTCAGCCTCGATAGCCACCGAGTCGTAGGCTTGGATGAGCGGGTAGAGAAGCTCGACGATGGAGATGGGGGTCTGGCTGTCAAGGCGCTTTGCGAAGTCGTCGCGCTCGATCATGCGGGCGAGCGTGTAGTGTGAGGCGAGCTCGAAGAGGCCGGCAGAGCCAATGGGTGCAAGCCATTCGCTATTGTACAGGATTTCGCATTTGTCCATGTCGAGTATGCGGTCGAGTTGATCGGCATAGGTGCGGGCGTTCTGCTCGATTTGCTCGGGGCTGAGCATGGGGCGCGTTTTCGAGCGGCCGGAGGGGTCGCCGATGCGGGCGGTGAAGTCGCCGATGATGAAGATGACATGGTGGCCGAGCTCCTGAAAGCGGCGAAGCTTGCGGATCGGTACACTGTGGCCAAGGTGGAGGTCGGGCGCGGAAGGATCGGCACCGTACTTGATGCGCAGCGGGCGGCCGAGCTTCAGCTTTTCAAGGAGGTCTTCCGCAGTTTCGACGACTATGGCATCGCCGGTGAGAAGTGTGAACTGCTCTTCGGGTGTCATGGTTATGCTCCGGTTGGTGAGAGGTCTGTGGTTGTCATTTGGTCTCGGCTTGTGCCTCGTACTGGGCCTTGAGGATTGCATAGTCCACACAGTCTGTGAAGACGCCCCACTTGCAGAAGTGATCACGCCGGCGGCCCTCATAAGTCATGCCGACTTTCTGCATGATACGCCCCGATGCGGGATTAGAGCCGAAATGACATGCGTGGATGCGGTTGAGTTGTAGCACCTCAAAGCCGTACCGGACGATCACGGCGGCGGCTTCGGTACAGTAACCGTTGCCCCAATAGGGGACGCCGACCCAATAGCCGAGTTCGGCACGCGAGGCCTGGGCGGAGATGGTGAGACCAACAGCTCCGATAAGTCGGTCATCGTTACGCCGGACGATGGCGAAATGAACGGCCTTTGCCTCGTCGAAGTTCTGCTGGTGGGTGGATATCCACTGTTCGGCAACGCCGTTTTCGTAGGGATGGGGAATATTGCCGCCAGTAGTCGCGGCGATGGCACGATCGCCGGCAAGGCGCTGGACCTCAGACGCATCCTCGAACGCGAACGGCCTGAGAATAAGGCGCTCAGTTTGCAGTGTGGGTTGCTGTGGCATGAGAGTGACCTGGATTGAGCAATGGTAACGAGAAGGTCTGTGGCGAGTTGTGTGAGGCCCACAGACCTTAGGTGGCGAACGGCAAAAGGCAACGGCATTGACTAACGGCATTGACAGGCGAGGACGCCTGTCCTCCAAGGGCATAGGACAAAGGCGAATGGCCGGTGAGAGCGTCGCAGGCGCTAGTTGACGGGGACTACAGGGCTGACGTTCACGCCGCTGGCACCGGTGGCGATGCCCTTGAGCGCAGAGATGCTAATGAGCAGAGTAATCGGCTCACCGCACGCCGGGCAGCGGAGTGTCACCACGATGTCCTGGGAAGGGAGCACGTGTACGTCTTCGACCGTAGTAGTGGTGGGTGGCTCTGTAACCGGCGAGGGAGTAGTAGTAGCAGGAACAGGCTCGATGGGAACGGGAACGGGTTGCGGAGTAGTAGTGGGTGCTGGCGTGGTGGGAGTGGGGGTGGTCGGTGCAGTCGGTGTGGGCACCGTTGGTGTGGGAGTAGTAGGTGGCGTAGTAGTCGGGGCCGGAGTTGTCGGTGCGGGAGTAATGGGTGCAGGGGGAGTAGCCGCGGGTTGAGCGAGCTGGACCCTGACGAGCAGGTTGTCAGGCGTGAAGTCCTTTGCCAGCGGGAATGCGTGAAAGCGCTTGACCTCACCGGCCGCGGTCTCGATGGCGACAGAACTGGCGTGCATGAACCAGTCGGGAACGCCCGTGATGACAGTGCCATCGCGCTTGGTGACCTTGAGCTGTTTGATAATCCAGGGATTGCCGCCGGGCTCCGTGGATTCCTCCCACGCGGCCTCAAAAATGGCAATGTCGGCGGCGGGTACACGAGTGACGCTACCATCGTCAAGTTTGACGGCAATGGCACCATTGTCGGTGAGGTTCGTCCCGACACCGTTGCCGTCCATGCTGCCAAGTTCGGCGGCCTTGATGTTGCCGGAGATGGTCTGGCCACCCTTGAGCAGAACCGTGCCCTGCATGAGTGCGGCAGGCTGGGCGGAGGCAAGCACGGCGGTGGCAAGGACGGCGACGACGGCGACGACAACAACATAGCATGTGGGCCATTTCATGTCTGATCACCCCTAGATTTGAGACTGTTCGTTAAGCGATTGAGGCAATAATCGGTCTGGAAGGTGGCAGAATGCTGCTGATCCCATC
>Ga0180431_10003697_pt1 | contig 19492 bp, 16 predicted proteins | sample SS_ome_11_FD_132459 | JGI IMG/M metagenome (GOLD analysis project Ga0180431, IMG submission 132459) | Hypersaline lake sediment archaeal communities from the Salton Sea, California, USA - SS_1_MS_1 metaG | ecosystem: Environmental > Aquatic > Non-marine Saline and Alkaline > Hypersaline >... | reverse complement strand
TACATCGCCTTTTGACCCTGCTGAACTGCCCCACAACAAGGCGGGCAGTGATTTCCAACTCAAGACAAACGGCCACTACCGCGTGGTTCCCGAGGGGGATCGCATCCTCCAGAGCAGAGGGGCGGTGATCAAACGCGTGGGGTTGAGCCAATTATATTTGGTGATGTGCGAAGAAAATGAGGCCATCTCTTAAAAAGGCAAGGTCTGTCCTGAATATCTTTATTTTCTAAAGCACGGCCAGTAAGGGGCGAGTTCCTTTTTGATCAGGGAAATGATTTCTTTGGCCTCCTTTAATTTTTGATGTGGTTTAACGTTCACCGGAAGGGTTTCTTCTTCGAGATCAATCCGAACCCCCGTAAGCCCTGAAATGGAGGCCAGCCAACCCAATGACACGTTGTGGGGGTCAGGGCTGTACCCTGAGCCTACAAAATCCACTATTTTGCCTTCACACAGGCTGGATGCCAACTGTCCCATCTTTTCGCCGATCAACCTGATACCTTTCCGGGTCAATCCCATATTTGTTATCTGATCCAGGAAGTGAGTGTCACAGCCGTCCACCAGCAATACGATTTGCGGCATAAAGGTTTCACTGAGCGGGAAAAGGATCTCATCTATAATAATTTCATAGGCGGTATCTCCGGCTCTGGGAGGGAGAGGAATATTCACCGAATAGCCCTTGCCTGAGGCGTTGCCGATTTCATGGATGAAGCCTTTTCCAGGATAGAGTGTCAAGGGATGCTGGTGAAGGGAGATAAAGAGAACCCGGGGATCATCGGAAAAGATTTCATAAATGCCGTCTCCGGCGTGGGCGTCTGTATCCACAATCAATATCCTTTCAATGCCGAAATTCTGCAGGAGATTTGCTGCACAAATACCGATGTCACTGAAGACGCCAAACCCCTTTTCCCGGTCTCGGGTGGCGTGTTGCACCCCTCCACCAATCACAAAGGCCTTTTCATACCTTCCAGTCTGGACCATCTCACCGGCAAGCTTTCCAGCCCCTGCCAGCAACTTAGTGGCGCGGACAAACGCGGGAGACAGGGGGGTGTCATGGGGATCCATGCTGTGACACTGTTCAATCCGTCGAATGTACTCCTGGGTGTGAATGAGCCTAAGGTCTTCTTCTGTGGCATAGGAGGGGGCCACAATGTCAAAATGGGGATGGTCGCCCAGTTTTTTGTGAAAAAGGTCGATGAAATCCTGGTACCTGTCCTCTGTGAGTACATGCCCGAGATCATATTCCTTCAGTCTTTCATCGTACACGATGGCAAATTGCTTCAATGGTACCTCCCCTGAGTCCTGTATCTGGCTTAATGGAGCAGAGGATTCAAATTTATTGGTATTCTTGAAGGCATTCCTGGAGTGTTACAAAAAAGGTGTTTCGGGTTTTCTCTAGATGTAATGCTTCCCTGTAATCAAGGGTGGCGGTGTCTTGATGTTTAAATCGGTCCGGCTCAACCTGTAAGGCATAAGAATTGATCTGTCTCTTCCAAAACCACTCCGCGCAACAAAACTGGATGTTTTCCGGATCTATGGCCGTGATGCCCTGCAGGGCCTTAAGCAATCCTTTCCCCGAATGGCTGTTTTCAACACAGAGGCAGAGGTAGGCGATCCTGTATTTCACTCTGACAATGGTATGAGTAAGGGGCAGGGGCTCCAGATTATGAGGATCCTTCTGACCGGGGTAAAGGAAATGGCCGTAACAGCTCTGTAAGGTGAAGCAATAAGGCAAGGCGTTAAGGGCGTTAAGGATGTCGATGATGGGGGCGTCGATGACGGCGTCCTTCAAGGCGGTGAGGGTCCTTTGCCTTTGGCTTTGAAAAGCGGGGTTTTCCACCAATGCTTTAGGGTCGGTAAAAGTCTCCAAGGGTCCTGTCCCTTCAGATTCCCGAAGAAGCCTTAAGGATTTTTTCAAACGCCATTTGATTAAAGAGCTTGTGAGGGTCGGTTGTCTTGGTGATTTTCATTTCCAGCAGGGCGCCTTCAAAAGCCATCAGAATAAAGGCGGAGGTTTCTTGTATATCCAGATCTTCCGGGATTTCCCCCTGGGCCCGGGCGGTCTCCAGACACCCGGCGATTTTTGCCTTTATGCGCTCAAACACCTCCCTCAGTTTAAGACGGAAGTTATTGTTCAGGTCTCCCATTTCCAGGGAGAGGTTGCCAAAGGGTCATCCCCCCTTGAAGGCGTTCTTCTCGAAAGATGAAACCTGGGAGTCGAAGAAATGTCTCAACCTCTGGAGGGGAGACCTGGTGGAGCCCCCTAAATACCGGTCAATTTGCTCAAAATAGGAACGGGCGTAATAGTCAATGAGTTGGAGGCCAAAGTCCTCTTTATTCTTAAAATAGAAGTAAAAGGAACCTTTGGGTATGCCGGCGGCGGCCAGCACTTCCTGCAAGCCGGTGGCATTAAAGCCCTTCTTGTGGACCTTTCTGGCGCCTTCCCTGAGAATCCTCATCCTCGTATCCGTTGCCATGGGTCAATGCTCACCGGGGATGGTAACCTAAGACACCATCTCTTCAATGATTTCCTTCACTGGTTTTATTTCCCTGATCAAGGCGCTGACCTGGCCGCCGCCGGCCGGGAACAGATCAAAGTCTCCGGATTTCCAGGCCTTTCCCATTTCGGGCATTTTATAGGCTTGAGAAAGATCCACACTGGGGTCGGCCATCCTCTGTGCCAGCTTGGTATTGATGATGACGCGGACCTTCATGCCGCCCAAAGGGAGTAAGGTCGTTCCGCCATCGGGGCAATTCAAGATCGCCTCTTTCCACGCCTGAGCGGCCGGGCTTTCCGCTGCACTCAGAAAGCGGGTCCCGATCTGGACCCCCTGGGCGCCCAGGGCCAGGGCGGCCTTGAAACCACGGGCGTCGGCAATGGCGCCGGCTGCGGCTACGGGCAGGTCCACATGGTCGCAGACCAAGGGAATAAGTACCATGTTGGAAGATTCCGGATTCGGGGAACGAAGGCCCCCGGATTCGGCCCCGGAGACGACTAATCCGTCTACCTGGGCCTCAGCCGCCTTCATGGCAAAGGAAAAATCAAGGCACACATGAAGGCCTTTCATTCCGAGTTCATGGATCCTGGGATAGATCTTCTTTGGGGCGCCGGCCGACGTGGTGATCGTTTTGACCCCGGCCTCGGCCAGGAGCTCAAGGATCTGCTCATTGGCCGGGTTCATGGCGATCATGAGATTGGCCCCAAAGGGCTTGTCCGTGAGTTCACGGATCTCGTTGATCATCCTCTGGATTGTATCGAGGTCTCTCAAAAAGCCCAGGGCCAGCATGCCGAAGCCTCCGGCCTCACAGACGGCAGCCACCATTTTAGGATGGTTCAGTTCGCCGATAGGCCCCTGAATGACGGGGTATTTGCTTCCCAGCAAAGACAATAAATCAGACATGTCCCCTTACCTTCCTTTCTTTGATTTAAGCATCCCTGAATGTCCTGCTTAATGTGATAATAGACCGGTCGTCTATATTTTACAAGCTTTTTTTGAAGGAATGCCGAAAAGGGCTGTGTCCACAAATGCGCTGTCGCCCCAGCTGGAATCCACCGGCGCGATTTATGCGCCCAGGAATCAGTTTCGTGGGCCTTAAGGCGGTAAAAGGGCAGCTTTACAGAATGGCCTACAGATCCCTGGCGATGAGAGTTCGCATGATCTGGCTGGTTCCCCCTCCGATGGTGCCCATGAGGGCATTGCGGAGATTCCTCTGCATGTCAAACTCCATGGTGTAGCCGTAGCCCCCTAAGATCTGCATCCCGTTTATGGCGATTTTCTTGGACACCTCGGAAGCCATGAGCTTTGCCATGGCGGCCTCCTTCCTGCAAGGGAGGTCCCGGCTTCGAAGCCACGCGGCATAATAGACCAGGAGCCGGGCCGCTTCCAGTTCCGTGGCCAGGTCCGCCAGGGTGTGACCGATCCCCTGAAATTTTATGATTCTCTGCCCGAACTGCTCCCGCTCTTTGGCATAGTGAACCGCCTCACTGAGGCTCAATGCACCCTCACCGATATGCTTGGCCGCCAGCATGATACGTTCATTGTCCAGGTGACGGACGATTTGTTCCCACCCTTTATTCAGGCCCTCTTCGCCCCCTAAAATCTCTTGCTCAGGGACCTCCACGTCCTCAAAGACCACCTCGCAGAAAGGGATGGCCTTTGTACCGAGTTTGTCAATGGGCCGGGCGCTGAAACCCGGTGAGACAGTGTCTACGATGAACATGGTGAGGCCCTCGTGTTTCCTCCCGGCCTGGGGCTCTGTCCGTGCCAGGGTAATCACGCGGTGGGCAAATGTGGCACCGCTCGTGAACACTTTGGTCCCGTTGAGCACGTAGACATCCTTGTTTTTCACGGCGGTGGTCCGGACGGCGGCCGCATCCGAACCAGCCTCGGATTCAGTAAGGCCAAGGGCGCAGATCATGTCGCCCTGGATGATCTTGGGCAGATAAAAGGCCTTCTGGGAAGTGCTTCCATTGTACTGGATCTGCTGACCTGAAAATCCGACCAGAAGTTCATATGAACCCACTGCGGCAAACCCGATGCGGGCCAGTTCTTCCAAGACAATGACGAAATCAACCGTATTTCCCCCGTACCCGCCGTATTGCTCTGAGAAGGGCGTGCCCAAAAGGCCCATTCGGGCCATTTTTTTCACCAGTTCAAAGGGAAAGACTCCCTTCTCATCACACTCCCGCTCATTTTCTTTAGACCACTCCCTGGCAAGAAATTTCCGGACACTGTCCCTCAAGAGCCGCTGCTCCTCTGTAAAATAAAAATCCACCTTCAACCTCCACGGAGATTTTGAAAGGCATTCTTATCACCTGACCTATCGGCCATCAAGGATTATGTTCGATCAAACCCTGTACTCCCATGACGTTTTTTCTTAATTCACAGGAGTTCCCCTTGCCGTTCTTTGAACGTAAAAGGGCCTTGAGCGGGCAATAAGAAAGTGTATATACTGCAATATTGCGGTGAAAAACCATTCGTGACCTGAGCGAAGTGAGAAAAGTGGAAGACAGGGATAAGGGGATCTCGCGACAGGGTTAAGAGAGAAGTTTTCATTGTCCTTACAAGAGAGGATCACACATATTGAATCCCGTTTGGCCGGGGCCATGATCCGGGACAGGCATGAGATATGGCCGAGGCTCAGGCTTCTGAAAAGAGGGGCGGCCCGGGCCAAACAGGACAAAAGACTCGTGGAGCGTCTGTCGGTCCTGGAAAATCTGGTGGAGGCTTCCTGCAGGAGACAAGAGGCCCGGCTTCACCACCAACCCGGGATCTCTTATCCCCGGGACCTTCCCATTTTTGACCGGAAGGAGGCCATTGTCCGTGCGGTCGGAGAAAACCAGGTGGTGATTGTATCGGGTGATACGGGGTCGGGGAAGAGCACCCAGATCCCCAAGATGTGCCTGGAGGCGGGACAGGGGATTGCAGGCGTGATCGGTTGCACCCAGCCCAGGAGGATCGCCGCCACCACCATCGGGCGACGCATTGCCGAGGAACTGGGCCAGGACCTGGGAAAGGCCGTGGGGTACAAGGTCCGGTTTACGGATAGGACAAGCCCCCAGGCCTATATCAAAATTATGACCGATGGCATTCTCCTGGCCGAGACCCAGCAAGACCCCCTCCTCGCACAATACGACACCCTTATCATTGACGAGGCCCATGAAAGGAGTGTCAATATCGATTTTGTCCTCGGGATCCTTAAGACGCTCCTTCCCAAGCGAAAGGAGCTCAAGGTCATCATTACCTCGGCCACCCTGGATACGGAGAAATTCTCCGCTGCCTTTAATGATGCCCCGGTGGTGGAGGTGGCGGGGCGCATGTACCCGGTCACCGTGGAGTATAAGCCGCTGGATCCTGATCTGGAAGAGGCGGGGGAGGTCACCTATGTGGATGGGGCGGTGAAGGCGGTGGAGGACCTGAGGAGAAAGCGGCGACTGGGGGATATCCTCATTTTTATGCCCACGGAGCAAGACATCCGCGAGACCTGCGAGCTCTTGGAGGCCAGGCGGTTTGCCGGGGCCAGGGTGCTGCCCCTCTTTGCCAGGCTTCCGGCCCGGGAGCAGCAGCGGGTCTTTTCCTCTTCATCGGGCCAGAAGATCGTGGTGGCCACCAACGTGGCCGAGACCTCTCTGACCATCCCGGGCATCCGTTATGTGATAGATACGGGTCTGGCCCGTATCCCCCGTTATGTGGCCAGGACGCGTACCAGCAGCCTCCCCATATGCCCCATCTCACGGAGCAGCGCGGACCAGAGAAAAGGCCGATGCGGACGGGTAAAAAAGGGCACATGCATCCGGCTCTATTCAGAGGAGGATTATGAAACCCGCCCTGAGTTCACCCCGCCCGAGATCTTGCGATCAAACCTGGCCGAGGTCATTCTCCGCATGCTTTCCCTCAACCTGGGCCGTATCAAGGACTTCCCTTTTGTGGACCCACCCAACCCCAGGAGCATCAAGGACGGTTTTGATCTACTCCGTGAACTGGGGGCCATCGAGCCGAAGGGCAACGGCCATGTAATCACGAAAATGGGCCGTCACATGGCCCGGCTTCCCATGGACCCGAGAATTTCCCGTATGATGCTTGAGGCCCGGAAAGAGGGGTGCATGGGGGAGGTGGCGGTCATCGCTTCGGCCCTGAGCATCCAGGACCCAAAAGAGAGGCCCGCGGACAAGACGGCCCGGGCGGACCAGGCCCACGGGTCCTTTAAAGACCCGGACTCTGACTTCCTCACCCTTCTCAATATCTGGGACCGTTACCACCGCACATGGGAGTCTCTCAAGACCCAAAATAAGATGCGAAGATTCTGCAAGGACCACTTTCTCTCTTTTATGCGTATGCGGGAGTGGCGGGACGTGCACGAACAGGTGACCACCATCCTCAAGGAGCAGGGCATCAAGCTCCAGGAAGGTCCCCGGAATCAAAAAGACAAGGTTCCCCTTTCCCGTTATGCCCGAATACATCGCTCCATTCTAAGCGGCTACCTCTCCAATATCGCCCAGAAAAAGGATAAAAACATCTATCTGGCCGCCAGGGGAAGGGAGGTGATGATCTTTCCCGGCTCAACCCTGTTTAATCAGGGATGCCCCTGGATCGTGGCCGCTGAAATGGTCAAGACCAGCAGGCTCTTCGCCCGCACCGCCGCTCGAATTGATGAGGACTGGTTGGAGGCCCTGGGGGGAGATCTTTCTAAATCGAGCTACTCCGGGCCGCACTGGGAAAAAAACCGGGGCGAAGTCCGGGCCTATGAACAGGTGACCCTTTACGGTCTGGTTATAGTTCCCAGACGACCCGTATCCTATGGGCCTCTCTTTCCCGAGGAGGCGCACAGGATCTTTGTCCGCTCCGGGCTGGTTGAAGACCAGGTAAAGGAGCGGTTCCCCTTTCTCGAACACAACCGGGCGCTAAAAGAGGGGCTGGCCACCGTGGAGGACAAGATTAGACGGCGCAACATCCTGGTGAGTGAAGAGGCCATGGCGCGCTTCTATTCAGAGAGGCTTCAGGGGGTATATGACATTGCAGGGCTGCGAAAACGGATCAGGGAACGGGGAGGAGACGGCTTTCTTAAAATGGATGAAGACGACCTCCTTCTTAACAGGCCGGGGAAGGGCCTTTTGGACCGGTATCCAGACAAGATGACTGTAGGAGATCAGGATTTCCGTTTTTCCTACAAGTTCTCTCCGGGCGCAGACACAGATGGGGTTACCATCAAGATCCCGACCACCCTGGCCTCGCGCTTTCCTGTGGAACGGCTTGAATGGGTGGTACCAGGCCTTTACAAGGAGAAGATCACGGCCCTGATCAAGGGATTACCCAAGCGATACCGCAGACGGCTCGTACCTGTCTCCAAAAAGGTGGATATTATCGAGGCGGAAATGGGGCGTACGAATGAACCCCTTGTGACGGCCCTGGCCCGCTTTATCTATCAGAGGTTCGGCGTGGACATCCCCGCATCCGAATGGCCGGACCAGGATCTTCCCGATCATTTGAAGATAAGAGTGGCCATTACGGATCACAAGGGCCGCGAACTCGAGGCGGGACGGGATCCGGTTCTTCTCACAAGGAAGGGCCGGGCGCCTGCAGCCGAGGTGGAGGAATTGGGACTTTGGCGGTCTGCCCGGGAGCAATGGGAGAGGACGGGTATCACCACCTGGGATTTCGGAACCCTCCCGGAGCAGCTCGCCCTGGGACCCAATCTGGCGGCCTACCCCGGCCTGTCCCTGGAAGAGGACTCCGTGGCCATTCGTCTCTTTACGAGCCCGGCAGAGGCCTTGGGATGTCACAAAAAGGGAGTGGAGGCCCTGTTTCGCCTGGCCCTCAAGAAGGAACTCAAGTTTCTTAAACGGGGGATCAGCCTGCCCGAGCGGGTTGCGCCCTGGGCGGTTGCTTTCGGAGGCCGTAAGGCTTTAGAGGGGGCTGTCTTCGAGAGCCTGATGCACCGTCTTTTTCGCCTCCATATCCGGAGTCCCGAGGCCTTCAGCCGACATCTCAAGGGCATACGTCCAAGCCTTGACCCGGAGGCCAAGGGGCTTCTTGATCTGACGGGCAAGGTTTTGGAGGCCTTTCACCGGACCCACACCACCCTTCACACTTTGGATGAGGCCAATCGGTCAAACAGGGCCCTGCTGGGGATCTTGGGCCGGATTCGCGGACACCTTAAGTCCCTGGTGCCCCAGGATTTTGTACAACGCTATTCCATGGACCGGCTCGCCCACCTTCCCCGGTACCTGAAGGCCATGGAATTGAGGGCCGAGAGGGCGGCTCACGCTGTGGAAAGAGACCGGAAAAAGGCGGCTTTGGCGGAAACCTTTGTGCAAACCTTGGAGGAGCTGAAAACCGAATTATCGGCCCACAGCTCCCAGGAGAAGCGGGAAGCGCTGGAGGCCTTTGAATGGACGGTAGAGGAGTACAAGGTGTCTCTCTTTGCCCAGGAACTCAAGACACCCTTTCCTGTTTCCGCAAAACGTTTGCAAAAAAAGGCCGATGAGATAAAAAGGATGGTGTAAGTGATATTTCACGATAGATGGAAGGGGAATGGGGATGGTTGAGAAAGAGGGCGCCAAGGGTCTACGCAAGCGGGTTGACGAACTGGAAGAGGAAGTCTCCAGGCTCCAAGGCGTTGAACGGGCCCTTCGAAGGTCCCAAAGACGCCTTAGGATCCTGTTGGACTTTTTACCCTCCGCCCTAGCCATCCTCCAAGTGGACGGCCGGGTCTATTATCTGAACCGCAGCTTTACCGAGCTCTTCGGATGGACCCTGGAAGAACTTGAGGGAGGACATATCCCCTTTGTGCCCCCGGGACTCGAGGCGGAGGCAAATGAGATCCTCCTACGTCTTGTCCGGGAAAAGGTCTTTCTCAGGTATGAGACCCGGCGCCTGACCAAGGACGGCGGCATGCTGGATGTGGTCCTGAGGGCGGGGTTCCATGAGGAATCGGAAGAGGAGCCGGCCCGACTTCTCATGACCTTCCGGGACGTAACCCAGCCCAGGCGAATCGCCCGGATCAACGAGACCATCCTCCGCATCAGTACGGCCCTGCCCGAATATCCGGATCTGGAAGAGCTCCTGGATTATATTGACAGTGAGGTCAAGGAACTCCTGGGTACGGAAGGGTCGGTGGTGATCCTCCTGGATGAGGAGAAGCAGGAACTCTTTGTCCTGGGTGCGGCCTATGACGACACAGCCACGGAAAAGCGGGCAAAAGAGATCCGCTTTAAAATGAACCAGCTTGTGGCAGGGGAGGTCATTGAGAAAGGTGAACCCATTATTGTCTCCGACACCACCCAGGATGAGGCCCTCCACAGGGCCAGGGACAGGCGGCTGGGATATGAGACCCGGAACCTGCTTCTTGTACCCCTGAGGAGCAGTGAGCGCATCATCGGGGTCCTGTGCGCCATTAACAAAAAAGAGGGCGCCTTCGACCATACGGATGTAGAGCTCTTGAACACGATCGCCGGGACTGTGGCCTTGTCCGTTGAAAACGCCCGGGTCACCAAGGAACTCCGAAAGGCCTACCGGGAGGTTAAGAGCCTTAACCGGGCCAAGGACAGGGTGATTCACCACCTCTCCCATGAGCTGAAAACGCCTGTTTCCATTGTAATAGGTTCTCTGCGGATACTGGTAAGGACCCTTTCAGCGGCCCTGCCTGAAAAGGCCTGGAAAGACAATGTGGATCGAATAAGAAGGAACCTGGATCGCATTGTGGATCTGCAGTACGAGGTGACCGATATTATGCAGGACCATGATTACCGGGCCTATGATGTGCTTTCTCTCCTCCTTGAGCAGTGCGCGGACGAGATCGAGGTCCTCGTGGCTGAAGAGGGAGGCAGGGAGGGCATTGTCAAAAGGGTGAGGGAGAGGATCGAGGAAATATTCGGTCCCAAAGAGGCCCAACCCCAGGAGATCCGGCTCCATGAATTTGTGCGGGAAAGGCTGGAGGCCCTGAAGCCGTCCTTTACCCATCGCGAGGTGGAGGTCAAGACCTGCCTCGAGCCGGCCCCGGCCCTTTACATACCCCGGGATCCCCTGGGCAAGGTGGTGGACGGGCTGGTCAGGAATGCCATAGAAAACACCCCCGACGAGGGCAGGATCGAGGTGGTGGTCCGGAAACGGGGCCCAGGCACGGAACTCATCGTACGCGACTGGGGGGTGGGCATTGTGGAAGAGGCCCAGAGACGCGTTTTTGAGGGGTTTTTCGCCACCCAGGACCCCATTTATTATTCCTCCAAAAGGCCCTTTGATTTTAATGCCGGGGGAAAGGGGGCCGATCTTCTAAGGATGAAAATTTTCTCGGAACGCTACCATTTTAAGATTACCATGTCCTCGAACCGGTGCAGGACCATCCCCGCCGAGCAGGATGCGTGTCCCGGGAGGATCAGTGATTGCAACTTTTGCAAAAACAAAGAGGATTGTTACGCGAGCGGGGGTACCACCTTTACCCTGTTTTTTCCCGGTGTAGGAGCGCACGCTGCTGGTCTGGAGGGCAATGGGAATCCCAATGGAATTGGGGCTTGACTATTTAATCCGGGTGCGGCATTAAGCCGGTGGGTCCTGAAAATTGATTTGGATTGAGATCCATGTTGGAACCTGAAAAAGTTGGCGGCAACAGGCGATTTGATATCCTGGGAGAGTTGCAGCGGGACGAGACGCTCCTCACCATCCGTGTGAGGGACAAAAACTACTCGCAACTGACGGTGGTCACCGATGTGGGCAGCAAGAAGGGTGAGCCCTATTTCCTTATCGACTATCCCAGGGGATTCGATGAAGCCGTGGTCTGGCAAAAAGAATGGCGCCTGGAGTTTGAGTTTACACCCAGGGACGGGGTCCTCCATAAATTCGTTACCACGGGGGGAGAAATCCAGGGAGGTGAGGTATGGGTCAGGTTCCCGGAGGTTATCGAACGGCATCAGAGAAGAAATGATTTCCGCCTGGACGCCCCCTTGGGGACCAGACTTCATATTCCCCTGGAGGATACGGCAAGGGTGATGAGCGTCATCGACGTAAGCAGGGGGGGAGCCCTGGTGACCCTGGAGAGGGGCGTCGAGCAAAAACCCACTTTTAAACAGGGTCAGGGGATCAGGGACCTGGAATTGGAATTCCCCTCGAAAAAAGAGGAACTAAAGATCAAAATCAAAAAGGCCCGGGTTTTGAGGTTGGAAAAGGGACCTCACAAGGCCAGGTACCGCTATGCCTTGCAATTCATGGACGTGGAAAAGCGTGAAGAGAGACGCCTCACCAAGCTCATCTACCACTTCGAGACCCTCTTTCTTAGGGAAAGGCTCAAGACGGATTTTTGATTTCGCCTGGACAGGCCTTTTTACTCGGAGAAGTGAAATCGCCGCACAAGCTCATTGTACCAGCTAAAGTCGATGATCCTGTCGTGCTGGAGCCTTCCGACTACAATGCCCGGGGCGATGCCGAGCTCGGCGGCAAAGTTTTGAACCGCCTTTCTGGTAGGGCGGCCCCGGTCCTGAGTAAAGCGCTTATAGTCTCCTTCGGGGATCAGGAGGTGGGCTGCAAAGCGATCGGCCTCTATTTCTTCCCTGTTGTGTTCCAGGCCTTGTTCCTCGATGAAAACGGTCTTTTTCCCGTGGAGCTGGATGTGCCCTGCCTCGTGGAAGAAGGTGAACCAGAAGTGGTCATCCCTTTTATGACGAAGACTGAGCATGATCAGGGCCTTGTCCTTGCTGAGCCAGCGTGTGGCCCCGCTCAGATGGGTCCTGGGTAATTCCGGGACCATGACCAGGGCCACCCCGGCCCTGCGGCAGCGCTCTTTCATCCGGGGGACAAAGGCCCTGGGAAGGGTTGTGGTCATGTTTCTGATCTCTGTCAGGGCCGAGCCAAAGGCGTCTCTGTCAAAAGGGGAAGTATCGATGCCCTGGGCGATGCGTTCACCGATCCTGAGCCAGGCGGCTACAGATTCTGGTGCGGCCTGAAAGGATGGAGACCGGCGATAGGCGACTGACATTTTCTGAAAACGCTTTTCCCAGGCTTGGATAGAGCCCACTCCGAAAAAGGCGAGAAGCCCCTCTATCTGGTTCACCGGTCCTTTTCCAGAGGGAATTAATCCCCGTTTTATAAGTTCCCGCACCGGAAACCGTCTGGCCCAGGCCTTCTGCTTTTCCAGTTTTTCGCGAACCTTGAAGTGGGCCTCGTGAAGTCGGCTGAAGGCCTCCAGGTTGTTCCACACGGCGGCGGAGACACCCAGGACCCGTTCAAATTGGATGGCCGTTTCCGGAGTAACCGGGGCCTTACCGTGGATGATCTGGCTCACGGTTTTTGCCGAGAGGCCGCATCTTTCGGCAAACGCGCTCTTCTTGATTCCCCGGGACTCAAGGGTTTCTTCCAGGATTTCTCCGGGGGTGACGGCATAGTCGGGAGTGAACCCGTCTGTGGCAGGTGTCGGCATCAGTGATAATCCTCTATGGCCACAATGGTGATGGCCGTAATCTTTTCCAGGTCGAGGCCCCCGTTCTCTCGCAGGGGAAGGGGGTTGTGATTGGGCTCGAAGACCACGCGATATGGATGTTTGAGATCAACGGCGAAACGGATTTTGCTTGGCCCTTTAAGTTGATGCCTTCTCTCCGGGGGAAGATAGGACACGCTGGCCAGGGTAGGCGCAGCCTTGAGCACCATCATGCGGCGTTTAATGAACGCCGCAAGATCCGCCTTGAATTGCCTCTTAAGTGTCTTTTCAGAGCTGAGGGTTTTTGCCAGCTTTTGGCTTTTAAAAGTAATATGCATTCCTAAAATATTTTACGGGATAAGTAAAGACTTTTTTGTTCTCCCCTTCTGATCAAGAAGAAAAACAAAACGCTCTGGAGGCGGGATGAGGCGGTCTGGGGTCTCTATTCGCAGGGAAGAGAACAGGCCTTAACATAGCCTAACTTTTTAAAAAATCAAGGATTATTCTTCTTGTCTTTGAGGTGGCTCGCCATGGGAGGGGGTAAAGGGCTCACAGCCCAAGGTAGGTCTTGCGCAGGACCTCGTCTTTGAGCAGGTCCTGGCCTTTTCCCTGGGCAATGATCTTGCCGGAGGAGAGGACATAGTTGCGGGTGGCCATCTTAAAGACCGTACTCACCTCCTGTTCTATCAAGAGAAGGGTGATGCCCAGGTTCCGGACCTCTGCAATCTTTTGGAACACCTCGGCACGGAGTTTGGGCGCCAGACCGGTGGAAGGCTCGTCAATACAAAGGAGCTTGGGCCGGGACATGAGGGCCCTGCCTATGGCCAGCATTTGCTGTTCTCCCCCCAATAGGGTCCCGGAGATCTGGCTGGACCGGGTCTCAAGCACGGGAAAGAGCTGATAGACCTTTACCAGGTTGTCCTCGATTTCCACCCTGTCCCTGGTCAGGTAGGCCCCGGCAAGGAGATTTTCCAGGACCGTCATCTCCCGGAAGGGCCGTCTTCTTTCCGGACAATGTATGAGGCCCCGTTTGACGATCCTGTGGGCCGGAACCTGGTCAATGCGTTCGCCGTCAAAGGTGATGGTGCCCTGGAGGGTGACATCACCGCCCGAGGATCTTCGGGTGATTTCTCTATCCCTGGCCACCAGGCCGGTTATGGCCCTTAAGAGGGTGGACTTGCCGGCCCCGTTGGGGCCCACAAGACTTACCAGTTCCCCTTGCTCCACAGTCATGCTGAGGTCGTTGATGAGCATGGCCTTGTCATAGCATACAGTGAGATGGGCAATTTCCAGAAGCACCCTACATTTCTCCTTCGCCCAGGTAAGCCTCAATGACTTCGGGGTTTTTGGTGATTTCCTCAGGGGTCCCGTCGGCTATGATGACCCCGAAATTGAGGACAATGATTCGATCCACAATTTTCATCAGTTGCTGGAGCTTGTGCTCCACAATAATCATGGCCGGTCCTTCACTGTGGAGCCGGCCGAATCTCCCCCCCTTGTGAAGACGCTTTATCGACACGGCCATGAGCTCTGTCTCCGCCGGGCTCAGCCCGCCGAAGGGTTCGTCCAGCAGAAGGAGCTCCGGCTCTGTGGCAATGGCCCTGGCCACCTCCAGGCGTTTGAGGTCGCCCTGGGACAGGGTGGAGGCCTTTTCCAGGGCCATATCCGAGATGCCCGCGAATTCCAGGGCGTCCATGGCCTTGGCTTCGACCTTTTTCACCCACTCTCCTCTTTTCATGGCCCTGGGGCTGAGGCAGGAAACCATGACATTGGCAATGATAGGGAGGCGACGAAAAGGCCTCATATTCTGGAAGGTGCAAGCAATACCCGCATTTACAATGTTCCAGGTCTTTTTTCCCACAATATTTTGACCCTTGAACCGGACGACGCCGGTGTCCGGTCTCAGTACCCCGGTGATAAGGCGGAGCAAGGTTGTCTTGCCAGCGCCGTTCGGGCCGATGAGGCCCAAAACCTGGTCTCTCTCCATGGAAAAATGGACATTGTTGATGGCACGAAGGCCTCCGAAGTCCTTGTTGAGGCCCTGGACGTCCAGAAAGGGTTGGCCCATATCAACCTTCCTCTGCTTCTTCCCGCAGCTCCCTTCGGGAGACTTTGCCTACATCGGTTTTGGGGAGTTCTCCCCTGAATTCCACCACCTTGGGCACCTTGTAATGGGCCAGGTGCTTGCGGCAGAAGTCAATGACCTCTTCTTCCGAGATCTTGCCCCGGGCCTCACTCTGCAATACCACATAGGCCTTGATGACCTGACCCACCGAAGGATCGGGCACCCCCACCACACCTGCTGCCTTGATCTGGGGGTGCATGTAAAGGACTTCTTCCACATGACGGGCGAAGACAGAATAGCCCTTGTATTTGATGAGGTCTCTCTTGCGGTCGAAGAAATGGAAATATCCCTCTTCATCCATGCGTACCAGGTCCCCTGTCCTCAGCCACGTCTTGCCCTCGAGTTGAATGAGGGACTCTGCGGTCTCTTTCGGCCGTTTCCAGTAGCCCTGCATGATGTTTGGCCCGTGAAGGATCAATTCGCCCACTTCTCCTACAGGTACGAATTCAGTGCCCTCCACATTTACCACGGCCGCATCCACACTGGGGAGGGGAACGCCGAAAGAGCCGGATTTAGGCCGGTCATAGGGAGTGCTGTGGCTTACGGCCGTGGTCTCGGTCATGCCGTATCCTTCCAGAATTTTGGTGCCCGTCCTGCGCTCCCATTCCTTACTGGTGGATTCATGAAGGGTATCTGCGCCGCAGGCGATTAATTTCAGCCGTTTCCAATTGACCCGGCCCGTCTTTTCATGCTCCTTGAGGTATTCAAAGAGGGTGGGTACCCCGTAAAAACCCGAGGCCTGATAGCGTTCAATGGCGGTGATAATCTCCTCAATATCCGGGGTGGTGAAAAGGACCAGGGTGGACCCCTGGACCAGGCCGTTGAGCATCACCACCACCTGCCCGTAGATGTGGAAAAAGGGCAGGAAGGCAATGCCCACCTCTTTGCCCTCCTCGAAAATAGGCCAGAAAGAAACGGTTTGGGTCTGAAGGGCCACCATATTGTAATGGGTCAGAATGGCCGCCTTGGGAAGACCGGTTGTACCGCCCGTATAGGGCAAGGCCGCAATATCCTCCTTGGGATCAATATCCACCTGGGGGGGGTGAGGCGGGGTCTCGTCGACCAAGTCCTTAAACACGAGAAGTCCTGTCTCTTTAATGTATTGGGGGGTGGGTACCTCCATGCCCCGGTAGGCCTTGGCCAGGGCGTTTTTGCCAAAGACCCGCTTCAAGGCCGGGAGGTAGTCCCCGATGTTTGTAAGGATCACATGGTCAAGGTCCACATCGGCCTTTTCCACGTTATCATAGAGGATGTCTTCGCAGACGATGATTTTCGCTTCACTGTCCTGGAGCTGATGACGGACTTCCTGGCTGGTGTACACCGGGCTGATGGGGGTTACCTTGGCCCCCGCTTTGAGGGCCCCGAAGTAGGCCATCACATACTGGGGGCAGTTTAACAGGTAAAGGGCGATGGTATCGCCTTTGCCAATACCCAGATTGGAGAGGGCGGTGGCAAACCGGTCCGCAAACGCCTTGAGCTCTTTGTAAGTGATCTTTTTCCCGTAAAAGATCAAGGCAGGCTTTTTGCCGTATTTTTCCGCCATTTGGTCAAATAGCCCGGGCACGGAAACCTCCGGGATATCCACCTCCTCGGGGACCCCTTGCGGGTAATACTGTAACCAGGGCTTAGACAGATAGGCTTCTTTGGGATCCATAATCCAACCTCATGTTGCTGAAAGGGGATGCAGGGCCTGCAAATAATCCTGACCCCGAAAAACAGGACGGGCACGATGGCCGCGTCAATCCAAGCGGGCCGTGCAGATCCTGCAAGTCTTCCGGGTGGCCATATTCCTTACTTTGCATCTGGGGCATTCGGTTTCGATTTTGTCCCGCACCCACGGGAGCAGCCCTTCGGGCATGTAGAGAAGGATCAGCAGAATCACCACAGCAAACATCAACATACGAAACTCGGGCCAGAAACGCAGGAATTCCAGCAGGGGAAAGAGGATGAATACGGCCCCGATAGCCCCGTAAATGGTAACAATGCCGCCGAAAACGCACCAGATGACCACCGTAAAGGACATGGATACCTCCAGGGTGGATGGACCGGCGATGCGCATGAAGTGGGCATAGAGCCCCCCGGAGACGCCTGCAAAAAAGCCGCTCAGGCAAAAGGCCAGGAGCTTGTAACGGGTGGTGTTGATGCCTGCCGCCCTCACGGCCAGTTCGTCTTCCCTGATGGCGTGGAAGATGATGCCTGTATTGGAATCGGTGATCTTCCACATGGCCGTACTCAGACCGAGCATGAGGATGACGGTAATGTAATAGTCCACCACCCGGGACTTGGAGAGCCGTGCCAGGCCGGAGACACCCAATTCGCCCCCGGTCAGGCTCGGGATGGCATAAACAATACCCATGAGGATAATGGGAAAGGCCAGGGTGGTGAGGGCCAGATAGGTACCCCTCAGACGGAGGCAGGGAATGCCGATGACAAGCCCGGCCAGGACCGCGGCCAGTGCGCCCAGCGGGATGCTTCCCCACGGGGGGATATGGGCGTTCAGGTTCAAGATGGCGGCTGTGTAAGCCCCTACTCCGAAAAACAGGGCATGTCCGAAATTCATCTGTCCCGTAAAACCGGAGAGGAGATCCCAGCTTGCGGCCAGGATGGCGAAGATGCTGGTAAGGATAAATATGCGAAGCAGGTAAGGGTCTCTGGTGAAGAGAGGGAACAGGAGAAGAAACACAATGAAGAGAACCACCACGATTCGACTGGGGAGGACCAGCACTTCCCCCTTGAAGATGCTCCAGAGTTTGCGCATGTAAAACCCGAACAGGCCCATTGCTACCTCTCTTCCTCAAAGGCGATGCCAAAGAGCCCTTCCGGTCTGATAAGAAGGACCAGAATCATGATGGAAAGGGCCACCGATCCTTTTAAGAAGGCCCCCATGGGGATCAAAAAGACCACCAGCGATTCAGCAAAGGCCAGGATGTACGCCCCGATAAAGCTGCCTTTAATGCTGCCCAGTCCTCCCAGGACAACTACGGCCATCATCATAATCAGGGGGTGCATCCACATATGAGGGTTGACCACGGTCAGGGGGACCACCACCGCTCCGGTCAAGGCGGCCAGACCCACGGAAACGCCCATGGTGATCATGGCCACCCGACTTTCATGCATGCCCATGAGATTGGCCACCTCCCGGTCCTGGGCCGTTGATCGAACCGCCAGCCCCAGCCTGGTCTTTTTAAGCAGTGCCCAGATCCCGACCAGGATGAGGAGGACCGCCCCGAAGGTGAGAATTTGCTGGTAGGCCACCTTAACGCCCATGACCTTTACATACCCCTCGATCAGGGAAGGGACGCTCACAAAATCTCCACTGAACAGGAGTAGCATGACCTCCTGCATGGCCATGGCCAGGGCGATGGTGGCGATCAAGACCGCGGCCTCATGCTCCCGGATGGGGTCGATAAAGAATTTGTAGGCTGCCAGGCCGAAAAGGGTCACCAGGAAGATGGCGGCCAGCATCCCCCATAAGGGATGGAGACCCAGCGTGTGGCTTCCAAAATAGATGCAATAGGCCGCCACCATATAAAAGGCGGTATGGGCAATATTGACGATACGGGCCACACCAAAGATGAGAGAGAAGCCGATGGCCAGGAGGGCGTAAACGCTCCCATTGATGAGGCCGCTTATAATGATGTCTATGACCATGAGTCCCTTGCCCTGCTCAAGTCCGCCCTGTTTTGTCTCTTATTTACCCTTGTACTTGGCTAAGACCCAAGGGGGTATCTTATAGGGGACAATTCCCTTATAAGTGATTGCAGGCGCATCCTTGCCGGCCTTCCAGCGGTTGGGCCAGACCGCTTTGAGTTCTCCATCCTGCCACTGGACCCCCAGGCTGGTCAGGTAACCGGGCCCCCAGGCGAGGTCATGAAGGGGGCGGCCCTGATCGTCTTTGATATATTTGACTTTTCCCGAGGGGACCTTGAACTCACGATTTTCCATGACGGCCACCAACTTGTCCGAATCAAGGGTGCCGGCTTTCTCGATGGCCGGGATCAGGCCGTAAACCGTGGAAGAGTAAGTATCCGCCGTATAGGTGGGGACTTCTCCAAATCTCTTCAGGTAGGTTTCTACGAAGGGTTTTGTGAGTTCATTCACCTCCACACCCCGACAATAGGTATTCATGGTCATCACGTAATTACCCTTCTCCTGGGTCGCCCTCCAGAAGCCGTCCTTTTGGGCCTCCACATTGATTCCTACCTGCACGGCGGGCACCTGGAGTTCCCCGGCCTGCCTGGCAAAGGTAATACCCACCGAGGCGCTAAAGATGGTGAAGATAATATGAGCCCCAGCGCTTTGAACGGCTGAGAGTTCGGCGGTCACATCAGTGGCTGTCTGGGAGGGCCGCCACACGCCTACCAGCTCAAGTCCCAATTTAGGGATAGTGGCCTTGGAAGCGGCCACCATGGGGTCCACCCATACCTGTTTTTCCCCAACAATGGCGACCTTGGGTTTCTGGATTTT
>Ga0180431_10003696_pt1 | contig 19494 bp, 16 predicted proteins | sample SS_ome_11_FD_132459 | JGI IMG/M metagenome (GOLD analysis project Ga0180431, IMG submission 132459) | Hypersaline lake sediment archaeal communities from the Salton Sea, California, USA - SS_1_MS_1 metaG | ecosystem: Environmental > Aquatic > Non-marine Saline and Alkaline > Hypersaline >... | reverse complement strand
GGTGGCTATGAAGGTGTGGATGCAGTCCACGTTGGATTCCAGGCCCAGGTCGATATCCTTCCGGTTCGACCTGGCCAGTGCACAGACCTCGCTCTTAAGCCCCCGTGAGGCTATCTCCCCGATGGCCCTGGTTTCGCCCTCCGAGGTGGCGGGGAAGCCCGCCTCAATGGTATCGACACCTAGCTCGTCGAGCGCGGTGGCAATTCTCAGCTTCTCTTCGGCGGTGAGGGAGACGCCTGGCGTCTGCTCGCCATCCCTCAGCGTAGTGTCGAAGATCCGAACTCTCTCCGGGAGGTCAACCCTCTCCAGAGACCTTCTGTTGTAGTCAGAGACGTAGAACCCCGTCCCTCCGCATAGTTCATCCATCCTTGGGCAGCCCGCTTGGACCCCGGCGAACCCCAGAGTTGGATCGTAGCGGCACGCGGGTTGACCGAGCCTTACCTCGTCCCCGTGACCCTTCAAGCGCCAAGTGTCTTCCCTACCACTGCTCCGTTCCCGGCCTGGTGGGGTTCGGAAAGCAAGGGCGGTTACAGCCTTCCTCCGAAGACGGCTCCGCCCCCACCGACCCTGAAGGACGGGGAGTCAACGTTCAGGACACGGGCCCAACATACCACTGCCGAACCGCCCCATGGGTTTGAGCTCCGCATATAGGCGATTTCGGATTACAGGAGACGCCTGACCTCCCACCTAGTTCACTGGGTTTGGCCGCAGACTGCCTTCTATACCCGGCTGGGGAGCGCGATATGCTCCCTAGTCGAGGAGAGGGCATTGATCATCGAGCTATTAACTCTTACTTGCCGATGCAGTCATCGACTGTGTGTTACCCGGGTCAACTCGGTTAGCCGATCACGGTGATGTTCCCCACGTCCCGCAGTGCGTCGTGCTCGGCCACTACGTATATGGTCCCCGAAAGGTTGCAGCGGAACTTCAGCAGGACCGCCGATACGTTCTCGGGTATGTAGATTGACGAGGTCACGACTATCTGGTCCTGTTCAACGATCTCCCCGCCCACGGCGAAGGGGTATCGTTCGCTTCCGAAGACCTCCACCTCCGCGGGTGTTCCGTCGGGTGATCCCCGGCTGAAGCTCAGGTTCGAGTCAAAGGATGCCCACAGAGTCAGATAGGCCGGCTCCCCCTGTGGAATCGTCTCGTTCAGAACTCTCAGCGAGAAGTAGGCCCTCTGGACCTGCGCACGTCCGATTACCGGGGTGACATAGGTCTCTATGAACGAGGCCGAGACGAGCATCAGGACCACGACCGAGAAGAGGGCCCAGACCCTCCTCGACCTGAGGGTCCTTCTCGCCTCCCGGTGGAAGGATTCCAGCTGGCCTCGGCTCAGATGGGCATTCAGCTTGACGGCCACGCTATAGCCGATGATCGCGGCGAACACCACGGCGGGCAGCTCGATTATGCCGTGAGGGAGGATGTAGGCCGCATAGACCGACAGGTCCTTGAGCGAGAGCCCGTTCCCCACGGTGAATATCCCGAGCACGAGGCCGTTCATGAATACCACCGCCAGCGGGAGCAGGAAGATGATCACCGACTGCTCGAGATAGGTGTCGTCACCCTCCCCGATAATCCGGTGAAGGAAGTTCGTCAGCTTGCCCGAGGCGGCCCTTATCTCATCGGGGTTCTCGAGGCGGACAAGAACCGCGCCCCCGAATGCGGCGATCAGCGAGACGAAGGTGTTATTCAGAACCAGGTAGATCAGGGTCACCGCCTCCTCCGTCCCCACCACGCCGGTCAGTGGCCCCTGGATGAGTTCCAGCGGTTTCGATATCCTGAAATAGAGCGCCTCCTGGAGTAGAAGAAGAAGCGGCCTGAACGCCAGGTGGAGTAAGAGACCTACGGCAAGGCCGATTGCCACTGCGATGATGAATACCCTTGCCGGCCTGAGATATCTCCTAGCCTGGCCCAGTGTCAATTGGAATCCTCGGATATGGGTTTGCAAGGCCGGGCTCGGGATAGGTCTCAGAGGCCCTTCTGTTCAAACTCCCTCTTCAGGGTGTCCCCAAGAGCTTCAGATGCCCTCTCGAATCCGGAGGGGACCTTGACCTCCTTCATCTTCTCCTCGACCTCGGACTTGTCCTCGGCGATCTCGTGCACGATCTTGAGGGTTTCCCAGGCCACGAAAGCCCGATCCTTCTCCAGATCGTCCTCGACCTCCTTCATGTAGTGCTCGACCGCCTTCTCCGTCTCTCCCAGCTTCTGGTAACACTCAGCCGCGTTCCTGTATCCGTATCCCGGCTCGTTTGCGAACTCCGCGTCCTTCAGATAGGCCTCAGCGGCCTCATTGAGCTTTCCCGCTCGCACGAACGCATCGCCGGCCCTGGAGAACCCGTCGGAGTAGTCGACATGGCCTCTCCCGGTTTCCGCCTCGGCGTGCTTCACGAAGTACTCGGCAGCCTTGTCGAAATCGCCCAGCCTGAGGTAGTTCTCGGCTATCTTGCCCTGGTCCCTGGCAACCCTGATCAGGTGCTTCTTCCTCTCGGCGATCTCGTTGGAGTTCATGTAGTCCTCAATCGCCTGTTCGTACTTCTTCGCCTTCTCGAACGCCTCCGCGGCGGCGGCGTACATATCGCCGGCACGGGTGGTTCTCCTGTCAGCCTTGGCGGACTCCCCGGCCTTGTGGTAGTTCTCCCCCGCCTGGGCGTAGAACTCCTCAGCCCCCTCGGCCGAGTGCTCGGCCACGACCCTGAAGCCGTCGCCGGCCACCGAGTATTTCGGCACCCTCTCCGCTGCCTTGGCGTAGTTCAGGGATTGCTCCGTGAATCCCTCCATCTCACCCGCCTGGCGCAGAAGGGCCGCGGCCTTTCTGTATCCGTACATGGCGTTGTCAGGGCTATCCTCCTTGTGGATCTCCGCGAACTCTATCCACTTCTGGGACGCCTCCTTGGGTGGCAGTCCAGTTGTCTTCCTCTCATACTGCTCGAGCGTGGGTTTCCCCGCCAGCGCCGACTTGAGTCCAGATAGTATTCCCATGATCAGACCTCCTCCCAGATCTCCTCCTTAAGAAAGGCCGGGAGGCCCTCCGCTATCTTCGCATCGGCCACGAGTTGGTTTCTCTCCTCCGATACCTCTTTGTAGATCGAACGGGCCCTCTTTATCGACTCATCGCGGCCGAATACGTAACCCAGGCTGTCGATCACGGCCTTGGTCAGTGAGTTGAACCCGTTCTTCATGACCTCTATGTCCGCGGAGGCCTCCTCCATCACTATCTTCCCGTCCCTGGCCTCCACCGGTTCAAGGAACCTGTGATCCTCCTTTGTGCTCTCTATGGCCGGTTTGATGAGAACATCAATGGGTTTTCCCCCTATGGCCTCGGAGTAGTGGGCCAAGACGCCGTTCAGAACCGACGAATAGAAATCGATTATCTCATCTGCAACTGCCAAATCGGAATCCTCCTTAGCGATTCCCGCCGATGGGACTTCGCCCCAACTGCAGGGAACCTGCAGACCATACGACCGGCTTGGCTCTGATAAATGTGTTTTTGGAACGGTTCAAGAGGCATCCGCCAACCCGAGGCAGAGCCGTCCGGCGCCCAGCGAGGGCCGGAAATAGACCGGTTTCGGCCTATTCACCTGCCGCGGTTATAGTTTTTAGTGAGTGTACAATCCGGCTTGGATGATCGGGAGGTCCCGTGCGTTTTGGATTGGCTCAGGCTGTACTCAGAGGCGATCGAGGCTTTCCGGCTGAGGAGAGCAGGGTCTGGCGGCGTCGCCGTCGCGTTCAATACCAATATCGACGGCATTATAGATGTCAATCGGGACCGCCTACGGGGCCTTTTCTCCGCAAATCCCTCCGTCGCTGACCGGGCTTTGGGGCGGCGAGAGTCCTCCCCGGGCCGGATCGAGGAGCCCGTGGACTTCGTCGCGGGCCTGATTCACCACATAGAGAGGGGCTCCGGCGGAGAGACCATGATACACAAACGGGATACCTACGACTGGGTTGTATCCAATTTGGGTATCGACGAATACAGGATGGGCGGAAACGCAGGCATAATGGCCAATGCCCTGGCCAAGCTGGGCGCAAGGTTCGTGATACCCCACGCGGTTCAGCTCCCGGAGAGGCAGGCCCGACTCTTCCTTGATGGGGACAACATAAAGCTCCCGGTGGAGGAGGACGGCGATGTCGGGTTCAGGCGGCCGTCCGAGGTCTCGCGAGAGGACCTCGAGCTGGTCCACCTGATCCTGGAATTCAAGGAGGGGCTCTCGTTCACCTTGGGGGATCAGAGGATCGAGTGTCCGCGTAACAATAGGTACATCGTCAATGCGGACGACTACAATGGCAAGATAGTGGTAGATCCGGCCTTCGTGAAGGGGGTGGAGGTCATGCTGGGGGAGATAGACAAGATCATAATAACCGGACTCCACATGCTGAAGAGGGAGTACCCCGATGGTTCGACGTATGTGGACAGGTTGAGAGAGGCGCTGGGCCACGTGAGGCACTGGAGGGATGAGAATCCCCGGATATTGGCCCACTACGAATTCGCGGATATCAGGGATGAGAGGATAAGGGAAGAGGTACTCCACAGGGCCAGCCGGGTAACGGATTCGATCGGAATGAACGAGGACGAGCTGGCGATCGCCATTGGCTCCGAGGGCATCCCGGAGGACCCCCCTTCCCTCCTGGAGGCCATGTTGGAGTTCCACTCGATGTACGGCTGGGAGAAGATCGTCCTCCACAACAGGGACTTCATCGCATCGCTTGTTTTCGAGGGCTACGGTGTTGACCCCGTTGCGGTACGCGAATCCCAGATGGTCGGGGTGACCTGTTCCCAGAACAGGGCCTACAACGGGGATTTCGGGGATGTAGATGACCTGAAGCGGCTGGTCTCCTCGGGGGCTGTTGCCGTTTCAGAGAGCGGCGCGGATTTCTACGAGGGGCTCATGTCCATGGGAAGACCGGTGAATCCCGGGATCTGGAGGATGGACGGATTCTCCGCTGTTGTCACACCCTGTATCCTCAGCGAAACGACGACAAACACTGTCGGTCTGGGCGACACACTGACGGCGGGAACCGTGTTGTCCGAGATCCGGAGGTAGTCAGCATGTATATCGCGATAGGCGGCATAGACGGCTGTGGGAAGAGTACCCTGAGACGGCATCTGGTCGAGCATCTCGAGGCCGCGGGCCTGGATGTCGTCGGTTTCTCGGAGCCCTACCACGACTTCGTGAAACGGCTTCTGGAGGAAACCCGGGATCCGTGGACCGACGTCCTTCTCTTCGCCCTTGACAGGTGGCTGCTGAAGCCCAGGGTGGAGGGATGGATCGAGGAGGGCAAGATATTGGTGGCGAGCAGATCGATCTACTGCTCGGTCGCCTACCAGGGCGCTCAGGGTATACGGTGGGAGGAGACGCTGAGGGCGAACAACTGGACGCAGCTGCGTCTTCCTGACGTGTTCCTGCTTCTCGACCTCGATGCCGAGACCGCATATTCCAGATGCTCGGGATCCGAGAAGTTCGAGAGGCGCGACATGCTGGAGAGGGCGAGGGAGCAGTACCTGAGGATCTACGACAGGCGGAGGGAGTTCCCGAGCAGGATGTTCATGATCGACTCGGGGGGAGCTCAGGAGGAAACCCTGAGACAGGCCCTGAGCGTGTTGATGCCTCTGATCGATGGGCAATCGGATACTTGAGCAAAGATCTGCGACCCGCCTCTTCAGATTCACGGCACGACTCGGGTGGGGCGTATGACGGATCGATCGAGCCCGCGGATCGGTCCAGGTGGTCAACAGGCTAATGTTTGGCTAACTGTCGGAACCTTGGGTTCAACGTTTTGGTAACATCGTTCTTTCTACAAATCATCTATCAGTTCATAACAAAACCGGTTATCTTCATGGAGAGTGACAAAAACGCGGGCTCCGCGAGATACCAGATCACGATCACGAACATTCGGGATAAGGAGGACAGCGTCGTGCCCTGCGTGGCCATGGAATCCATAGTGCGGAGGGTCTCGGATGCAATGGGAGAGCTGGGACTCAAGGCCAGGATCGAGGCCGAGAACGGAGGCTGACCGAAAGAGGCTCGGTACGGTCTAGGAATCCTCGCCCATCTCCTCAAGCGCTTTCAGGTACCCGTCAGGGATCTTGCCCGAGTTCACCAGCCTGTGCAAGCTACTCCTCCTCTCGGCGAGCTGCTCGGGGGAGTCTGATAATCGGCTGGGCTCGAAGTATCCCTGAACCTCGTATCTCGCGGACTCGCGTGATAGTTTCTCCGATAGCGAGGCGAAGAAGAGCGCGGAGATGACCGCCAGTATCGGGATGATGATTGAACCGGGCACGTACTCGACTATCTCGCTGGCGACCCAACCCAGAATGAGGATCGTGGCCAGAAAAACGAACGTGCCCAGTGCGGCGGAGAGGGCCCTTCGCCACCTGGATCTACGCCACACGACATCGAACCACTCCGCCGCCGTTGTTCGCCCCTCAGGCGGCATAATCACCGAGGCGATAGGCTGAAGGGATACGATCCGTTGACTCGAGGCGGTGGGGCCAACTGCAACCACTAGATTTCCCTCCCGCAGCGTCTCGGTTACGCCCGGGGTCGAGGATATGGTGGGGATGAAGACCTTGGTGGCGCTCCCGTCCACGAGCCATGCGTTGTAGAGCACCGTGCCAAGTCTCCTGCGGCGGGTTCTGGTCTCGTATACATAGCCCTGTATCTTGGTCAGGGCGGACTCCTCTATCTCATCGAAGGTGTCTACTGGAACCGTTTCGGCGATCAGTCCTCTCTTCAAGCGGTGGACGAGGGCATTGAGGGTCACCCCGGGAAACACGCGAATCAGACAGATTAAACCCAGAAGAAGCCAGGACGAGTCCAGGGCCGCCTGCAATCCGAAGTAGACGAAGATGAATGTGAGGGGGATGAATCCGATGTTCGCATATCTCAACAGTCGGAAGTACCTGTGGGTCCGGGGGTATACTATCTCCGCTGTGGCTTCCCTGCCCGGCAGTAGATAGATGATGACGGCAAGGAGGAGGCTGATCAACCCGGCGTAGGCGAGCGCCGGGGACTGGGTCAGGAAGAGCCCGATGATAGATATGGCGAGCGTTGTCACTGATGCGACTAGCCCATACTCGCGTAACACGACCCATATCTCCCTTGATCGCTGGTAAGTCTTTGCGTTCATTTCCGAAATACTTATTTCATAAGGTCAACTGGAATGGGACGATGCGTAGCCCGGATCCCTTCGGGAGGGCCGTACTGGACTTTCACAGGGGGAAACAGGAACGGCCGTGCATGACGGAGAGGGATGACGGTTACGTCTGGAGGGAGCCGATGCTCCCCTACTTCGTCAGGGAGCAGGGATGGACCGAGAAGGAGAGGGAGATACTCTATTCGGCCAGGCCGAGGGCCCTCGATATCGGCTGCGGTCCCGGAAGGCACCTGCTCGACCTTCAGGACAGGCTGTTCGCAGTTGGGCTGGACGTCTCCGAACCAGTTCTCCGGGTGTGCAAGGAAAGGGGGGGAAGGAACCTCGTTCTGGGATCCGCCAGGAGGCTTCCATTCAAGGAAGGGGCCTTCGGCACCGCGCTTCTGATGAGCAACGGCCTAGGGATACTGGGGGGAATCGATATCACGGTGGAGATGCTGAGGGAGACCAGGAGGGTGCTCTCCGACCTCGATGGCAATCTGATCGCTCACACCACGGACCCGCTGGCCGAGGAATCGGGGGTAGGTGAAGACTACATCTCGAAGAACGAGAGCGAGGGTCGACCCCCGGGACTGCTGAGGATAAGGCTGAGGTATGGGGACGTGGTCGGACCGTGGTTCAGCCTGATGCTTCTGACCCCTGAGGAGGTCGAGGACGTGCTCGACAGGTCAGGTTTCGAAGTCGTCCGGGAGGTGGAGTGGGGACCGACATGGGCAGGCTCACAGCTCTACCTGGCCCGGGTGACCTAGACCCGAGTGACCGGGGTTCCGAGCCTCCTGAACACTGCGAAGGCTCTATGGATAAATTAAAAACTCCCGTTTCCCGATGAAGATGAGGAAGAACTCTGGACAGGGTCTTCATGACCAAGGAGAAGGATGGAGATCTGCAAGAAGAAGTGAAGGAACAGGAGGTCGACCGGGACCCCGACGAAATGGATCTCGAAATAAAAGTCGAAGGTGAGTCGACCGAGGGTTCTAACTCCGGGGAGGAGGCGCCCGCCGATCTTGAATCAAAGTTCGAGGAAACACTCTCGGAACTTGAGAGCGCGAGGTCAGAGGTTGAGGAACAGCGACAGAAGGCGGACAGATACCTGGAGAGGCTGATGAGGCTCCAGGCAGAGTTCGAGAACTACAGGAAGAGGACGCAGAGGGAGAGAGAGGACTTCGTCAAGCAGGCCTCAGAGGGCATAGTGAAGCAGTTGATAGACGTGTCGGAGAATCTGGAGAGGGCGCTGACAGCGGCCAGGACCGAGGATGACGTCGAGGACCGGGAACCCCTGGTTCAGGGCATCGAGATGACCCTGCAGCAGCTCAACGAGGTCCTCGAGAGGGAGGGGTTGTCCCGCATAGACAGCGTTGGAAAGCCATTTGACCCCGATTACCACGAGGCGGTTGGCACCGTCGAAAGCGATGACGGGGAGGAGAACCTGGTCGTGAGAGAGATAGGACGTGGCTATATCCTGAACTCGAAAGTTATAAAGCCAGCCAAGGTGCAGGTCTCATCCGGAAAGAGGAAGAAGCAAGAGGTGTCATCAGATGAGTAAGATACTGGGTATAGACCTAGGAACAACGAATTCACAATGCGCAGTTCTCGAGGGTGGAAAGCCGACCATAGTTCCGTCGGCCGAGGGCCCGACATACGCGGGAAAGATGTTCCCATCGGCGGTATGCTTTCTTGAGGACGGTTCGGTTCTGGTTGGAGAGCCGGCCCGAAGGCAGGCCGCCATGAAGCCGGACAGGACCATAATCGGCATAAAGAGGAAGATGGGGACGAGCTACAAGGTAAAGATAGACGACAGGGAGTACACCCCCCAGGAGATCTCGGCCAGGATCCTGGGCAAGATAAAGACCGACGCAGCCGAGTTCCTGGGGGAGGAGGCGAAGCAGGCGGTTATAACCGTTCCCGCCTACTTCAACGACAACCAGAGGCAGGCAACCAAGGATGCGGGAGAGATCGCCGGCCTCGAGGTGCTGAGGATAGTCAACGAGCCGACCGCGGCCGCCCTGGCTTACGGCCTGGACAAGGAGGGATCGCTGAAGGTGGCGATTCTGGACGTCGGCGGCGGAACCTTTGACGTCACCGTCATGGATATCGGGGAGGGAGTGTTCGAGGTCCTTTCGACGAGCGGCGACACCCAGCTGGGCGGCTCGGACATGGACCAGAAGGTACTGGAGTGGATAGTCAAGGAGTTCAAGAAGGACACCGGAATCGATCTCTCCGGGGATGATGCTGCCATGCAGCGCGTTCGGGAGGCGGCTGAGAAGGCTAAGATAGAGCTTTCGAGCACGGTGACCACCCAGATAAGCCTTCCCTTCATCGCCACCACCGACGACGGACCAAAGAATCTGAATATGACCCTGACCCGTGCCAAGCTGGAGGAATTGATCGATCCCGTACTCGATCAGTTGGAATCGCCGATCCGCAATGCGTTGAAGGACTCGAAGCTCACCGCGAACGAGATCGACAAGATAATCCTCGTGGGTGGCCCAACCAGGATGCCATGCGTCAGGGAGAGGTTCAACAACATCCTGAAGACCAAGCCGGAAAGGGGGATAGACCCGATGGAGTGCGTGGCTATGGGAGCGGCGATCCAGGGAGGCGTCCTCTCCGGCGAGGTGGAGGACGTGCTTCTGCTGGATGTGACCCCACTGACCCTGGGCATAGAGACCCTGGGCGGGGTCTTCACCAAGCTGATCGATAGAAACACAACCATCCCGACCAGGAAGAGCAAGATATTCAGCACCGCTGCCGACAACCAGACCAGCGTCGAGATCCACGTTCTCCAGGGAGAGCGGGAGATGGCTGCGGACAACATCTCCCTAGGGAAATTCACCCTGGTCGGGATACCGCCCGCCCCCAGGGGCGTGCCCCAGATCGAGGTCACCTTCGACATCGACGCGAACGGTATACTGAACGTCAGCGCCAAGGATCTTGGTACCGGAAAGGAGCAGAAGATAACCATCAGCGCCCCCACGAAGCTCGGTGACGAGGAGATCGAGAGGATGATGGAGGCCGCCGAGAAGCACGCCGACGAGGACAAGAAGAGGCGGGAGATGGCGGAGGCCAAGAACAAGGCTGACAGCGCCATATACGCCGCCGAGAAGACAGTGAAGGAGATGGGCGACAAGCTGTCGGACGAGGAGAAGTCCTCGGTCGAGAAGGCGGTCGAGAAGGTCAAGGAGGCGCTGGAAACCGACGAGGTCAGCAAGATCGATGGTAGCGTCGAGGAGCTGAACAAGGCGCTGCACGGTATCTCGGCCAAGATCTATCAGGAGGCCGCCGCTCAGGCCCAGAAGGAACAGGCTGAATCCGGGGGAAGCGAGCGGGAGGCCGGAGCAAGCGGCAACGAGAAAGAGGGGGACTTCGTCGATGCGGACTTCGAGGTCGTAGATGACGAAGAGGAGTAGTCCCACGTCAGGTGTTATCTATTGGCCCAGAAGCGCGACTATTACGACGTTCTCGGAATATCGAGAGATGCTAGTCAGGACGAAGTCAAGCGCGCTTACAGGCGACTGGCAAAGAAGTATCACCCCGACAGGAACAAGGACGACCCCAAGACGGCCGAGGAGAAGTTCAAGGAGATCTCGGAGGCATACGAGGTCCTGGCTGACAAGGACAAGCGGTCCAGATACGATAGGTACGGGTTCGCAGGCGTCAGCGAGGAGTTCGGCAGCGGCGGCTTCGACTGGTCGGATTTCAGCCACTTCGGCGATATCAACGATATATTCGGGGGCGGATTCAACGACTTCTTCGGGGGGGGATCGCTATTCGACTTCTTCTTCGACAGGCGGCGGGGCGGGCCGAGCCGCGGGCAGGATATCAAGTACGGTCTTGAGATCACCTTCGAGGAGGCCGCGTTCGGAACTGAGCGGGAGATCGAGATATACCGCGACGAGAGGTGCGATGCCTGCAATGGGACCGGCGCCAAAGGGGGAACAGAACTCTCGACCTGCCCGGATTGCGGGGGCCGGGGGCAGGTTCGAGACGTTCAGAGCCGCGGCTTCAGCCAGTTCGTACGGATACACCCCTGCATAAGATGTGGCGGGACGGGAAAGATCATCAAGGAGAGATGCCCGAGATGCGGGGGCGAAGGTACCGTACGCGTTTCAAGGAAGATATCGGTCAACATCCCGGCGGGCGTTGACGACGGTTCGAGGCTGAGGCTGGCCGGCGAGGGTCAGAGCGGGGCTGAAGGCGGTCCGCCCGGGGACCTCTATGTTGTCATAAGTGTCGAACCCCACAAGATCTTTCGGAGGGACGGCGCGGAGATACTGATCGAGGTGCCGGTGAGCTATCCGGTCCTCGTCCTGGGCGGGGAGATAGGGGTGCCGACCCTGGAGGGTAGTGTCAAGTTGAAGATACCCGCCGGAACCGAGAGCGGAACGGTCTTCAGGCTTCGCGGGAAGGGGCTTCCCGACCTCCGTCGCGGGGGAAGGGGCGACCAGCACGTGAAGGTCGACGTCGAGGTGCCAAGGAAGGTGTCCGGGAGGGAGAAGGAGCTCCTGGAGGAACTTGAGGTTCTGGATGGGGAGAGGGAGGAGAGCTCAAGCATACTCGATCGCTTGCGGGGAAAGGGCTGATTCACCGTTCTCGGTTGACGGCAAGTCCCAATACTGATTGTAAGTCATGTTGTAGTGGGGACTAAGTACTCTGTCTTCGGTGGAAGTACTAAAGAGGCTGGGGCACCGATTCCATCCGGATTTAATGGCCTTGATCCGGGATAGAAGGGGGTGGCTGTTGGTTCTGATCACGACCACGCTAGCGACTGGGGTCTGCTCGGGGGCCGAGATGCTGGAGGTATTGGCCATCGGCCAGGTGATGCCCGGGGAGTCCCCCATACCGACGTGGTTCGATGCGGATCCTCTGGTGTCCTACGTGCTAATACCGACGGATATCGACATCCTATCCGGACAGGGGGTGGCGGGTGAGGTTCTGCTCGCGGACAGGTGGAGGAGGTACGTCAGGATATACTTCCCCAAGAACCGGCGGGAACTGGTGGAGGGCTTCGAGTTCCTCGTCTTCCCGGACGGTTATCTGGACCCCTTCACCTCGGCCCAGATCGAGGATATGCGGTGCGCCGTCGAGGAGGGGATGGGCTCGTTCGTCACAATGGGAGGGGACCTGTCAGGCCCGAGCAAGAAGAGTTACCCTGGCTGGAAGAGCTCGGTGCTGAGCGATATCCTGCCGGTCGAACTGGTCGACAAGATGGATCAGGACGGCTCGGGGTTCAAGGTCAAGGTGGAGAAGATGGAACCGGCCCTCATATCGATGTTCATTCCGCTCGGGATTGAGAGGGTGACCGGAAGCGGGGGTTTCACCGATCTCTATCCGAAACCGGGGACGACGATATGGGGTAGAATGGTGCTGCTGGCCCTATCGAAGGGGGACGGGAATCCGTGGCTTGTCTCCAGGAGATACGGCCCCGAAGGGGGATATTCCTGGGCGATAGCGGATGATCTGGACCATCCCTGGTGGTCATCGGTGCACTCCCGGGGCGAGAACGAGTACGGGATGGATCTGTTCCTGAACATACTTCTTTTCTCCACGGGGCGAAATCTTCCGGACGACATACTTCTCCTTCACGAGGTCCGCGATCGTTACTGGCGGCACAACCAACGGAAAGAGCTTCTCCTCTCCCTGTTGGAGTTTGTGGACAGGTTCGGCGCCAACACCCGTTCACTGCAGGGACAGATCGAGGAGGTGGACCGGCTGAAGCTGGAGTCCTTCGAGTTCTACAGGCTTCAGGAGTACGAAAACGCCATCTCAAGGATGGATGAGGCGCGGGATAGGATCTCGGCGATCTCGGATGGGGCGGTGGAGCTGAAGGAGACGGCGCTCTTCTGGGTATATCTCACGGAGTGGTGCGTGGTTGCCGGAACCTCATTTGCGGTGGGCCTGGTGACCTACGCCCTCCTGGTAAAACGGGGTCTATACAGGGAGGTCAAGGTCACCAGGTCGCGCTAGATGAGAGTGGATGGATGGTCAGTGGCAAACCGAGGGGGGGGGGTGCCCGCTGCCTGTGGTCGCCTTTTCGAGGCTTCAATATAATCTGGCAAATCCAGGAAGAGATATATGGAGAGGCTGACCGAGCCTTCGTTGGAAGCGGGGCACAGACCCATAGGAACCTGGATGAGGTCGCCCCGACGTCCCCGACAAGGAGGGAGTCGACACGAAATCAACCCGAGATTCGATGAAGGATGTGCGCGGTCGGTTCCTGATCGAGGGGGAACCGATTGCCGGGAGCTTTCTTTCGGGCAGGTCCCTTTCACTTCTCGAAACCGCCCACGCCGGCGGCTGCAATCTCGTTACCGGGGGCCGCGATCTTCTCGACCCGGGCAGCGAACGGGGCGGTTTCGCACTCGATCACGGCATCAAGGTGATGTACAGCATCGCCGGTGAGCATATACATGGTCGGCCCCGGTTGGCTGCGAGGATCTCGCCCGAGGAAACATCGATCCCGATAGAGGGTCGCGCGCCGGAGACCGAGGACCACAGAATCGTGATAGACGGCGAGGTCGTTCGGTATGAAAGGGCCGAAGCGGGGACCCTCAGCGGTTGCGAGCGCGGTTCGGATGGCACCAGGCCCGGGTCTCACGCGGCTTGGACTATCCTGTTCTGGCCTGGACCACTGTGTGAGGTGATCAAGGAGGTAGGATCTTCGCCGAATCTATGGGGGTACTGGGCGCTCGATGATAACCCCGGTATGGCCCGATCGGCGATGCGCGGCCTGTACAGTACAGTCCACGAGGCCGATCCGAAGCCTCATCCGGTCTGCGCCGGGTACACAAACACGATCGCCCTGATGAACTTCGCTCCCGGCGTGTGCGACATGGCGATGCTGTACTTCTATCCGATCTCGAAGAAGGGATACTTCCGGGATCGTACAACCCTCAATACACAGTGTATCATGAGCCACGTGCGTCGGGTGGCGCCCGGCACGCCGTTCGTGGGAATCTACCAGGGCTTCTGGGGCGGGCAGTATCAGCGGGACTCGCCCCTCTCGGAAAGCGAGATTCGGGAGCAGGTGGAGGACTTCATCCGGGAGGGATCCGCCGGCATCATGGCTTTCGCCCTGCTCGACCCCGAGAAGGCCGGGGGTTTTCACGGATGGAACGAGGATCGGGGCATGATCGAATCCGTTCGGGGGCTGAACCGTGAGGTGAGCTCGGGGCGGTTCCGCGTCCCTGACGAGCGGAAGGATATCTCCCGTCGCAGGATCATCGGCGCTGGAGGGGAAAATCCAAGAGGATCCATTCCCGGTGTGCCTCTGGGCTGGTATATCCTTGGTCCTTTCCATGCCGGTGGCGGGATAACACTAGAGACCCCCGTCGGCCCGGAACGGATGATATCGCAGGCATGCCCTGCGGCGGATCTTTCCTCCAGGTACGAGGGCAAGGTGGGGGAGGTCTCGTGGCAGGTGTTGGCGGCCTACACTGGGACCTGTGTTTACTCGGAGATATGGTCTCCTCCTTTCAGCGATCATTCAGCCGCATTTGCGTACTGTCTCGTCAGATCCGAAAGAGATGTGAGGGCTTCCATGCTCATGGGATGCGATGTCGATATGCGCGTTTACATCGACGGCGTTGTGAGGCACGATTTCGTGGATAGCCGGGGCCTCGCCTTTGATGACGTTGGAATACCTGTTCGTCTTCGACGGGGGGAGAACCACGTGTTCGTGAAGACCGTGAACGAGAAAGGGTGCTGGGCCTTCGTTCTCCGTTTCACTGAGAAAGATGGCGTGCCACTCGAAGGGCTGAGTTTCGAACCGGCATCCCTCGGCTAACGTAACCCCTAGGTAGCCGTTTCGAAAACAATAAGTATCATGAGCGTTCCTCCAAACCGGTGGATTTGAAGGGACGACTAGCGATGGTGCTGGCTTCCGTAGTGTTCCTGACCGTCTCGGCGTCGGCTTCGGACGATGGTCGTGTCGGTCTTCTCTACATCAGTGACCCGGTACGTGTCCCCGTTGTGAAGTACCTGAGGACCGATCCACTTTTCTCGATCACGCTGGTGGCGGCATCCCTCCGGGGTTTTGGCGGATGGGAGATGGATAATGTGCAGAGGGCGGTCAGGCTATACATGCCAAGGAACTACGAGGACCTGATCACGAGATACGATGTGATCGTGCTTGACAATGCCAATGTCTTTGCCGTGCCCAGCAACTATATCGAGATGCTGGCCAGGGGGGCTCGCGAGGGTGAAAACGGACTTCTCATGACCGGGGGATGGGAGAGCTTCGGGGGTCACAATAATCCCTCTTGGGGACAGACCGCCATCGGGGATATACTGCCGACCGAGGATTTCGAGGGAACGTGGGTCGAGAAGGGCCGGGTGGTGATAGACAACACCGTCAATGAGTTCATGAGCAGCATCCCTTGGGAGAAGGAGAAGGAACCCTGGATGTTTGAGTTTCATCACAACCTGGTCGCGGTGAAAGCCGGGGGGACCCTGCTCGCCCACACCGAGGACAATCTGCAGGGCCCCGAGGAACATCCCCTGTTCGTGACCTGGGAGCTGCCTTCCGGGGGCAGGGTTTTCGCGTGCACCGGGGAGATCTCGATGATGTCGCCGTTCTACGGATTCAAGGGTTGGAGGTACTATGGGGATTTCGGTGCCAATCTAGCCCTCTACCTGGCGGAGAGGCCGGTTCCCCAGGACGTTGAGCTGGTCCACCTGGTCAGGGAGACCATATTCACTGCCAGGACAAGGAACGCCCTGTTGCTCAGTCTTCTTGAGTTCACGGAGAACCTGGGGGCAAACACCGGGGACATAATGAACATGATGGACGAGATCGACGAGTTGGCGGCCACCGCAAGGCCGCTGTACATGGAACTGCGCTTCGAGGAGGTCCTGATGGTCTATGATGAGGTCAATGAGATGTTTGCCGAGGTCGAATTCGAGGCCATGAAGCTGAAGAACAGGGCACTTATGTGGATCTTCATCGTGGAGTGGCTGGCTGTGTCGGGGGTAGCGATCCTAGCCGGGGTCCTTCTGTGGTCGATAATGGTAAGGCGTAGGCTGTACCGTGAGGTCGGTGTCACGAAGTTCCTGGACTGAATATGGGGCAATTCCACACCAATTCTGTGTGCGTCAAGGGTCTTCGGGTGCGGTTTTTCTGACCTTGGAAGCGCTGAATTCTTAAGCGCTCAAATCATCCGTTCTTGTCGGGCCCGGTGGCACTGCCTAGAGGAAAGATGTTTGCCCCAGAGCTGTAGCTGACCGGGAAAGAGGGAGATCTTGGCACAGATCTCGGCGGAAAATGCGTTTGTTTCCGGGTATATGCTGTGGACCTAGGGCTAAGAGGGCGTCAATTCTTCAAGATCAACCCTAAGGTTTTTAAAACGAGCTTCTTACAGAGGCCTACCTCTAATTAGGTTTTGAGGAAAGAAGAAAATGAAGGAGGTGAAACAATGAAAAAAGTTGTTCTATTAATGACTATAATCAGTGTGGCAATTTTGACTACTCAGGTTGCGGCTGTTGAGATGCTGGAGCTTGAGTGGGCTTTTAATACGAGTGATGTGTTTGCTGACAAGAGTTTTGGTGCTGGTCACCAGGGCTGTCAGACCGTCTGGGATGTTGACGGTGACGGTTCTATGGAGGTTGTTTTCGGTACTCGTAGAGGTGACAGCAGGAGGCTCTGGTGCATTGATCAGGATGGTCAGTTTGAGTGGATTTATCCGCCTCTGGCTGAGGATGGACTTGCAGGTGACCCGTGGGGTGTTTCGCTTGTTGATGTTAACAACGATGGTACCTATGAGTTGGCTGTTGCAGGTAGAGGTGGCAAGCTGTATGTTCTGAATGGTGATGGCACTGAGGTGTGGATTTTTGAGCACCCGGCAGGGGAGAATATGCTTGGTCCGCCTCAGGCTATGGATACCGATGGTGACGGGTTCCCGGAGTTCTTTATGAATGATGCGAGTGGTTTCATCCATCGTGTTAGTCATGAGGGAGAGCTTATCTGGACCTCGATCCAGGCTGGTGAGTCTAACCAGGGTCACCCGACGTTGGCAGATATTGACAAGGATGACGTGGTTGAGGTTCTGTGGGCCAGTAACGACAACAACCTGTACTGTATAGATTCTACTAACGGTGCAGAGGAGTGGAGGTTTGATGCTGGTGCGAATATGCAGACCAACGCTAATTTCGTGGCCGATGTGAACAACGATGGCGAGTATGAGGCTGTGATCTGGACTGATGCGCCTACTAACGCGGTTTTCGTGGTTAGTTTCTATGGGACCGAGTTGGGTAGGTGGACTGAGCCTTATGGAGCTAACATCAGGTTGACCCCTGCTATGGGTGATGTTGACCATGATGGGAATCTCGATATGGCTTTTGTGTCTGGTTCGGCTATCTATGTGATTGACTTGGCGACCTTGAAGACTAAGTGGGAGGCGAACGTAACCCAGTGGGCTATGGATGGTATGCTTCCTAACGGTTCGGTGCCTAATCACTGGTCTAACTACCCGCTTATCGCTGACATCGACGGCGATTTGAGGCTGGAGGTTCTCTGGCTTCTGCCGTACCCGATTGTCACTGACGCGGCGACAGGTGCTCTTGAGTCCTATTATCTGAATGAGCATATCGCTGTGAACAGGAGGCAGGAGAACGGTGGCTGGTGGGGTGACGTTGATCAGGATGGTGTCTCGGAGTGGGTCTGTGAGCTTAACGGTAACAGCCACCCGGAGACCCAGCTGTACTGCCTCACGGCTGGCGGTTCGTTCCCGGCTGAGGCTCCTTGGCCTGAGTACGTGCACTCGGCTTATCCGGCTGAGTACCAGTTGCAGCAGGACTGGCTTAGCCTCAGGGGTGCGTACTCCAAGGGTTGCTGGTTCAAGATCGGTGAGCAGGAGGAGTTCCCGAAGACCGAGAAGCTAGAGGTCGAGTGGGCTTTCAATACCAGTGAGGTGTTCGCTGACAAGAGCTTCGGTGCTGGTCACCAGGGCTGTCAGACCGTCTGGGATGTTGACGGTGACGGCGTTATGGAGATCGTTTTCGGTACCCGTAGAGGTGACAGCAAGAGGTTCTGGTGCATCGACCAGGACGCTAACTTCGAGTGGGTCTACCCGCCGATTGGTGAGGATGGTTTGCCCGGTGATCCGACCAGTAAGCCTTCTCTGGTTGACGTCGATAATGACGGCGTCTACGAGTTGGCTCTGGCCGGTAGAGGTGGGCGTCTCCATGTCATCAATGGCGATGGCACGGTTGTGTGGACCTGGGATGACCCGAATGAGGGTTCGAATATGCATGGTGCGCCGCAGGCGTGGGATGTCGATGGAGATGGTTTCGTCGAGTTCTTCATGCAGGATGCCGCTGGTTTCATCCATCGTGTGAGCCACGAGGGTGAGCTTGTGTGGACCTCGTTCCAGGCTGGTGCAGATAACCAGGGTCACCCGACGATAGCGGATATCGATAGAGATGACGTGTTCGAGGTGCTCTGGGCTAGCCAGGATAACAACCTGTACTGTATAGATTCTACTAGCGGTGCAGAGGAGTGGAGGTTCGACACTGGTGCCAATATGCAGACCAACCAGGTGATAGTCGCGGATGTGAACAATGACGGCGAGTTCGAGGCTGTTGTTTGGACCGATGCGCCTACCAACGCGGTTTTCGTGGTCAGTTTCTATGGGACCGAGCTGGGTAGGTGGACTGAGCCGAACGGGGCTAATATCAGGATCTGTCAGGCGATGGGCGATGTTAACAGGGACGGTAACCTGGACATGGCCGTTATGAGCGGGAGCTCTGTGTTCTGTATAGATCTGGCGACGCTGTCGCTTCACTGGACGGCGAACCTCACCCAGGCGGCTGATATGGGCATCATACCTAGCGGGGCTACACCCAACCACTGGACTTCTTACCAGACGATAGCAGACATTGACGGCGACGGTGATCTTGAGATACTTTGGCTCGCTCCGTACCCGATCGTTACCGATGCGGTTACGGGCAGTATCGAGTCCTATTATCTCAACGAGCATATCGCTGTTAACAGGAGGCAGGAGAACGGTGGCTGGTTCGGTGACGTTGACCAGGATGGTGTCTCGGAGTGGGTCTGTGAGCTTAACGGTAACAGCCACCCGGAGACCCAGCTCTACTGCCTCACGGCAGGCGGGTCATTCCCGGCCGAGTCGCCTTGGCCAGAGTACTACCACTGTGCGTACCCGGCAGAGTACCAGAACAGCCAGAGCTGGCTGACATTGAAGGGCGCGTACTCCAACAGCCTGTGGTTCCCGATGCCGGAGATGTTCGCCGCGAGTATCGGCGCACTTCTCTGCCTCGGACTGCTTCGCAGAAGAAGGTAAACGAAGGTAAACCCAAGCCACAAAAAGAAAAAACCCGATTTCC
>Ga0180431_10003694_pt1 | contig 19494 bp, 23 predicted proteins | sample SS_ome_11_FD_132459 | JGI IMG/M metagenome (GOLD analysis project Ga0180431, IMG submission 132459) | Hypersaline lake sediment archaeal communities from the Salton Sea, California, USA - SS_1_MS_1 metaG | ecosystem: Environmental > Aquatic > Non-marine Saline and Alkaline > Hypersaline >... | reverse complement strand
TTCACTCTCGGGTTTTCTGAAAAAAGACCTGTCTCTTCCTCTCACTGGTCATTATACAACCAAGTGTTGTATTTCCCGGTCGAAATTTGACAATTTTCCCAAAAAGTGTTCTCGGGGCCATTATACAACACATTGTGGGGCGGATCGTAAAATGGATTCTGACCTTGAAACTGGCGTCAATTCGGTAAACTTGTAATAGGGACTTGAATGTTTTGCCACGAATTCCGAGATGCAAAGTTTGACGCCGCTCCCGACCGTAGAGTCCCCCTTGGCATAACATGTGGTCGCGGAGCGGCGTTCTTTATATCTAGGCCCGGGTGGCGGTGTCTCCAGTTGGGGCGTTCTTTGCGATGAGGGCGTGATGAATGAGGCCATCTGACTGCCTAGCCAAACAGGTTGGGTACCCAGACTACGCAGAGTATCTCATAGACGTACACTAGCAGGAGTTTTCGGCGACCATGAAAGAGCAGCACCAACATGTTGGTGCTGCTGGGGCACCCATTGTCTGCACACACATCACTTCACCTATAAACGTCTGGGGCACAGGCATCCTAAGGATGTGATTGTTGTCTGCAGGAAGTGCTGCCAACGTGTTCACTTGCTGGGTGGCAGTTCGGCGCACGTCGCCGTCAGGGAGCACTACCGGAGCCGGCCTCCACCTCAGCCAAGAAAGAAATCCAGATGTGTGACACTGGGGGATGCTTTGCGACCCAGATGAGGTCTCTGGGCGACAAGACTTTCTAAGACTTTCTGCACGCTCACGGCGTTTTGAAAAACGGCCAGCCGTCGAGGCCGACAAGAAGACAGCGGATGGTGCGGATGTACAAGGGCAAGCTCTGCTGGGGCAAGAAAAAGTTCCGCCGAGTGAGGAGTAAATTTCGACGACAGTGGGCACGTGAGCGGGAGGAGCGCGAAATTGACGTGATGGAGACAGAGGGCCAGCAAAACATGAAACACCTCAAGGCTATCGTCCGCGATGAAACCTCTCTACCTGTATAACCCCGAAAATTTCGACCCCCAGCAGATCCTACCACCGTCGCTGCACCGGTTTGCCGACGACGCCCGGTATTTTATCCACAAGATCTGCGTCGGTCAGGCGTTCGGTCGGCAGAACAAGGAGGGGTTTGTCCAGCTCAAAACCGCTTACCTGATGGACGTAATGAGTTTTCGGCGGTTTCAGGACATCCGGGGCACCCTGCTGGAAAGTGGCGCCGTCGTCACCGACGGCATCTGGCGGACGGGCCGCAAGGCGATGGGGTACAAGCTGGCGGACTGGTTGGTGGACGCAAGAGAGTGCCGTATCGAGGTCACCAGCGCCCGCTTGGCCAAAAAACTCCGAAATCGGTCGGAATTTGCCGTAAAGAACCATCGTGGCGTCATGCGGCATCTGTTTGGCTACCTCTGCCAACTGCAGGTCGACTACCATCGCGCAGTTTCTACGGTCGGTAGGGCTGGCGTACGGTGGATCTGTGTGGCGATGATGCAGGACGGTGTTTGGTTCCTAAAGCGGGACAGCTACGGCAGAGTGCACTCAAACCTTACAAGCATTGAGTCGTCAGTACGAGGGTGCTTCTACTACCAGCAAGAAAGCCTTACAGAGATTGACATTTGTAATTCTCAGCCACTCTTCCTTAGCAAGCTACTCTATGATTATTACCAACCACAATGCGCTGATGCGCTTTGTCATTCTGATACTTATTGTCTTCCTCAATGCGCTTCTAAGATATGCGCTATTGAACTTATTAACTCTTATACTTCTAAATTTAAGAATTTCTCAACCCCCGGGCTCCCCCGTAGGAGACGATTTGACATTTTGCCGGACGACGCGCTCCGATTTTTCGGTCTAGCCAACTCGGGCAGGCTGTACGAATACATAGCAGAACAGGCTGGTGGTGGCATCAAGGACAGAAAGGCGTTCAAAGAAAAACTCTTTCGCGAGATCTTCTACGGTCGCAATTCTCGCCGACAGACTACGTACTCAAAATTGTTTTGCCGACTGTTTCCGACGGTATACGAATTTATCCGGGACGTAAAGCGGGGCGACCATACGTTGCTGGCCAAGATCCTGCAGCGGGCCGAGAGCAGTTTTGTCATCGATGGGGTTATCTGGCGGTGTATGATCGAGCATCCTGAGATGCCTGTGTTCACCATCCACGATTCTGTGCTGACTACACCAAGATGGACAAGCCGATTGTATGGGCTGATGCTGGACGAGTTCAACAAGTGGGGGTTAGCTCCAAAACTACGCATTTCGCAGTGTGCCTGAGGGTTAGGACCCCCGGCTTACCGAGGTTCACCAAACCAGCATTTTCGGAAAATTCTGAAAGAGGTTTCACAATCCATTGTATAATAACTAACGTGCCAACAGACGCAGCAGTACGGAGACGACCATGTTCAAGGAGCAACTGACGAAATTTGGGAGGGAGGTTCCCCGGGCTATCGCCGAGGCCGGAGATTCGGGTTACCCCTTCTGGCGGCTACTGGCAATGTTGGGGTCAGCCTGTTGGAGTTGGCCGAGCTGGAGCACGCCGGGCTGGTCCACCAAGTGGGCCACGAGCCGAGTGTTTGTTGCTAGGGATGTCTTTGCGGAGCGTCTGGGCGCAAGGATGTGGTGTGATTTTCTACACGTGTGTCTGGGCCGTTTCGCTCTTACCGTGTTTTGGGCGGAGAGTCTTGGTCGTTCGTTTGCTCCGGCGACCTTGGCTGGGAGACTGCGGCATTGTCTGAGGAGCTGCTTTAGAGAGACAAAGATACCCGCCGCAACGTAGCGGCGGCAAACCACGTTTCACGTAAGGAGGTTGAGTGATGAGAAGTGCGATGCTGGCACTTGTCCTGTTGGGGGTTGTCATGGCGGCGACCGACGCGGGCGAACCGAACCAACTGCCGCCGAAGGACCAGATCGCACCGTATCTGCAAGAGATCTCCGTGACGATCAAGGCCGAGGGCGGCTACCGGACCAAGGAGGGGTCTGGAGCGTTGTTCACCCGCGTGATGCCCGACGGGTCGCGACGGACCTTTATCTGGACGGCGGCCCACGTGGTTGACGTACTGCGAAAGGAGGAGGAGATCGTGGACCCGCGCACGGGCACCAAGCGGCAGAGGATTACCTTTAAGGACTGTCACTTGGTTCGTGAGGAGATTGAGGACGGCCGCCGAGTGGGCGAAAGCAAGATGGACGCTCAGCCTTACCAGTTTTCCAAACACAACGATCTGGCCATTCTGCTGGTAAGGAAACGGAACTTTTCAGACAATGGGGCTGTGTTCTGGCTTTCTGACGAGATCCCCTCTGTGGGCGCCGATCTTTACCACTGCGGTTCGCCGGGTGGGCAGCAGTACGGGGCTAACTCACTGACCGACGGGATCGTGGCGTCCATCGGCCGACTGATCGACGGCCAGGAGTACGACCAGACTACTTGCATGGCCGTGGGTGGCAGCAGCGGCGGGCTGCTGGTTAAGAAGGATACCGGCGAGTACGTGGGAATGCTAACGCGTGGTATTCGCGGCACTGACAATTTCAATTTTATGATCCCGGTGCGGCGGATACGCGAGTGGGCCAAAGAACGGGGCGTGGAGTGGTTGGTCGACCAACGAGTGCCAGTGCCTAAAGACTGGGACAAGCTGCCGGTCGAGGACCCAGGGGTTAGTTTCGAGGGCAGCGGTACGGACAAGAAGTTGCTGGAGCAGTACCCGTACCTGATCCGCTACACCCGCCCAGGGCCAACACCGGCCCTGCGCCCAATACCCGACCCGCTGGGGATCTTAGAACCGTAGACTGTGGTGAGGAAAGCTTATGCCAGCGAGGTATCTGTGTGATGTCCTCAACGAGATGAGGACCTGTTTCAAGATCCGCAACTTTTGTAACCTGCCGGGCCTGATCGAGGAGGCGCAGACGCTGGCAAACCGGATGGAGGCTGCGCTTAGCAACCACAAGTCCTACGAATACTGGCACAGAAAGTACAAGCAGGAGAAGGCGGAGTTCGCCCGGCTGCGTCGGGAGACCGACAAGCTGAGGAAGAAAAAGGGTGAGGAGCCTAAGGGTCAGGACAACGACGAGCAGTGGTAATTACCTAACCGAGGAACTTACTATGTTAAACTCTGGCAAAGTTGACATGCTTGAGGGCGACAACGAGGCCCCAAAAGATCGTCCGCCGTTCACGACGCCGTGCAATCTCTAGGCAACAGTTCGACCTGTTTGGCAAAGACGGTCTCCAAACTGGAGGATCGGCTGACCTCGGTTTTGGCGGACGATCAGACTGGGGCACTGCCGAGGATGCGCCCCAACGGGACGGGCGGACCTGCCCGTTGTCCAAGAGCACTGTGGGGCTTGCTGCCGAGGTCGCCGTTACTGCCAGTATGCTGGACCGCCTGATTCGCCGACTGGAGTTGTAGTTGGCTACTAATCGACGTGCATTTCTGGTGTTTGGCCCCGAGCGGACGGGGACGAAATTTGTCACCGCCCTGCTGATCGCGGGCGGCTGCGCCGGAGAGGCCGTTCACCATCAGGCGTTTGACGTTGAGAACTTTCCCAACGAGGGCCCGATCGTCTTTCGCCGCAGCTTTCCCCATGGCCACCTGTTTAAGTGGCCGGACATCGGGGCGATCAAGCGGCGACTGGTCCGTGCGGGGCGCAAAGAGATCTTTGCGGTGGTCACCGTCCGCGATGCCTACGCCACCAAGGCATCGCAGGTTCGCACCCGGCGGGTTACGCACTTGGCCCAGGCCGAGCGCCGCATCCAGTGGGCGTATACGAGGATCTTTCACGGGCTACACCAGCATCAGATCAACTGCGCGGTGGTGACCTACGAGAGTTTGGTGGGTAATCCGGCGGCGGTCCACTGTCTGCTGGATCGGCTGGGGCTGACGTTTTCCTGGGATCGGTTTCCGAGGGATGTGGTCGTAAACGGCAACTACCGATACTATCTGGATGCCGAGAAATGATCTGGTTTACGGCGGATACCCACTTTGGCCACGGCGGCATACTCGCCCACCAGCGACACCGACAGTTTGCCGATACCAAGGAGATGGACGAGCATCTGTTCGAGCAGATGAACTCGGTGCTGCGGGGTGGGGACGAACTTTGGCATCTGGGTGACTTTTGCTGGCGGGCGTCCCGTGCGGGCCACTACCGAAACCGCATCCGCCGGGGTGTGCAACTGCATCTGGTGGCGGGCAACCACGACGCCAACTCGCTGGCTAGACACTGCTCGTCGTACCAGCAAATGGTGGTCCGCAAGTTTGGCGGCAAGAAATTTCATCTTTGCCACTACCCGCTGCTGACTTGGTGCGGGAGTAGCAACGGCTCGTTTCACCTGCACGGGCACTCACACGGCAACCTCCGACCGCCACGGGGGGTGGCAATGACGGCAGAGCAACTCGATCGTTTTGCCGCCTTCGGGGATCGAGCGGTAGGATACGCGGGGCGGATGCTCCGCGACCATTACGGCCGGATGGATGTGGGTGTGGACAGCGCCTATCACTTGCTGGGCCAGCTTCGCCCCTTCTCGCTGGACGAGGTTTTCTGGTGGCTGGGCATAGAGGATGACCGATGACCAAGATGAACCCAACGACGCATTATGAATTGCCTTTCGCAGTACAATTGTTCCTCCGCCCGTGCGATGGAGGCAAGCGCACAATGATCATTGGGGTTTGCCTCGATGACCTATGCAGCGCTGTGCCTCTTTCCGAGATGCAACAAGTGGCCGGAGATGCCCTCGAATGACCACCATCGTCCCCGACTGGCAGGTACCGATTCTCGACGCCCTGGTGGACTCCTGCATTGCCGAGGGTATCCTCCGCTTTGACCGTACGCGGGTCGAGGACCTGCTGCAGCATCTGGACGAGGTGGATCGCAAGCGGCCCAAGAAGGACCAGATCGGGTACTCTCGGGTCACTGCCTACCACCCCAACCACCTCAGTCGGGTGATCAACCGGGCCAAGAAGATGCTGGAGGACCGGGTCGCTGCCGATCCCAAACTGGCGGCAGCGGCAGCGGCGCCCAAGACCTACCAGCCCCCGGAGACCCCACACCAGCCGGTCCAGCAGGCCACCACCCTGGCCCAGGAGCACGTCCAGACTGCCTTTCGGATGCGGTTGGACAAGCCCGACTACTCGATGCCTGTACTCTCCCCACCGCTGCTTGAGTACCTCTTTTCTCATCTCGCCCCGACTACGGGGGAAATTCTGGCGGTCACCAACCTGGGCGACTGCCACTACGACATCCTCTTTTCGCACAACGGCGCGGTGCAGGACCTCTACGACCTGCTGCGGGCGCTCTCCTGGGTCAGCGAAATTGCCCTCATTCCCGTGACCCTCGTCGCCCGATAGTGGAAATTTTGTGCATTCCTCGTAGACTTAGGTAGTAAGTTCTTACGATCATTGCACCGAGATTTCCACATGTCACCACCAAACCCTCCCCCTCCTCCACTTTCTCCTGGGGAGACCAAGCAGAAAAAGCGGGCACAAAAGTACACCGCCGAGGACCACCGCCGGGCCTACGAGGTCTGGTTTCGCACCCGCAGCTGGCGGAGGACCGCCGAGGCCATCGGCTCTAACCCCTCGGTCTACCAGACCGTCCGCTCGTGGTCCCGCGCCGACTTTGCTTGCCGAGAAGGGTGCCCCTACCACGATTGGGAGAACTTGGCCAGGCAGCAGGAGGGCCAGCCGGGGACTAGCCTCGTGCGTCCGCTGGACAACCCCGAGATGCGGCATCTGGATCTAGTTCCTCAGGACGAGTGTGTGGCCGCGCTGGAGGACCTGTTTGCCAGCGACATCGAGAGGTTGACCCACTGGGAGATCATCTACGCCAAGGCGTTCTACCACGTGACGGGGATCGTCCGCCTCTGCCCCCATCTGGTGGGCGCTGATGGCAGTCCTTGTACCGAGGAGGATCTCAAGCGGCGATTCGACTCGGGTCTGAAACCGGCCAACCTTCGCGATGCGGTGATCGTGCTCGCCCGGGTGCAGGGCGAGATTCACAAGCTGGTAAAGCTGTCCGGTTTGCGGCGATCGAAAAAGCGACGCCCGCCGAGTCCCGCGGACGACGCTCCTGCCGAGTCTCGCCAGCTTACCATTGAGGACGTGCGCGATCTGAAAGAACTCTACGATAACACTCCGCCGGAGAAACGCGCGGCGCTGGCCAAGATCCTGGAGTCGGAGCTGAAAACTAGACAGCAGTTGGCGGGGCCGCCGAGAGCATGACGAACGACCCCTTTCGGGAGCAACTCGATCGGCTGATCGTCGAGCACTTTCTAGAACTCGACGGATACGGCAACTTTGCCCATCCGCCCAAGACGGACGAGGATCTCGACTCGTTTATTCAGGCGGCGTACGGCATCCGCATGCCCAAGAAGGTGCTTACGCCGGGCCACCGTTCGCCGTTTCAGTTTCTTGCTGATCTGTTTTTTGAGCGTACGAAAAATGCGCTGGGGTTTGCTAATCGATCTGGTGGCAAGGCACTCGCGCTGGACACGGAGATTCTTACCGCAGACGGCTGGTCTACGATGGGGGAGATTTGTGTGGGGGACTTTGTGTTTGCCCCCGACGGCAAACTTGCTCCGGTGACCACTGTAAGTGGCATTTTTGAGAACCACGAGTGCTACGAGGTGGTTTTCGACAAGGTTACGGTTACTGCGGATGCTGAGCACTTGTGGTTTGTGCAGCACGTGAAAAAGGATGCCCCCCAGCTGATGACAACTCGGGAACTTTTTCGGGCTCTGCAAAATCCTGCCAGGATTGGGTACAAGTACCACTACTGGATTCCTCTCTGCGCGCCGCTTGAGTTTGACCCTATCGAACTGCCTGTGCATCCGTACGTGTTGGGGGCTTGGCTGGGAGACGGTTGTCGGTACAACAATCTCGTCTATACGTGGGACGATGAGATTCTTGCTCGCTTACGGCAGTTATGGCCAAACGTGCAAGATTACACGAAGCATTACCCGCATGCCCACAAGTTGTCCTGCCTTCTTGAGACGTTCTACCGGGCGGGGCTTTCTTCCTGCCCCAGAAAAGGCGGTGTTAAATTTATCCCAGACGAGTACCTTTTTGCCTCCGCAGAGCAGAGGTATGAGTTACTCTGCGGTCTGATGGACACTGACGGCACAATTGCCGCAACGCGATGCCGGTGTGAGTTTGACTCGACAGACCGCCCGCTGGCGGAAGGTGTCCATTTCTTGGTGGGGTCGCTAGGGGCACAGCCGAATTTCTACGAGAAAGGGCCCGGATCTTGCAACGGGAAGAAGACCAAAGATCGCTACCGGGTGACTTTCTGCCCCACCGAGGAACTCAACCCGTTCCACCTGTCGAGGAAGCGGGACCGGTGGAGACTCTCCTCTCGCAAACTGCGCCACAAAATTCGCGAGGTGCGGCCCGTCAAGTCGGTCCCTGTACGGTGCATTGGCGTGGGCCACCCGTCACACCTATACCTCGCGACCAGATGCCTTATCCCGACGCATAACACGTACGCTGTAGCTTTGCTGAACCATCTCGACATGGTTTTCAAGCCTGGGTGTGAGATCTGTAGCGCTGGGGCGATTAAGGATCAGGCCGAGAAGTGTTACCGCTACTTTCGCGAGTTCTGCGCGCTGGACTGGTTTCAGGAGTTCTCCTACCGCTACCAGTCGATCACCGGTCGCCCGCTGTTTATCGAGAAAGACTCGCTCAAGTCTCGCACCGTGTTTGGCAGCAGGTCCCGACTGGAGGTGATCACCGCCAGCGAGAAGGGGCTTCGTGGTCAGCACCCTAGCAAGAGTCGGCTGGACGAGATCGACGAGATGGAGTGGCACGTTCTGCAGATTGGGCTGTCGATGGCCCAGTCGGACGAGCGCCTGGGCGTCCGTGGCCAGAACGTATTCACGTCTACGCGGCAGCGGATCGACGGGGTGATGCAACGGATGCTCGACACGGCGGCCGAGAAGGGGATCGAGGTCTACGAGTGGAACATCTGGGAGACGCTGCAGAAATGCACGCGCCGCTGCCAGGGTGATCCCGCGCACGGCGACTGTCCAATCTATACCTTCTGCCAAGGGCGGGCGCACCACTGCGACGGCTACTTTGCTGTGGACGATTTTGTGGACAAGGTCCGGCTGCTGGACCGCGAGGCGTTCGAGACCGAGTGGTTGAACCTCCGTCCGGCGCGCCACAAGCTGGTGTTTCCTGACTTTGGTTCTCGGCACATTATGACGCCGCCTAAGTTGCACACGCTGTGCGGTTTTGCCTGCCCCGAGTTGTCCTGGCATCGGATCTCAGGGTTGGACTTTGGCTCCAGCCCTGGGCACCCTTTTGTCTATCTGAAATTTGCGCAGATCCCCAACCACGGGGCGTGGCTGCTGTTCTACGAGTATGTCGCCGAGCAGAAATTGATCAAGGACCACGCCACGGCGATCAAGCAGTCGCCGGGGTATCTGTCCAGCGAGGTCATCTACGCCGACTGGGACGCGCAGGACCGGCTAGAGCTGAAGTCGCACGGCGTCCGCACCCGCGCCGCGCGCAAGGGACGCGGCTCGGTGAACATGGGGCTGGACTTTATCAACTCCCTCTTACGGGGGTTTCCACCCAAAGAAGAACCGATGCTCTACGTATGGCACGAGTGTATCTACACCATCGCCGAGTGGGGCAAGTACTCCTGGCCGATCCGTGCTGACGGCCGCCCGGATCGCTCGGGGAACCCCGAGAAGGAGCACGACCACACGTCGGACGCCACGCGAATGTGCCTGTTTTCCGACAAGTACAAGTCCCGGCGGGTCTACCGCGGCCGTCGTCTGGCGGGCATCTGACGGCCCCCGTTCCGAGTTATTGGCGCCAATAAGTTACTCTGAAAGTATGCGCAGAATGTACTGCAGGTGGATGTTTAGGAAAAGTGGGGGTACAATTGTGTGCGTGGTCCACTGTTGGAGTGTTTGGTGAAAATCTCCCCACGAGTCTACAGCGAGGTCCGCAACGAGGTCCTCCCGGCGGATCTGGCGCTATACCGCCCGGTCTGGAAACTCTCTAACCAGAGGATTGCTATCGCGGCGCGCTCTCCGGGGGCTGCGCCCTGGCAGCGATACGCCCACGTTGGGATGTGTGACTGGTATCGGGGGATGCTGGTACTGCTAGAAACCCTGCAGAGCAAGGGCGGGGGCCGGGTGGTGACTCTCTCCAGTCAGGTCCGGCAGAACCCCGGCCACTGGGATATCTACCGGGTCAGCCACCTCTTTGACGCGGATATGACACTCGACGTGATGGTCCGCTTGGCGGGCACCAAGTATGGCTGGGGAATGCTGTTTCAGGCTGCGGTGGCTTACCTAGTGGGCGTGCGGTTGCTGTTCCCTGCCCCCGCCGACGACGAGCTTAACGGCTCGCAGCCGACTTGCTCAGGGGCGGTATCTAGAGCACTGCGTGCTGGTGGCTACGACCCGCAGAAGGGACTCGCGGACGCGGGCACGATCCCCAACCATTTTGCGTGGCCTGAGGTGGCCGAGTATCAATTTACGCTCTGTTCGACGGCAGAGCAAGCAAGTCGTTTGGAGGAAAAGTACCAATGAGACGACTCGGTGTGTGTTTGTTCGTGCTCTGGATGACGGTCTCGCTCTGGTCGGTGACGGCCGTTGTTACCACAGCACAGCAGCCCACCAAAACCCAGCCGACATCGCTGGACCGTTGCTACGAGGCGGTCTGCCGGATCTCGGGTTGTGGCAGCGGCTGCGTGTTTGAAATTAGCCAGGGTCGGGTGTTTGTACTCACTAATGCCCACGTGGTTGGCAGCAAGTCTCGGGTCGACTGCGAATTCTGGCGACGCGGTTTTGTCTCTGCAAAGGTCCCCGGCCAGGTGGTCCTGCGGGTTCGCAACGGCGAGGTCGACGCTGCGGTGGTGGCCATCGACGCGAGGCATTTTGACGGCCTGCTGCCCAGGGCGATTCCCGTCGCGCCCCGAGACTGGCGAATGCGGGCGGGCGATACGATCCATTCGGCGGGGTGCCCCGGCGCTGGTTGGGCGACAGCCTGGCAGGGCCACGTGGTCGGCTACGGCCACAACGGCGACCTCTTGTTTGCTCCGCCCCCGGCGGGCGGTCGCAGCGGATCGGCGCTGATCGACATCCGCTCCAACCAGATCGTGGGGCTACTCTGGGGACGTGACGACCTCGCGCGGCAGGGGAGGGCCTGCTCGGTGCAGGCACTACACAAGCACCTCGCTCGGCAGTCGAAAGCGCAGCGGACGGCCAGGGCCAACCACGCCAAGCCGGTCCAGTGCCCGCCGCGCTCAGAGGCGCAGCCCAAGCAAGGCGCTTGGCGGTTGTTGCCCTACCGGCATCAACAGGACCGCAAGGACCAGCGGCAAAACGAACAGATTGGGCAGCTACAGCAGGGGCAGATGTACCAGAACTTGCCCCGCAGCGATTTGTTCGGCGACTCTTCGGGGACCAACCAGCGGCTGGATGCACTGCTCTACGAGGTCCGCCAGCTAAGGCGGGGATCTCGTGTGGGCTTTGAGCTTGACCATCCGGACGGGCTGCAAGGCCGTTTTCACGATCGCATCGAGGGCCTTAGGTCGCGGTTCCACGAGCGCTCTTCCGCTACCCGCCTGCTCCTCTTTTTCGGGCTTGGCGGTGTGCTGCTGCTGATCGTGCTCAAGGACCTCCGTGACAAGCGCGAGAGCGGTGACCCGCTGATTGCTGAGAAGGTAGCCGCCGTACTGTCGCCCACGATCTCCAGCGCTGTAGCTGCTGCCGCCCGCGTGGCAAGCAGGATTCGCGACCGCTTTGACGACGACGAGGGGGAGGAAGAGGTCGTGGTGGTGCCCAAGAAGGTGGTCAGGAAGGCTGCCAGAAGGAAGAGTAGGTAGCGCGTGTACGGGGCTGTTCTCTGTCTGATCTTTATGGCTGCGGCGCCTGAGCCTCAGTGGGTTCAGGTGCCACAAGTTCGCTCGGCGAATACCACATACGGCTCGGTCTACGCTGACGTTTACTCGCATACCCGAGCCGCGCCGGTGCACGGGCACGGGATACCACTGGCTGCGCACGAACTCACGCACGACATCAATAGCGATGTGCGCAACCGCTTTGCGGGTGGGACCGGAAAGTGGAACGCGGCCTACGTCCTCGGCGGACGGGCGGCCGTTTTTCGCGAACCGCGGGTTACACTCTCGCAGGTTGCCCGTCACGTCCCTCGGTCCTTGCGGGGATCTGAATACTCGACCCACCTAATCCGGATGCAGCAGTGGTGGCAAAACGAGCCTCTGTTTGTGGTTGACGAGTGGTCGGCGGACGTGAACGACTACGCGGCCTCGGTGGAACTGGGGCGGGAGATTTCTGCCGGGCTTTCACAGGCGATGGACGGGGCGGGCTATGCTCTGGTGTTGCTGGCGGTGGTCGAGCGGAACGATAGCAACTACGACCGTCGACAGCTGGAGGCGTTTGTCCGCTGGCAGATCGAGCGGATGGAAAGACTCTCCCAACAGCTTGCCGCCCGCTATCCTCAGATCTGGCAGCAGGCGGGCGAGTCGTACCTCCGCAGGTTTCACCAGTCGGCCGACACCGAGTGGTTGCGCGACGATGTGCGGCGGAGATACGGCGGCGAGTGGCTGGGCAGGATGTTTCGTCCGACTGCTCCCAAACAGATCAAGCGGTCTCAAGACCCCTACGAGATTGCCCGCGTTGCGTCGGTAAAGAGCGGGCGCCCGCTGTTTGTGCTGGTCGGCGCCAGTTGGTGTGGGCCTTGCAAGACGGTTTGTCGCCACAAGGCGCAGTTCGAGAGACAGGGGCATTACGCGTACGTCGACATCGACAAGCGGCCCGAGCTTGCCCGCGTGCTGCGAGTGGGCGGGGCGATTCCGCACTGCGTTGTGTACTTTCGCCGGGACGGCAAGTTGTACCGCCGGGACTTGGTTGGTCCCGACATGATCTTCGCGTATCTTAGCAGATCAAAGTAGTGAGCGACGACACCCCAACTACCGAAAACCCTGCTGTTGGTAGCAACCAGCTGCTGGATTATGCCCAGGGTGACGGCGCTGCGCTGGTTACCTCGCTGGATCGGCTGGACGATGCTGAGGCGCTCTGCTACGAGCATCCCGACTACGCGGCCAACCGCGACAAGTGGCTGAAATACGTCAATTGCTATCTCGCTCGCGACATGGCCAGTTACATCCACAAGCACGTCCGCGAGCACAACGACGTGTACCAGGAGCGGCTCAAGCGGGGCTACTACTACAACTATGTGGCCTCGATCGTTGACCTGTTTGTGGCCTACCTGTTCGAGAGTGGGATCACTCGTGAGGTGGGAGGAAAGCTGAAAGAGGACTTTGCCGGCTTTTATGCTGATGCCACCCGCTCGGGGGTTGGCTATCCGCTGCTGATGAAAATGGCCGAGACGTTTGCGATGGTGGGCGGCCACTGCGGTATTCTGGTCGACCTGCCTGAGGCTCCCGAGGGCGGCTACCCTACCCGCGCGGACGAGAAGGCCGCCGATCACCGTCCCTACCTGACGCTGGTGCGGGCATCACAGATCCTCGACTGGGAACTCAACGACCGGGACCAGTTTGAGTGGGTCAAGCTGGAGGTGGTCCGCCCGCAGAACCGCAACTGGCGGACTCCGGTGGATACCGATGTCCGACACTTTCTCATCTGGACCCGCGGCAACTGGGAACTCTTCCAAGTTAAGGACCACGAGGACCAGGAGTCCTCTCACGCCAAACGGGTTGACGGCGGCGACCACGAGCTGGGCGAGGTGCCGCTGGTGATCTTGCGTAACGAGGTCGACCTGGACCATTCTTGGATGGGCCTTTCGGCGGTGCGCGACATTGCGGACATCAACCTGGCGATCTTGAACTGGTCCTCGATGGCAGACGAGGAGATCTACAACCGCTGTCTGAATATCCTTACCATGCAGCGGACCGAGAACGACCCGCCGGTTGAGATTTCACAATACAACGTGCTGGAGTACGAGGAGGGGGCCGATCCTCCGGCGTTTTTGACTCCCGGCGAGACGCCGCTGATGCTAATTGGCAAGCAGATTGATCGGGCGCGGGACGAGATCTACCGTCTCGCTAAGATGGGGGGTTCCACTGGATTGCTGGGGGTTCGCGAGGCTACCAGCGGCATCGCGTACGCCTTTGAGTTCAACGAGACCAACCAGTCTTTGGCCGGTAAAGCCGGGTTGTTGGAGAAGGCAGAGCGGGATGTCCACCGACTGGTCGGGAAATGGTGGAATACAGACGTAGATGCCACTATAACTTATCCGAGAGAGTTTGGTGTAGATGATTTTCTGCTTGAGTTCCAGATGCTAACCGAGGCCCGCGCCACGCTGACCAGCGAAAGCGCGCTCAAGGCAATGGAAAAGAAACTCACCGCGAAATTGTTTACCAAGGACTCTCAGAAATTCCGCCAAAAGGTCGAGGAAGAGATCGAGCGCGGGGCATCTCGCCTGGGCGGACAACTACAAGCAGCAATGAATTTCGGTTCGGTTTCCCCCACTCTCCTGGGGCGGGGAAGTCGAAACGGTGATCAGGAACCGGCGGTGGCATAGCTGCCGGGGCGACAACCAAAAGACGGCCTCTGGTCGGTCGGCCAACCGGCCAGTGGTGAGCCAGCAAGAACGGCAGTGCGGTGCCGCACCATCGCACTGCTTTTTTTTGCTGGCTCTGTCTTTTTTGGGAGGTTGGCGGCAACTGCGGCTGTTTACGCAGGTACGGGGACCGGCCCCGGTAAGCCGGGTGGTAGTAACTGGCACTGCCTACCCCAAGCCAGGTGAGGAGCGTTTCGATGTTTGTTTCGCGTGTGTTTGGCAATTTGGTGTTTCCGCGAGTGTTTCTGACTCCGGACGGCGGTGATGGAAACGGCGGCGGGGACGGCGACCCAGTCGATCCGGTAGATCCCGGCGACGGTGGCGACTCCGGCGACGAGCCGACTCTCACCAAGAAGGAGTACGAGGAGCAACTGTCGAGGATGCGGCAGGAGATGTCCCGCAAGAACAAGAAGAGTCTTGCGGAGAAGGAAAAGGAGATGGGCGCCCTCAAGGCTGAGATGGCCGAGATGCAGGAGCAGCTGGAAAAGCTCAAGCCGCGGCCCGACGACCCGGAGGACCAGCTGGAGGAGATTCGCAAACGCCACAAGCTGGAAATTGAGGGGATTAAGTTGCAGCTTGAGGAGGAACGGAAGCGTCGCGAGCGGGCCGATCAGGAACGGCGGGAAAGCGAACGGGATGCCCAACTGCGTGGGTCGCTGGCTGACGCCAAGTGTCACGACCAGACGGTGGGCTATCGTTATCTTCTGCCGTTGATCGAGTACGACGACTACGACGACGGCAAGGGGCCGCGTTGGCGGATCAGGGGTCCGAAGGATCTCTTGATGGACATTACTGCCGAGAACGTCAAGGACTTGCTGCCGGACTACCTGTTGCAGTCGGAACTGCCCGGCGGCGGCAGCAACTCGCGAGGAGGTTCTCCCTCGTATAGCCGCAAGGCTACGGAATTGGAGGAGGAGCGCAAGAAGCTGGATGCCCTGCAGAAGCGTGCGCAGAGTACCGGGGAGACCCAACACATTCTGGAATTTCAACGCCAAGCACGGGTCGTGAAACAACGCGAAGCCGAGCTTGAAAAGTCAACCAAGTGAATCCGGCGCATCTCAGCAGAGAGCGTCGAAGGAGGTAACAAGTGAGTACGTTTACTGGTAAGGCGATCTACGACGATGGCGTGTTCAACGGCGTTGCCGAGGACGTAGCCAATCTGGTGTCGATGATCAGCCCCAGCGACACGCCTCTGCTGGCGGCTCTGGGGGATGCCCCGTACCCGGCGGCAAATGTGCTGCACGAGTGGCTGGAGGACAAGTTGACTCCCGACACGCTGACTGCGTCGGGGACGATGATCAACTCAACCAACCAGACCTCTCTGGCGGTACACAGCAACGGCGACGCGGTGGGTGATTTCATCCCCGTCGGCGCCCAGGTGAAGTGTAACGGCACCGGCGAGTACCTGCGGGTAACCGCCTCGGCCGGCAACACGGTCACTTTTGCCCGCGCTCAGTACGGCACGACCATCGCGTCTGTCGTGGCGGGTGAGACGTTTACGGTCATCAGTCGGACCGCCCTGGAAGGCGCCGACGTGGCTGCGGACATCAGCCGTCCGCGGAGCCGGGTGACCAACTACTGCGAGATCATGAAGTCGGACATCATCGTGTCCGGCACCACGCAGGCGGTTACTCAGCTGGGCGGGATCACGAACGAGTTCGATTACCAGAAGCTCCAGCGCACCAAGGAAGCGGTTCGCGATCTGGAGAAGGCGGTGATCATGGGTAAGTCCAGCGGCAACACGCTGGGCTCTGCGTCGGCCTACCGCACGATGAAGGGCATTTGGGACTTCCTGACGACCAACTCCACCAGCGTTGCCACGCTGACGGCGGCCGGTCTGAACGACGTGGTCTACAACGCCTACTCGTATGGTGCCACCGACGTGAACCTGATCGTGGCGGACCCCTTGTGGGCGATCCTGATCGACACCTTCAACACCAGCCGCCTGCGGCTGGAGAACACCGATCAGACCTTCCGCAACAAGGTCACCCTGTTCGGCTCCAGCTTTGGGGATATTCCGGTGGTGATGAGCCGCTGGATGCCCAGCAAGTCGGTGATGGCGCTGTCGCGCGAGCGTGTCAACGTGGTCCCGCTGCAGGGCCGGTCCTTCCAGTACGTGCCGGTGGCGCGTACCGGCGACGCCGAGAAGGGCATGGTGGTCGGCGAGTACACCGTTGAGGTCCGAAACGAGGAGGGCTGCGCCAAGGCTTACGGGTAGTCAACTCGATCTTCCCGGCAGCGGCGCATGACCTGACTCTGAATGACGGAGCACAGACGGGGTCTGTAGGTCTGTGGCCTGCAGGCCCCGTTTTCTTTTACCAAAAAGCGAGAAACGCAAATGTCGGACGCTTCGCTGGTGGCATCGCGTAGACGCATCGAGGCCGTGTTGGCGACGGATCTGGAGGACCACTTGCGCACCCGAGTGGCGGAGATCGACCGGCACCTGGAGAACATCGGCCCCGGCCAGATGCGTGACCACCTTCTCGAACTGCGGCGAAAGATGACCGACGACGCTGAGAAACCGGCTTTCAAAGCCGCGGAGCAGGCGCGGCTGCAGGACATCGCAACCAAGCTGCAGGCAGCGGCGGAGAGGGCCTGATGGCTACGCAGATCACCACCAACGCCGAGCTGCAGGCGATGAACGTCGACCCGTCGGCCGACTACGTGCTGGCCAACGACCTTGACTGGTCGGAGGCGGAAGGGGACTTCACGCCCGTCGGCTATTTGCTGAACCCCAACGGGCTGTGGTCGGGCAGCTTTGACGGGCAAGGCTACACGATCCACAATCTCACCATCGATTTCACCTCCGACTTCTGCGCCGGTCTGTTTGGCTACAGTTCGACAGGCGGCTCGATCAGCAACCTTAGGCTGGTCAATCCCGCGGTGGTGGGCAGCGGCGGCAATTTTGGGCATGTGGGTGCGATTGTTGGCGTGCTGGCTGCGGGCAACATCTCTAATTGCTGTGTGGTGGGCGGCTCGGTCAGCGGCTACGACGGCGCGGTTGGCGGGCTTCTCGGCCAGGGGGGCACGGGTACGGTATCAAACTGCTACTGTACCGCCGACGTGACATGCACCGATGGCCACGAGGCGGGTGGGATCTCGGGGGACACCTCCACCGTGTCCAGATGTTGGACCAGTGGCACGATCTCCTGCCCCTCCGGCGCGGCCGGCGGAATTGTTGGCTTTCATACCACGCCCAGAACAATTTCCGATTGCTTTTCGGTTGCCACGGTTATGGCCGACGGCCCCGTAAACGCCGGCTACATCGCCAACCACGTCACCGGCGACACGCCCACCAACTGCTGGTGGGTGCAGCAAGCCGGGGACACGGCAACGCAGGGTACGGATGCGGCCGTGCTCAACGAAGAGACCAACATTTCCGACCTGTTTGACAAAACCCACGATGTCTACACGGCGGGCATTGCCTGGGATTTTTCCGCAGGTGGCGACTGGCAGGAACTTAATGGCGCGTTTCCGATTCTGGCGTATGAACCGACTCCGGCGGCGGCGGATGCCGAGATGTCCGGGATTGGCTATGCGATGGGAATGAGCGCGCACGGACAAGACTACTAGAACTTTGGGAGATAAACGATGGCTACGGCAGGATCTACGACCGTTGACGCCACGGGCGAGAACGTCTACGTGGACACCGACGGTTGCACGACCTTTATGGTGAGGGTGCCCGCGACCTCCACGCAGGCGGCGCTGGTGAACATCCCGGGGCTACATGCCTCAGGCGACTTTTTCAAGGTTGCCAAGGGGAAGGATGTGATGTTTCGGCTGTTTCACATGGGCATCAAGTCGGTGTTCGTCAAAGGGGCCGGAGGCAACGCCACGGTGGAGTACGGGGTGGTGGTCAAGACCTACCGTTACATGAGCTAGGAGGTAAGCAGATGAGCGGTTCGACGGCTCTGGAAAGGAAGGTCGACCAGATCCACGCTACTGTGGTGCGGATCGACGCGATGTTGCAGGAGCGATGTGGCCCGGCGCAGCGGCGGCTGTCTCTGCTGGAACTGGAACTTGACGGCCAGCCGGGCAACGGCGACCACCCGGGGCTGAAGACTCGGGTGGCAGTGGTGGAGAAGTCACTGGGTGGCATTCATCTGCGGTATCGTGTGGTGATTGGCGCGGTGATTAGCTTGCTCGTTTCGGTGGCCGGGGCGGCGATAGTTTGGGCAATTGGAGTTTGACAATAAGTACGGGATTAGACTGGCAGGCGTTGGCGGTGGTGGTGGCGGTCATTTTGCTTGGGGTGAACACGTTTTGGCTGTGGCAGATGAGGGGGAAATGATGCGCTGTAAATGGATATTCCGCCGCCGGACGAGTGGAAGTGCAGGTGGTTCGCGGGTGGGCGGAGCGGCGAGCGCGTGGGGCTGGTGTGGGCGGTTAGCGAGGTGGTGAGGATACAGAACAGGGAGGGTCTTTGACGTGGCAATACACGGAGTCACGATCAGCGCGAAGTTGCTGGCAGAACTGATAAACAAGCTCGCGGAGGGCGAGATGGATCATCTGTCCGACGCCGAAGCGGCTGTGGCCCTGAGTGCAAAGACTGTGCCCGAGGTCTATTCGCGGCGGATTGACGAGCGGACGATTCTGCAAGAGTGCTTTTCCACGTTCGGCGAGGCCGACGCCTTTTTGCGAAAACTCGAAACGCTTTCCGAGACCGATACGGAAGTTGCCCGAATCTTGAAATGGCTTGCGGTGCCGGAGGAGCAGGGCGGCGGCTTGGACCTGGGGGACGAGCGGCTGCGAGGGGTCTTCGGCAGGCTTGTCGGGGCCAAGGCGATCGGTAAGGCAGACAGCGACGCAGTGCTGCCCCTGGCGGAACGAAAAACGAGTTGGGCGGCGCAACACGGGGAATCGCGAATCCGCCCGGGGTGGGTGGCAGAGGCCCGGAGGAGACTGAAAGATGGCCAGTAAAATAATCTGGGAACGCGAAACCTCGGCGGTGTTGATGGC
>Ga0180431_10003692_pt1 | contig 19512 bp, 13 predicted proteins | sample SS_ome_11_FD_132459 | JGI IMG/M metagenome (GOLD analysis project Ga0180431, IMG submission 132459) | Hypersaline lake sediment archaeal communities from the Salton Sea, California, USA - SS_1_MS_1 metaG | ecosystem: Environmental > Aquatic > Non-marine Saline and Alkaline > Hypersaline >... | reverse complement strand
TGTGGTGTTTCGGTCTCTTGTCTGCCGCTATGGACCGACCGCACCCCATGCCATACCGGCGATAATCCCCTTGCCACATCGCCTCCGCCGGGGGATAATGCGCTGATGTCGTTCCACGTCGGACTTGGTGTGCGGGGCACGGTCGTGGCGTGTTCGTGCCCGGCCGTGGGGCCGAATGATTCACGTCCGAACCTGGTTCGCACAGAAAGGCGGTGACCATCATGCTGTCGGTAGTCGCGAGACTGGCCGTCGTATCGGCACTACTCCTCCTCCTGGGAACCGTGGCGATCGTCATGGGGTTCTCGGACAAGTGGCCCAATGCCCAAACGCCCGGGGCCATCTTCTTCGTAGGCGGCTGGCTGCTGGCCGGGCTGGTGGCCGTCGACGCCAAGCTGGAGGAGATCCTGAAGACCCAGTTGGAGCAGCGCAAATCCGAGCCTGACCCGGACGACCAGTGAGGGCCTGACCCCGCGGCGCCGCCCGGATGCGGGCATACGCGACGCCCGGAGGAAAGCCCTCTGCCGCCGTCCGGGTCGCCGGTCTGGCTGTGTGGACGCCATGCGTGACGGCAAGCAGCACAGGAGTACGGAGAGCCTTCCGATCGCGGCAATCGTGCTGGCGGTGATGTCCTGCGCCGCGGGCGAAACGGCTGTCCGGTTCGAGGACGTGACCGAAGCCGTGGGGCTCGCCGGGCTCGGCCGGGGCCAGGCGGCGTGGGGAGACGTCAACAATGACGGGTGGGTCGACCTGTACGCAGGCGGGCAACTCTGGCAGAACCAGGGCGGCAAACGGTTCAGCCGGGTTCACGGCCTGCCTCTCGGCGGGGTCGGGCTCTGGGGCGACTTCGACAACGACGGCCTGCGGGACCTGTACTGCTGGTCCGGCCTGGGGCGGGTGCATCGCAACGTCGACGGCAAGCGGTTCGCCGAAGCCGTCCGACTGCACGCCATGCCCATGAAGGTCTCTCGCGGGGCCGTCTGGGCAGACGTCGACGGTGACGGGCTTCTGGACCTGTACATTGGCGGCTACGAGGGACCCTATCAGCCCGACGCCCTTTACCGCAACGACGGCAAGGGCGGCTTCAAGCTCGTGTTCAAGACGCCCGGCAGCCCCAAGCCGGCGCGGGGCATCACCGCGGCGGACTATGACGAGGACGGCGACCTCGACATTTACGTGTCCCACTACCGCCTCGTGCCCAACAGCCTGCTCCAGAACGATGGAAAGGGGCGGTTTGCCGACGTCGCCGCACGTGTCGGCGTGGCGGGCGACGGCGGGCTCGGGGCCTGGGGTCATACCATCGGCTCGGCCTGGGGCGACCTGGACAACGACGGGCACCTCGACCTGTTCGCGGGGAACTTCAGCCATCGCCCGGCCTACCAGGACCGCCCGAAGTTCTACCGCAACCTGGGCCCGAAGGCCGGCTGGCGCTTCGAGGACAAGAGCAAGGGCGCGGGCCTGGCGTGGCAGGAGTCGTTCGCCTCGCCGGCCCTGGGAGATTTCGACAACGACGGGCGGCTCGACCTGTTCTTCAGCACGGTCTACCCCCGAGACCACTGCGTGCTCTACCGCAACACCGGGAACTGGAAGTTCACCAACGTGACGAAGGCCGCCGGCGTGGCCGGGAGGCTGACCTACCAGGCCACGTGGGCCGACGTCGATAACGACGGGGACCTGGACCTTCTGACGGGAGGACGGCTGTTTCGTAACGGCCTGTCCGGCCGGCACTGGCTCAAGGTTCGCCTCGTGGGCGATTCGCGGCGTGTCAACCGCGACGCCGTCGGCGCCCAGGTGCGGATCACGCTCGGCAAGCAGACGCTGACACGCCAGGTCGAGTCAGCCACGGGAGAAGGCAACCAGAACCCCGCCACGATGCACTTCGGCCTGGGCGCACACGCAGGGACCGTCACGATGACCATCCGCTGGCCCGATGGGACTGAACAGAAACTTGCGACGGGAGTGGATCGGACCGTCCTGATCCGGCATGGGGCGGGCACGGGTGCCAAAGGGGGGAAAACTGGCCACTGAAGGGCCTGTCCCTGCTGCTGCGCCGCGCGACCGGCAGTGCTGCGCGCTCACCAGATCGGTTTCATCTGCCAGAGTGTCATCGACGTGAGCGTGGCGGTGCCGCCTTCGGCAAAGACGGCAACCTTCAGGTCGGCCAGGCCGGGGTAGTTCACCCGCGTGACCGTGTGCCGCCCGCCGTTGACGAACACCTCCACGACCGACTTGTCGAGGAAGACGCGCAGCGTGAGTCGCCTGTCCTTGCCCACAAGCGCGGCCGGCACGACGGTTCCGGCCACCGTCAGCTTCCCGCCGTCATGGCGGATCACCAGTGCCCGGCCGGCGTCGTCGGAGCAGCGCAGCTTGAGCCCGAATGCCTTGGCGCTGCCGCCGGCGAGTTCGGCGACCACCTCGATCGTATCCCCGGCGGCGCCGGGGATGAACGTCGACCCGTCGGTTACGGAGACGTTTTCGGCCGTCACGGGTTTGTGGCGGAGCTTGGCCAGTTCCGGCGCGGGCGTCTGGATGAGACGGCTGTTCTTGTCGAGCGTAATGATCCTCGGCAGCGACATGCACCCGTTCCACCCGCGGCCGGTCTTGAAGCCGCTGACCCACGCCAGCAGCACGCAGCGGCCCCTGGCGTCGAACAGGACATTGGTGCCGTAGAACCCGCGGTGCCACGGACCCGGGCGCTTCGGGCCGTAGGCGTAGTCCAGCGTGCCGCCGGCGCGCTTGTCCTCGATGAAGGCGATGGCCTTCGGGTCGAACCGCCCGATCCGGTAGCTCGGCGGATAGGTCGACCGCAGCAGCACCCACGTGTCGCCGAGCGTGAAGAAGTTCGGGCACTCGCCCGAGACGCCGGCCATGCGCCCAACGTACTTCCACTCGGTAAGCGCCGTGTTCTGCGCCTCGCACACGAGGCCCCCGCAGGCCTTGAACGTCACGAACGTCCGCCCGGCGGCGGTGAAGATGAACGGATCGCTCCACCCGGCGGGCACGCCGGCCGGCACGCCGCCGACGCCGGCGGCCATCAGAGGGCCCTTCACCCGCCGCCAACGCAGCAGCTCGTCGTCCATGGCCACGGCCGCCCACTGCTCCCGCTTGCCCAGCCGGGTTGCCTGGCGAGATTTCGGCACGAACGTGTAGAAGAGCATCGGCGTCCCGTCCCCGTTCCGGGTGACGGACCCGGAGTTGCATCGCCTCTCGCCCCGGCGGGTCATCGGCATCAGGGCGATGGGCAGGTGTTCCCAGGTGGCCAGGTCCTTGGTGCGGGCGTGGGCCCAGCACGACCCGTCGGCGCCCCACCCGTCCCCGTACGGGTTGAGCTGATAGAAGATGTGGTAAGCGCCCTTGTGAAAGATCGCCCCGCAGATGTCGTTCATCCACTGCGCCGGGGGGCGGAAATGATACACCGGCCGCGTGGGGTCCTTGGCCGCCCGGGGCGCCGCGGCGCGGATGGCCGCGGCGGCCCTGTCGTGGTCGGCCTTCGAGACGTCCAGGTCTTGTCCCATGGCTGGCCCCGCCCACGCCAGGCTCAGCGCCACAGCCCACGCCAGCATCCGGTTCCATTCATTCACGTTTCACCTCGAGCGGCGCCGGGGTCGGCAGCAGGTCAATCGGCAGGACGACGACGTTGTCGAACCAGGCCTCCGTGCGGTGGGCCCGCACGCCGATCGCGCCGGACAGGACGGGCCTGGTCTTGTCGGTGGTGTCGATGCGCAGCCCGCGGGCCTTGTCGCTGGACGGGTGCATCCGGTTGAACCACACGCGGATCCGCCCGCCCTGGACCGCCACGCGGATCTGGTTCCACACCCCGGGGATCACCTTGCAGTCCAGGTCCTTCAGCTCGAACGCCGCCAGGGGCTGCCAGCCCGGGTTCATCTTGCCCAGGTGCAGCACCTTCGTGTCGAAGCCGACGTAGTAGCCCCGGAACCGGTCGTTCCCCGCAGCCGGGTCGTTCACCCGGAAGATCAGTCCGGCGTTGCCGGTGTCCTTCCTGAGCATGACGACGGCCTCGAGGACGTAGTCGGTCCAGTCGGCCCGCCCGGCGACCATCTTGACCCCCGCGGGAACGGTCAGGACACGGCTGCCGGCGGCCGAGGACGCCCCGTAGGCCGTCCACCCGGGCCGGGACTGGGGCGCGGGGACCGACTGGAAGTCGTCGAAGAACAGTGCTCCGCTTTTGCCGGTGACGTAGGTTCTGACGGCCTCGGCCTCGGCCAGGGACACCGGCGTGCCGTCCGGCCAGAGCAGCCCGCACCACGGGACGGTCGGCTCCGGCGTGCCGTGCTTCGTGCCCCAGTACCAGCGGCAGTTCGAGTTGCCCACCATCAGCTCCCAGCAGAGGTACACGCCCGGGACGTACTTCCCGGCTTTTTTTCGGCCTCGCAGCCAGTGTATCACCTCGCACGGCTCGCCGTTGCTGGGGCGCGGGGCGTACCAGCGAGCCCCGGCCTCGGTGAAGACGCACCCCTTGGCCGGGTTCAGGTCGGTCTGCCTGTCCCACCGCCCGAACGCCGCTCGGTAGTTGTGCGCGTCGACGATGTCGGTGGCCTCGTTGTCGTCCCAGCAGGAGATGACCGGCTGGGCGGGCTTGAGCTGCTTGGCCCAGCCGTACGCGGCCTTGCGCAGCGCCCTGCTGAAACTGCTGCGCTTCGGCTCGTTGAAGATCTCCCACCACAGGACGCGCTTGTCCGCCAGGTGCGGGCGCATCACGTCCTGGACGTACGGCTTGAACGTCTCGATGGCCTTGGCGTCGCGGTCGCGGTCCTGCGGGCAGGCGGCCCAGCGCCCGTTGTGGTAGCCCTTGATCGGCGCGGTGGGCTTGTCCAGGAAGATGTCCTTGTGGCGGTGGCAGTCGTCGAAGAAGACGAACCCCGGCCGGATGCCGTTACGGTCGCAAATCGTCAGGAACGCCTCGATGTTGGCCAGGAAGGCAGCCTTTTCCTTGTCGAAGTTGATGGTGTGCAGGTACACCCGCAGCGACGTGACGCCGAGGTGCTTCTTCGCGGCGGCCAGCTCACGCTCGATGACCTTCGGCCGAAAGTCGTGCCAGAACTGCACCTGGTTGACCGCGTAGGCGGCGGTGTAGTTGGCCCCGACCCACGGATGCGTCTGGTAGGGCCGGCCGGCCGAGGCGGCTGCCGCCGCGGCCAGCCAGGCCGATGAGAACAGTATTGCTGCACTGCGTTTCACGGCAGGGAATCTCCGGGCGACAGTGTGTTGACGCGTATCTCCCCGCGACCGCCGCGGGAAGCGTGTCCGGTGATTCTACCAGCGCGGCGGCCTGTTGCGAACCTCGCTTCGTCGCCAGAAGGCGTCTCCGACCGGACCCGGTCCGGGAAAACGCGGGGCTACTCGACCTTGCGCCCGGTCATCTCGCCTTTGGCCTGGTCGGCTATCTCCTTGACGTCGGCGGCCGGAAGCACCACCGGGGCGCCTCCCATCGGACCCAGGCCGCCCCCGCCCAGCATCGACATCAGGCCGATCGTCCTGCTTTGGCCCTTGGTGGCTCGGCGGGTGCAGATGCCCAGCAGCTTCCCGTCGGCGGTGAACACGGGCGAGCCCAGCGAGCCGGCGCCCACGTAGAACGTGCGCGGCTTGGTGACCACGGCGGTCACTCGCCCGATCGAGACGGTCGGCGTGTGGTTCAGCGTCTTGCCCAGCCGCCCCAGCGTGATGATCTTGTCCAGGACGGAGGCCTTGGCGGCGGCCTGGGACAGGTCCACGTGGGCGATCTTGGCCCGCGTCTTGGCATCGAGGGGCTTTTCCGGCGCGACGAACGCCAGAGACAGGTCGTCGTCGGTCAGCACCAGGCGCCCGGGCACCTCCGTGCCGTCGGCCAGACGCGTCTTCACCTCGCGGATCTCGCCCTTGAACTTCAGTTCCATGGCTTGCCCGCCGGCGTTGATCTTCATGGAGCCCATGGCGGCGGTCGGGTCGAGAAACGGCACGACCGTCAGGCCCGAAGGGTCGATCACCGCCCCGAGCACTTTGACCTTCTGCTCCTGCTCGGGCATTCTCATCACGGGTCCGCCGCCGGTGGCGGTGATCTTGACGACGGCCTCGACGTGGACGATGGCCTTGTCGTACCGCCGGGCCAGGTCTCGGGCCTTGTCGGCCACGGGGTCGGCCTCGGCCCGGGCGGACGCCGCCGCCGCCAGCACGATACACGCCATCGCCCACAGTGCTTTTCTGCTCATTCCGATTCTGCCTTTCTCTCAGGGGAACGATGAGTACGGATGTTCTCGGCCGGCCGCGGGGGCCCTCAGGACCCCTCCGCCTGCCAGGCCGGTTCGACCTCACGGAATACCGTATGAATGCCGCGACGGATGAAGAACACCACGCGGCGGGGCCGGGCGGAGGTGACCTGCTTCAGGACGGCCTTCAGCGCGTCGACATCGCCCGTGGGGCGGCCCTGGACGCTGACCAGCACGTCACCCGAGGCCAGCCCCCCGAGGTCCGCCCACCCGCCCGATGCGACCTTCGCCACCAGGACGCCCTTCTGGTCGGCGGCGAGCTTCTTCTTGAATCGGTCCATGGCCGAGAGGTTCCGCGCGGTGAACTCGAAGTCGTCGTCTTCGTAGGTCGCCAGGCGGTCGGCCCGGACGGGCGGGGCCTCGAGCGTCATCGTGATCCTGATGTCCTTCCCGCCGCGACGCACGCCCAGGACCACCTCGCCCCCCACGCGGTACTGGCGGATCATCGTCGCGAAGACCTCCCCGTCCTCGGGCTGGGAGGCCTCGATGCGGTCGGAATCGACGGTCAGGATGACGTCGCCGACCTTCAGGCCGGCCTTGTCGCCCGCCCGGTGGGGATAGACCTCGGTCACGCGGACACCGCTCTTGCCCGCCAGCGACAGCGCCTTGGCCAGGTCGCGCGTGAGCACTTGGGTGGCCACGGCGGGCCAGGGCTTCTTCGCCCGCGCCGGGCGGTCCGACGGGGGCTCCTTGCCCACCTTCACCACCGTCATCAGCTCCTTCGTGCCGCGCAGAAACCTCACCAGCACGCCGGTCGGCTCGGAGGTGCCCCGGGTGGCCCGGCGCGTGACGGCCAGCAGGGCGGCGACGTCCTTGACCTGTTGGCCGGCGACGTCGCGGATGATGTCTCCCGCCTGGATGGCGGGCTTGGCCTCGCCGCACGGCCCGCCGGGGCGCAGCGACCCGACCAGCACGCCGTTCTTGTCCCCCCGGCGCCGCTCCAGGGCCATCATGCGCGAGAGATTCCGCGCCGTGATGCCCCACGACTTCAGTTCGACGGGCTTGGGCAGGGCCGCCTCACGGGCCGCGGTCGTCAGCGAAACGGTCACCGGCTGGCCGGCCCGCAGCAGGTCCACCGTCACCGTCTTGCCGATCGGCGTGCTCAGGACGCGCTGGTTGAACAGCGGCAGTTGCTCGGGCACGTCGCAGTCGACGACCTGGCCGTCGAACCGCGTCACGACGTCGCCGGCCCGCAGCCCCGCCTTGTCGGCCGGGGAGCCGGCGATCACGCCCGAGACCAGCACGCCCGCCGGCGCCTTGCCGCTCCGCAGGCGAGGCTGTACCTCCATCCCCGTCCAGCTGCGCTTGACGTGCCCGTGGGCGATGATCTGCTCGGCAACGTACCGGGCCAGGTTCGACGGAATGGCCCCGCCCAGCGAGCCGAGCCCGATCTCGTTGATCCCGACGATGCGGCCGTCCGTGTCAACCAGCGGCCCGCCGCTGTTGCCCCCGTAGATCACCGCGTCGTGCGCCAGCCAGCGCACCACCGACCCGACGTCCTCCCCGTCGAGCTTGAGCATCCCGCCGTACGTCCGAGGGAGGATCAGCTTCGTGTTGCTGACGATGCCCTTGGTGATGGACTGGCTGACGGCCGCCGGGGAGCCCATCGCAAAGACCACGTCCCCGACGCGGACGGCGTCCGAGTCGCCCCATTGGGCCACGGGCACCCCGGCCGAGGGGTCCTCGAGCTGCGCCAGGTCCAGCTTGAGCACGGCGACGTCGGCCAACGGGTCGGTGCCGACCAGTTCGGCCTCGATCTCCTGCTGATCGGCGAGGTTGCAGATGATTCGCCCCGCGTTTCCGGCGACGTGATGGTTCGTCACCACGTAGCCTTCCTTGCCGATGATCGCCCCGCTGCCCGCGGCCCGCATCTTTCGCATCCGCCCGCCGCCGGGCCGGTTGACCACCACGTAGATGCGGACCAGCGCCGGATAGACGCTCGTGACCGCCCGGGCGATGGCGGGGTCGGTCGCCGCCGCGCCGCCGGGCGAAGACAGGCCCACCGTCGTGCACGAGACTCCCGCCAGCGCCACCGACAGCAGTCCGGCCCATGCCACACGATTGACTTTCTGCATTCGCGATCTCCTTCTCATCGAGCGACACGTCACCCGTGCCGGGCCCGTGGGGTGCCTGTTTACTCGTAGACGCCCGGGGAGGCAACGACCTGTCAGGTTTCTCGCCGCCGGTTTGGGGCTCGGCGTGGCGCATGCGGGGCCGGCTCCGGGCCGGGCGGCGGTTGAGAGTACTTGTCGTGTCCGGGAAACCCCGGATTGCCTTGTGGGGTCGCTGCGGTATATCATGATGGGTGTGACGGTCAGGTGTGCGCCCGCCCGCGCACATCAAGTTGACGTACCTACATGACCGATTCCGTACACATGGCAGGCCGTGGCTGCCTGAACGGCACCACCAGAGGCACTGGTGCAACGGACCGTGCTGAGGCCCTTTCGGCGTCCACGTGCTGGGAGAGACAACGTGCCCGATCGTATGTGTGTCTCGCGCGGGGTGTATTGGCGCACCGGTCGCCAACCGGCCAGTGCCTTCACGCTCCTGGAACTGATCACCGTGGTCGCGATCATAAGCCTGCTGATCGCGATTTTCGCGCCAACGGTCATCACAGCGATGGCTTGGGCGCGGACGGCCAGATGTGGCTCGAACCTGCGGGAGATATCCAAGGCGGTGGCCCACTTCAGGGCCGAAACGCCGAACGGTGAACTGTTCGCAGAGGCTTGGCAGACCACGCTGAAACCCTACCTCGAAGGGAAAACTGACATCTTCGTCTGCTCGGAGTACGGAGGCACCACCGAAGAGGCGACCGAGATCGCCCTGACCGACATGGTCTATTTCCGCGTACAGCGCGGCAGCCAGTTCTTCCAGGTCGAACTGAACGAAAACCCTTACATGGTCAAGCTCAACGACAGTCAGTACTGGCAGGCACGGGCCGAGGGTTGGCTGAACAACCCCAATTCAGCCAACAACTTCCCGCGGGACGAGTGGCCATACCAGGATGACGGAACGGGGGTGTACTGGCTGTGCATGGAGGACTACGGGGGCGACTGGGACTTCAAAGACGTCATGACCAAAGTCACGAACAACGGCGATGGCACGACCACCCTGTATATGATCTCCGGAACCACCGGACACCATAACACGCTGAGGTGGAAGTCGGACGACTCCGAAATCGCCTACATCGGCTCCAATAACTGGACCGGCATGGACCAGATCGTGCCCACCGAGGAGCACCAGACCAGCTACGGCATGAACGAGCATGCCCAGGACGTCCGCTTCGACGGCTCGAAGGTCCTCGTGATGGACTACGTGTGGATCGTCGCCAGGCCGATGCACAACTGGGCCGCCCAGATCGGCCCGACGCCCGGCGTGCCGAGGTTCGCGCGACACATGAACAAGATGAACGTCCTGCTTTCCGGAGGCGAAGTCGTCCTGGTGCGCCCCGAGCAGATCGACCCCGCCGATCCGTTCGTCCGCGCCTACCGCTGGGAGCCCTAGCCCGGCCCGCCTTGCCAATTCACGCAACCACGTTGCACTGGCCCGGTCCGGCACGGATGATGGACGGACCGTGGGTGTACGTCGCCATGCACTACTGGCCGCAGCGCTCGTATCAATCCCGGCCCCGGCGGCCGGGGCGCAGACGGTCCCCGCACCGGCCGAACAGGCCGTCGACGTCGTCGTCTCCGGGCGGACGACCACGCTGAGGCGCGTGGACGTCGCGGCCGTCGGCCGGACCGTCCCGGCAACCTTCTCGGGCGACCGGGTGCGAAACACCAGGGGCTTCGCCTGGTACGTCAGCAGGCACTACGCCCTGAAAACCGACTACGATGCCGCCCGGGCGCGGGCCTGGCTGGAACTGCTGGAGATGGCCTATCCACACTACGTCGCTCTGTTCGGCGCCCGGCCGCCGGGCATCGCAACCAGGCGCATGGCCGTCATCTATGCCACGAGCCGCCAGTCGCTGGCCGCGGCACTGGCCTCCGACGGCCTGCGGTGGGACTTCCGCGGCGGGGGAATAACCTACGAAAGCCAGAAGGCCGCCTACCAGTTCCCCAGCGGCACGCTCCAATACCACCGCCGATATATCCTGCTCCACGAGTGCACCCACCTGTTCCAGATGTGCCTGACCGGAACCGTCTACAACACCCCACCGTGGTACCACGAGGGCATCGCCGACGCGCTCGGATCGCACGTGGTCGATTCAACACGCCGTCGGCTGACGGTCAACGTTCTCGACCGCGCCCCGGCCGTCAATATGTACGACCGCGGTCTGGCGGCCATGAGGAAAGACCCCATGACGGTCGCGCAGATCGACGCCGCCGGGGCCGCCGCTCGCGGGGTGGCCCTGCTGCTGGTGCACTTCCTCAACTCCAGCCCCGACCGGATGCATCGGTTTCGGCTCTGGCGCGACGAGATGATCCGCCAGGACAGGTTCGCCGCCGGCACCGCAGCCGCACGCCGGCGACGCGCCAAACTGCTGGGCGACCTCTACGGAGGCTGGCCCACACTCGAAGCCGACTTCAAGGCCTGGTGGACCGCCCGGCGCAATACGTTCCACTACGTGCGCTGGGGCTGGGAGCAGGCCGGCTCGACGCTCTGGAGCTACGGCTTCGCCGCCGACGGGCGGCTCTCCCAGACGAACGTGAACCTCCCTCCCGGCCGCAAGCCCCGCCACGACCCGCTGCGAATGGACTACCCCTTCGAGCCGACCTCTGCGCTGGTGGGCCCGGTGGCCCGCGGCACCGCCGCGGCGGTAGTGGGGGCGCTGGTCGACTTTTCGGCGCATCCGTCCACGGGGCGGGCCGGCATCGGCCTGGGGGTGATACCCGGCTCGCCCGTCGCACCCTTCGCCAAGGGCACGCTGTTCGTCGACAAGAACGCCAACGTCGCGGGCGTCGGCGTCGTGGTGCATAAGCTCGCCTCGGTCCGCAACGGCGGCAAGGCGCCCGAGGACGTGATCGCCTCTCGCCAGCTCGGGGCCGGTGTCGATCCGGAAATCGCCCTGGGCCTGCCGCGGTCGCCCACCGCAGGGCTCGAAGCCGATGTCGTCGTCGAGTGGAAGGGCTACCTGCGCATCGATGCCGACGGGGCGTACGACGTCGCCCTCCTCAGCGACGACGGGGCGTGGCTGTGGATCGACGAGAAGCTCGTGGTGGACGGCGGCGGGAAGCACGCCCCGATCGTCAGGACCGCCCGCGCCGCGCTGAGAAAGGGCCTCCACCGCCTCCGCGTGCGATACTACCAGACGCGCGGCGGGCGGTCGCTGGAGGCCGGCTTCGCCCGCGCCCCCCGGCCCGGGTGCCTCAAGGTGCTCATCGACTCCGGCCGCGAACTGGTGATCGACGGCACGGACCTGGCCATGCCGCGGCGGTCGCTGCCGCTGCCTGGTGCCGTCCGCCTGGCCGCCCGCGCCGGCGGGCACCGCTACGGCCTGACGGTCCGGATCGCCGCCAGGGCCGTCGAGGTGACCGTCCGCGCCCGCGATCCTCGCGCCGACGCACCCGCCGAGTTCACTGCGTCGGTGCCCGTAGACGCCGCCCAGCGCAAGCGCCTGCTGGACCATGCCGGTGCCGTCCTGGCCCGCGGGGGCTACCACCGCATCACGCCGTACTTCGACGACGCCCGCCGAGAGGGGCCGGACCTGGCCGTCCCGGCCAATCCCGACCGCTGGCGGAACCCGGCGGACAGGCACCTGGCCGCCCTCTACCGCGCCGCCCACCGCCTGGGCCGACACGCCCCGCCGTCCCTGGAGGCCTTGCGCAAGCGTCTCCTGGCCGCCGCCGACAAGCCCCGCCCCGGCCAGCAGGCCGCCCTGGACCACTACCGCAAGGCCGTCGTCACGGTCCGCGCCGACATCGCCAACTGCCCGGCCGACAAGACCCTCAAGGCCCGCATCCTCGGCGACCTTCCCTGACGGCACCGTTCGTGACGGTGTCCCGGTGCGGGGCCGTTGGCGCTGCGCGGCCCAATGCAGTAGAATCGTCGGAAAGGCGCGGAGCGACGTCAGGAAGGTGAGATGATGACCAGAGCAACCGGGCTGGCGGTGTGTATGGCTGTGCTGTGCGGGGTGCTCGCCGGGGCGCGGGGCGACCTGCTGCCGGGGACTGACGCGACCGGGCGCAAGCCGGCGGGCAGGGCGACCTGGCCGGGATGGCGGGGACCCAACAGGGACGGCAAGAGCCCGGACACCGGGCTGCTGAAGGCCTGGCCCGCGACCGGGCCGAGAAGGCTCTGGACGGTGACCGGCCTGGGGCACGGATTCTCCAGCCTCACCGTCGTCGGCAACATGATCTACACGACCGGGCAGGTCCGCAGGAAGCTGGTCCTGTTCGGCCTGGACAACACGGGCGAGGAGCGATGGCGCGTCGAGATCGGGCCGGGCTTCCACAAGAGCGCCCCCGGGGCGCGCTCCACGCCGACCTACGACGAGGGGCGCCTCTACCTCGAGTCGGGGATGGGCCTGGTCGGCTGCTACGACGCCCGGACGGGCAAGACGATCTGGACGCGGAAGCTCAGCGAGTTCGGCGGGCGGGTGCCCCAGTGGGGCTTCGCCGAGTCGGTGCTGATCGCAGGCGAGATGGCCGTCGTCACGCCCGGCGGCAAGAGCTGCATCGTGGCGCTGAACAAGAAGACGGGCGAAACGGTGTGGCAGTCGCCCGCGTTCGGGGGCGCGCAGTACTGCTCCCCGATCCACATCACACACCGCGGGTTGGAGATGATCGTCAACGGCACGCGCAGCGGGATCCTCGGCGTGCACGCCGAGTCAGGGAAACTGCTTTGGAAGAACCGCTTTGCCGCGGGCAATACGGCCAACTGCCCCACACCCGCCTGCGTCGACGGGAAGGTCTTCTGGGCCACCGGGTACGGCAAGGGCGGGATCTGCCTGTCCCTCGGCGGCTACACCAGGGCGGTGGCCTCCGTGCTGTGGCGATCGTCCCACATGGACTGCAAGCACGGGGGATTCGTGATCGTCGACGGGCACATTTACGGCAACGACGGCGACGGCTGGACGTGCCTGGACCTGGCCACGGGCGAGAAGAAATGGCACGAAGCGAGCGTCGGCCGCGGGTCGCTGTGCTACGCCGACGGCATGCTGTACCTTCTCGGGGAGCGCGGCGGGAAGATGGCGCTGGTCGAGGCCACGCCAGAGGCCTACAAGCAGACCGGCACGGGGCGCGTCCGCGGGGGCGGGCCGGCCTGGGCACACCCCATCGTCATCGGCGGGAAGCTCTACGTCCGCTACGACGAGAGACTCTACTGCTTCGACGTCCGCGACAAGAAAGGCGCCGCGGCGCCCAGGCGATGAACGCGATGTTCAGCGGGCGCTTTGTGTCGTCGTTCCTTCCACGTGTAGCGGGCGCTTTGCATTGTCGTTCGCTCCATGTTTAGCGGGCGAGCAACGCTCGCCGTTCGTCGTTCGCACGAAAACGGCGAGCGGTGCTCGCCCGCTAAACATGGAGCAAACGACGACAGCCGGACCCCGATTGTGATCGGACATTCGATGCGATATGATCCCGTCATGATCGCGAACAGCACATCCCGGCGGGACGTTTCCGTGTTCTCTGTTCTTCTCCTGATTGCGGCGGCACTGATTCTCCCCCCACGAACGGCCGGAGCGGAAGTGGTCGTCGCGGTTGACGACCCCGGCGGCGTTCTGGCCCGCACCGGCTCGCCCGTGTCGGCGAAGGCCTCGCTGACTGACGCGCCCCTGGTCGCCGCGGCCAAGGCCGGACGCCTGGCGCTGGTCGAACTGGACGTCAAAGCGAAGCGAACGGCACCCATCGCGGCGCAGTTCGTCGCGAACCCGACCAAACCCGCCTCGGGCACTCTCTGGTGGATCATGCGCCCCGGGCCGGTCGGCAAACGCCGGTTCCGATTGCTCGCGACCAACATCACACCCCCGGGGCTGACCGTTCGGCACGACAAGACCGCCGACAATTACACCATCCTGGCAGGCAAGTCGCCCGTCCTGCGGTACAACTTCGGCCGCGTGCCCGTGCCGGCCGGCGTCAAGGGCAAGTACGCCGTGGCCCGCAGCAACTACGTCCATCCGCTCTACGGGCCCGCCGGGGAGGAACTGACCAAGGACTTCTCGCGCGATCACCCGCACCACCGGGGCATCTACTGGGCCTGGCCCGAGGTGTATTACAAAGGCGGCAAACGCGACCTGCACGCCCTCCAGGGCGTCTTCGCCCGCCCAGTAAGAATGGGCCCGGTCGTCTCCGGCCCCGTCTTTGCGACGCTCCAGGCCGAAAACGTCTGGACATGGGGCGACACCGAGCCGATCGTCAAAGAGACGGCGATCGTCCGCGCGTTCGCGGCGGGCGGCGGCGGGCGGTGCGTCGATTTCGAGTTCCACTTCACCGCGCTGGTCGACGGGGTGTCGGTGGCCCGGCGGGGCCGGAGCCACTACGGCGGGTTCAACATGCGCTGCTCGTCCCGGGGGGGGCAGAAGATCTCCTATCACACGGACCCGGCCGGCTCGACGCCGCGACGCGCGTGGGGCCAGATCGTCGGCACCCCGCCCAAGGGCACCCAACCCGTCAGCATCGCGATCCTCCAGCACGCGGCCAACCCCGACTACCCCGGAGACTGGCAGCCGTACCCGAAGATCAACTGGCTCCAGCCTACCTTTCCCGCCAAGGGCTCCAAGTACGCCCTGAGCAAGGACAAACCTCTCGTGTTGAGATTCCGCTTGGTCGTCCGTCGGGGTCCGCAGGGCGACAAGGCGCTTGCCGATCTCTGGTCGGCGTACAACGGGTTCGGGACATGATGACCTTGCCCGGCCCGGGGTATGCGATGGATGGAGGATGCGATGGGCCAAGCGACAAGTGACAGCGACCTGCCGGCCTACAAGGATATCGAACTGTCGTTCGAGGATCGCGCCCGGGACCTGGTCTCGCGGATGACGCTGGCCGAGAAGGTCTCGCAGATGGTTCACGACGCGGCGGCGATCCCGCGGCTGGACGTGCCGGAATACGACTGGTGGAACGAGTGCCTGCACGGCGTGGCGCGGGCCGGGCGGGCGACGGTGTTTCCCCAGGCGATCGGCCTGGCGGCGTCGTTCAACGTGCCGCTGATGGCCCACGTGGCCGAGGCGATCTCCGACGAGGCCCGCGCCAAGCACCACGCCGCCGCGGCGCGGTCCAACCGCGGGCGGTACTTCGGGCTGACGTACTGGTCCCCGAACATCAACATCTTCCGCGACCCGCGGTGGGGGCGCGGGCAGGAGACCTACGGGGAGGACCCCTACCTGACCGCCCGGATGGGCGTGGCGTTCGTCAAGGGACTCCAGGGCTACCACCTGAAGTACCTCAAGCTGGTGGCCACGCCCAAGCACTTCGCCGTCCACTCCGGCCCCGAGCCGGACAGGCACCACTTCAACGCCGACGTCTCCCCGCGCGACCTGCACGAGACGTACCTGCCGGCCTTCAAGGCCTGCGTCGTCGAGGGCGGCGCCGCCTCGGTGATGGGCGCCTACAACCGCACCAACGGCGAGCCGTGCTGCGCCAGCAAAACGCTGCTCCAGGACATCCTCCGCGACGCGTGGGGCTTCGAGGGGTACGTCGTGTCCGACTGCTGGGCCCTCTGCGACGTCCACCTGCACCACAAGGTCACCAATCGCCCGGCCGAGTCGGCGGCGTTGGCCGTCAGGAACGGGTGCGACCTGAACTGCGGGAACACCTACCCGCACCTCCTGGCGGCGGTCCAGGCGGGGCTGATCGACGAGGCCGACATCGACACGGCGCTGGAGCGCCTGTTCACGGCGCGATTCCGCCTGGGGATGTTCGACCCGCCCGAGGAGGTCCCGTACACGAGCTTGGGGCCCGAGGTCGTCGGCTGCGCCGAGCACGGCGAGCTGGCGCTGCAGGCCGCCCGCGAGTCGATCGTCCTGCTCAAGAACGCCGACAACCTGCTGCCCCTGTCGAGGGATATCCGGTCGCTGGCGGTTGTCGGTCCGACGGCGTACCGCCCGGAGGTGCTCCAGGGCAACTACTTCGGCTTCTCGCCGGAGATGGTCACGCCGCTGGAGGGCATCCTGGCCGCCGTCGGGCCCGGCACGCAGGTCACCTGGGCCGAGAGCTGCGCCCCGGCCGGGCGGGCCGACACCAACCGCGGCGCCGTCGAGACGGCCGTCCGCGACGCCGAGGTCATCATCGCCGTGATGGGCTACACGCCCGCCCTGGAGGGCGAGGAGGGCGCCGCCATGGGCGACGTCGACGCCGACGCCGGGGGCGACCGCGCGGCGATCGGGCTGCCCGGCAGGCAGCTTGAAGTGCTCCAGACGCTCTGCGAGACCGGCAAGCCCGTCGTGCTCGTGCTCACCGGGGGCAGCCCCATCGAACTGAACTGGGCCGACCAGAACGTCCCGGCCATCCTCATGACGTGGTATGGCGGGCAGGCCGCCGGAACAGCCCTGGCCGACGTGCTGTTCGGCGAGACCAGCCCCGCCGGGAGGCTGCCGGTCACCTTCGTCAGGTCGCTCGACCAACTGCCGCCGTTCTCTGACTACGCCATGGCCGGGCGGACGTACCGCTTCATGGAAGACGAGCCGCTGTACCGTTTCGGGTACGGCCTGAGCTACACGACGTTCGCCTACAGCAACATGGTTTCGGAGACGGCCGAGATCGCCGCCGCCCAGACCGTCGAGTTGAGCGTGGACGTGACCAACACCGGCCCGGTGGCGGGCGACGAGGTGGTGCAGCTCTACGTTAGCGACGTCGAGGCCAGCGTACCCGTGCCGCGGCTGCACCTGGAGGGCTTCCGGCGGATTCACCTGGAGCCCGGCCAGACCGAGACTGTCAGCTTCGAGTTGCACGCGGATCAACTGGCCGCCCGCGACGACGCGGGCCGGCCCTTCCTCGAGCCGGGGCGGTTCCGCATAACCCTCGGCGGCGGCCAGCCGGCCGACCCGACCTCCGGCGCCGTCGAGATGATCCTGACGGTGGTGTGAGGGGGCCAGGAAGCAAGCTGCCACGGAGGACCGCTGGGCAACGGCGGCAATCCGCCCGCGCCGTCGTCCTTACGGTGCCTTCCATTTCGCGCGCACGGTGGCCAGCCACTTGGACAGGTTGCCGTAGGCGCGGTGCTCGCGGACCATGGTCAGGCCCGCCGCGCGGGCGGAGGCCTCGAAGGCGTCGATCAGCCCGCGGATGGTCTTCGCGTCGGCTTGGCCCGGTTTGGCGGTCACGATGCGGACGTACTGCACGGGCATCCGGGCGATCCGCACGCGCTTCAGGCGCACCGGGTCGGTCTTGACGGCGGCCTCGGCCCGGTCGAACAGCTTGACCGACTCGGCGATCGCCTTCTCGCCCAGCCAGGGGCTGGTCGGACGCGACCAGATCGTCATGTGCCAGTCGGTGTGGTCGGCCACCTGCTTGTGCATCAGGTCGATGGTCTCCCGCAGCGGCCCCGCCGCCGGGCCGTAGTACCCGGCCAGGAACTCGTCGATCGCCTTGTCCGTATCGTAGTCGGGCTTCCAGAGCGTCTTGGCCATGATCCACGTGCGCAGCTCGGCCAGCTCGGTGCCGGGTGTGAAGTAGGCGGCCTCCTCGTAGATGCTGGTCACGCCGTTGTCGACGAAGAAGCGGATATTCGGCTGCAGGGCCCGGAGGTTCGGGAAGGGCATGACGCTGTGGTGGTAGTCGATCACGTAGTCCCAGACGCTCAGGCGCTTGCAGATCTTCGACCAGCCCTTGATGTCGGCGACGAACGAGCGGTTGACCGCGCACGTGGCCAGCGGGTGCGAGAAACAGCACTCGATGCTGCACAGGCGGACCGTCACGTTCGGCCGGGGCCTGACGTGCAGCGGCGGCTTGCGGGTGTACTGGTAGGCCAGCGTCGAGATGATCTTGTCCGGATGGTCCTTGGCGATGTCTTTGGCAATGGCGTTGACGAAGTGAATAACGGGTCCGGCCTGTGAGCCTTCCTTCTTGGCCAGGGCGGCACACTTGGGGCACTGGCAGTAGTTGTGCCAGTCGTTCTGCGAGACGCTGAATATCGTGGCGTGCGGTGCGGCCTTGATCCACCGGCGGACTTCTCTTTTGCGATGGCGATCACGTCCGGGTTGGTCAGGCACAACTGCGTCCGCCCGCCGGTGCGCTTGCCCTTGATCATCGAGAAGTACTCGGGGTGCTTGGCGAAGTGCCGGCGCGGATCGAGGATCGTGTTGAACGTATGGACGAAGTGCGAGTAGGCGATCTTGCCCCCGCGAGGCTCGTCCAGACGCGTCTGCGTGCCGTTGTACTTGTTCCGCACGGCGAAGTCCGCGTCGCGATGGCAGGGGTAGTCCGTCGCGCGGTACTCCAGCGGGGGGACGTAACGGACGTTCAGGTCGGGTATCTTGAACGTGCCGGCTTTCGGGATCACCGTGCAGTCCGGCGTCAGCCAGCGGATGCCGCAGGTGTCTTCGAGGAACGAGTAGACCGCGTACAGCACGCCGCGCTTGTTGCCCGCCAGGACCAGCGCCGGGCCTTTCGTGCGGATGACGATGCCCTCGGTGCCGAGCGAGGCGAAGTCCACCTTTACGCCGAGCCCGGCCAGCGTGGTGTGGCACGTGCCGACGACGATGGGCACGCTCGCCCCGGCCCGGCCGTCCGGAACGGTCGCCAGAACCTGCCCGGTGAGCCTGGCCAGGTGCGCCCGCAGCTCCTTTGCCGCGTGGGCCTCCTGCGGCGTGGGCCTGGCGGGTATGACGATGGTGTGGGTCTTCGCGCTGAGGGTGCGGCCGCCGATGACGACCGCGCACTTGCCCGGCGCCTCGGCCCCATGGAGCCAGCCCGCACACGTCACTACGGTCAACGCGGCTGCGAGTCTCGATGCTGACATCGGTGACTCCCTGAGTTGGTTAACTGGTAACGACCCTCGCGACGGGCGACACGCCCGGAGTCGTTTCCAGTCAACCCGTCAACGAACTACTGCCGTTGCTTCTTGAGCTTCCGTCCGATGGCGAGGATCTTCTCGATGATCTCCTCGGTCAGTTCGTGGTCTTTGAGCAGGGGGAACCCTTGCCAGATGACCGCACCGCCGGGCTCGATGATCAGCACGTGCGGCACGCCCCAGACGCCGACGGCCTTCTTGGTCCGCCCCTGCGTGTCGATGGCGCTGTAGTACTCGATCTGCGGGCTCTTGAGCTTGCGGACGTCGGCTTCAGTCTCGTCGGAAATCCCGATGACCACCAGCTCGTCCTTGTACTTGGCGTGGAATTTGTTGAGCAGGGGAATGGACCGCCGGCACGGCCCGCACC
>Ga0180431_10003691_pt1 | contig 19518 bp, 5 predicted proteins | sample SS_ome_11_FD_132459 | JGI IMG/M metagenome (GOLD analysis project Ga0180431, IMG submission 132459) | Hypersaline lake sediment archaeal communities from the Salton Sea, California, USA - SS_1_MS_1 metaG | ecosystem: Environmental > Aquatic > Non-marine Saline and Alkaline > Hypersaline >... | reverse complement strand
CCCTTCTGAAATCTATTTTATCTTCTTGTTCAAGTGCTTGGCTTAAAAGATATATATTAGAGTACGACTTAATCTTGATGCCTTTTTGTTTGGCCATACTGAGCAAATACTTTAGATATTCCTTGAATTCAATCTTATTAGTTTTGTACTCAGCGTATTTTATGTCGAGTTGCAATAGTTCCTCAGAAAAAATATGGATCTTCAGATTTCTCATAAAATAATCAAGCTCTTTTATATATTTGTCTGTCGCATCCTTGTATCCAAGTGATTCCCTATATACATCAAGGTTCTTTATATATAGATCGGTGTCCTCAACACCCCAAAGAGTAACCTTTTCCGGATTATTAATCGCAAAGAGTTCTGCCCCGTTGACCTGTCCCCATCTTACAAAATAATCAGCGATGTCTTTCCGTATATCTTTGTCATAAATACGGGTAAAAACTGAAAGGTCATAATTTCCTGTCCCCCCCTCAAGATTCACAACCCCGATGCCATATTCTTTATTAAGAAATTCCACTATTTCTGCAATTTTGTTCTGCGCGGCATAATTACAATGGGCATCTTGAATATGTACAATCACAATATCTGAATCACCCTTGCTCGCATACTTAATAGTCCCCAGCTGTGGTGATATGCTGAATGTATCAACGTTTAGCCTTGAAATCATCTCGGCCTTGTCAACTTTGGGCATTGTAAGAGGATCCACAATAATTGCCCAGGCGCCATTGAAGATATAAGTGCAGACAAAGAAAAACAGCACCACTACACTGATGGTTTTTATTACCAGCCTCATTCTTTTCGGACTTTTGGTATTCATGGCAACCCTCACTTTTATACTTTTTAAATCTTTTTACTTAGTTTTCATAAAAATATGCTTTCTTATCTTCTAACGACAATATTAGACCTTATCACCATTTTTCTCCTATCTATTGACCCAATATATAGTTTACTGCCACTTTTCTAACAAGGCAATAAAATGTAGCTTGCTTTTTTAAATGTTAACTATTGTCCCTGCACCCTGCTATATTTTCGCCAAAAGCTACTCTTTAAGCACAACAATTACAGCGACTTATATATTTCACGCAAGGATTTATCTAATTTTCGTAAATCTTCCAAGTCCATAGGAGTCGTCTCCACCAAAATCTGTCCATTCCGCAAAGCCCTCATGAAATCGTCGAGCTGTGCCGCAGATGCTTCTGAAACATCTTTACCTCCAAAAAATCTGTCTTTTAAGTTATCAAACTTGAAGAAAAATCTCTGCATCTTATTTATAAAATCCCTTCTATAATCAACAAGGTCATTTGGCTGCATGCCAAAATCTTCTCTCATCCTTTTGTCATTCAAAACAAAGCTTCCAAAATACATTACCTTCAGTACATTTACATTGAAATCTTCCAAGGTTAGACGCTCGTCAAGCAAATCAGGGCCAATAGCTATATATTCCTTATTTTCCTTCCATAATTTTATTGCTTCATCGTACTCAGGATTCTTCGGATCTGGTCCGGTACGCTCTTTGTTGAGTCCCGTAAGACAGTCAATATATATCTTTGTATAGGGTCTTCCTTCTCGTTTATCTTCTTCAGCTCTTGCGATGGCTTTATTTACACTATCCTTGAGCTCCTCGACGCCTTCATATGTTTTAAACAGTGTGTCTACCCCGATCTTCCGGAACTTTCTGCTGCCTGCCCTCCCCCATTTTTCCTGCACGCTCTTTGCTTTGATATTCGTCCGGCACAGGATAATGTTCCTGTCCCCCCTCCTCAGTTTCCTTAACATCTCCTGTATATCCTCTGTCAGGTCTAGATTCCCTGCCGGATCTATCTTGTCCTGAAATCCATAAAAGAGCACTTCGACACCCACGTCCATGCCTTTCCACAGTGAATAATTATAAAGCGCCATGACTATTTCACCCTCTGTCATATGCCCCTTGCCTTCATCCATCATCTCTTTATCCAATATCTCGAGAAATCTGAATATACCGCCTTTTCTCTCGATATCATGTATTTTGGGGTAATCAACAAGAAACCTATCTTTATATGTTTCTCTTGGATCCTTGCCGGCTCCCTTTGATTCTGTATGTCGGCTGATAAGTTCCCTGAACTCTTTCCCCTTTTCTTGAGCCTGCTTTATCCGTGCGATCATATCCCGGAAATGCTCATCTTTAAAATCATTGGGATCAACCCCCTCTTCTGTCCCCACAATCTTGCCTTCAATGAGTCCTTCAGAACTTTCTATCCTCTCATGGACCAAAGTAAGGGGGCTACTACTGAGATTCCTGTTAATATACAATACCTTCCCTTTTTCATCGGTATAGCCCAAAACGTTTTCATGATCTTCAAGCAAAACAACTTTAAATTCAGGATTTTTCAAGTCCGCCGCAAATCCTTCTATGAACCCTTTCATAATATCTCGATCTTTACCTATTAAAAAAGTTACGCGTTCCCCGGAAAACGTATCATACAAATAGCTAACTAGCTGTTCTCTTTGTTCCCTGCTAAAACTCTCGGATGCCAGGTCAACCTCTGCGGGAGAAGTCCTTCTGTCGTGTGTAATAATTAATTTCCCATTTTCCACCTTTGTCTGAAATCCTTCCGTTAATAATTCACCATCATCTGCATACAATTTGCCTATAAGGCTACCTTTTCCTTTAACTTTGACTTCAGTCGGCATTTCTACGACCTTTTCAGGCTCTTCATCAATCGCCCTTCCCGCCCTCATGAGACGGGCTGTCAGTTCCAGTGGTTCTCCTCTTTCTCTACCTTCTAACGTAGCTATTTTAAGTAATTCTACTGATCTGTTTTCCAAGCGCGCTTCTATTCTTCCCTTAAGAGCGGTAAGGAATCTCTCACCGGATGACCCCTTGGCCAGATCTGCTTTAGCCTCGGCCTTATTGAGGCCCTCCAAAAACTGGTCGAGGCTGAAATACCCATCTTCATACTCTTTTATCAACTCCTCCCGAAGCGCTCTGTCATCTTTTGACTTCATAGTCTCCGTATTCCACAAAACGTTCTGGGCGCTACCCGTTATCTGAGGGCATTGTGCCATCGCGTATCTCAAAAGGAGCGGGAAATCGACGAATTGCGCTACAAAACTTCCACGCCATTCCAGGGTTGTACCTCTAAACATGTCTTGCAATATCCTGGACATATCCCAGAAAACCCTGCGCTCCAGAAAGCTCAGGCTGGAATCCCTGTAATATTGCCCAAGAGAATCCCTCCTGTGTCCACCCCATGTATTCTGCGCGGCTACATATCCGCGTAAAACCTCCAGCAACCGACCCTTCTGCATGGAGATATTAATGACTTCGCTTGACGCCCTCTTCGTAGAATCGTCATCCCTCTCTTTGTCATATTTTTTCTCGACCATTTCACCGGTACCGGCTTCATACCCTAACCTTGTTACTTCCTCCCTGGCTGTTCTCATCATGTCGATCATATTGATCACGAACGCCCCTTCTTCCATTTTTTGCAACACTCCCGTGATATACGCCAGTATTTCTTCTCCCATTTCGCCTCTTTCCCCGATATCGGGCGATCCTTTGATGATGCTCTCTATCTCACCCTTAACCCCCTCATGGTCATCAGACGCATATACCAGCATGTCAGACGTTATTTCAAACCCGTATCCCTCCTCTTCTACTTCCCTGTCTTTTATCACCCCCTCAATGTCCTCATTGCTTAAAAAATCATCCGGCGCGCGTTCATCAAAAAGATCCGAAAATGCCTCTCTGTAATATGTGATGTCTTCCCATATCAACCTGTCAAAAACCGCATGATCCCCTATGGAATCCTGCGGTTCTTTCATACCGTAATACGGAAAATAGTCCATGTGTCTTATGCCCGGACGCCCTGATGCTTCGCGTATCTCTCGGAACTTTGTCTCTGCCTTGTCTCCTATCGGTCTGTAATGTGCTGTTCTCACCACCATTTGAGCCTTACCGTTACCAAGCGCGAATATCACAAAGATCGTGTCCGGCGGACCCCGCACAAGGTACACGCCTCTTTCCGCGGTCTCTTTCCGGGCTTCATCCCAAATGGTTTCCAGATCTTCCATCCTGAAACAGGGAAAATCCGGTTCCAGCGGCTCAAGTATCGCTTCGGGCACGTCCAGACCTTTATAGCGATCCTCCCGCGCGGTACGAACAGCTTCATACATGTTCCCCGTCTTGATGCGATCGCGTATTTCTTTATCTTCTTCATCTTTTGCCGTATCCTCAAGAAAATGCTTGCGGGGTTCTTCTGCCTTTCTTTTAAAAGCCTCTTTACCATAAACAGTTATTAATTCTCCTTCCCTCTTCGCTTTTTCCTCCTGGATCTTCTCGGCTGCTGCGACATAGCTTTCCAGGATATCTTTGTCTTCCATCTCCTTATTGTCATTGTCGTTCACCATATCCACCACTCCGCCGCCGAAGGGCGTAAGCGCGACCCGGGTGAAAACTTCCGCCTTTTCCCCGGTCACATCCGACAAAAGATGCCACCTGAGCGCTTCCATCGCCCCGTCAAGCCTGTCCTGCAAGTAATCTTCCTGATATTTCTCGCCTTCCGGTATGGGTAAAACCGCCACTATCTCATCCCCGCTTACCTGGTTCCTTCGGAACGCCGTGCCGCCATATTCCTCCAGTGACCTGTTTATTATCGAAACGGTCCTGTTTATATATTCATTAACCGCTCTTTCTGCTTCCCCCCTGTCAAGTGTTTCCCCATACGTACGCTCGATTATCTCGAGTGACCTTGCTCTCATCTGGCCTATATCCCCGAAAAATATGCCAATATCCCCGGATATTTCTGGCCCGAAATCCCTGGGCGTTTTGGAGTGCGCTATAATATTCTCGGCAGCCTTACGCGTGCCCCCTCTCGGTTCCGCCTTTCTGGCTTCGACCGGCTCTTCCGGGGCGGCTTTTGCTGTCTTTATTTCTTCAAGAGCGGCACGGGCGTCGCGGGCATTTTCGAAACCCCAATCGTCACTGAATTTCACCACCGCGGGGGCAGTTTTATCTTGCGGATTTTCTTTTAAAAGCCTTGCGATAAACCACGCCATTGGATTGTTTTCAGGGGTACTATCCGCAAACATCTCTTTTATTTCCCTTTCTTTGCCTTCCATCCATGTTGGCAAATGTGAAATACTCATATCACCAAGCTTGTCACTCGCGAGAAAAGAAGTTTCTGCCCCAATAAAACTAGAAGAAGGCGTAACTGCAGCGGCTGCAACAGCTTCAGCAGCAACTTTTTCGTCTACAGATCTCATGCCGAGGGGCCTTTTGCCTGATAATACGTGAAGAGTACAACCGATCGCGTACAGATCCGACTTTCTATTGTAAACATTATCACGGAAGGCTCTATTCGACATGAACTGTGGTGAACCCATGATGAAATTCGAAGATATTTCACAATTAGGCGTTTTCACGGAAAGGCCAAAATCACTGATCTTGACCGTTAAGCTCCCGTCTTCCTCCTCAATGACAAAAATATTCTCCGGCTTCAGATCGTTATGAAGAATGTTTTTTTCTTCATGCATGATATCAACCGCTTCGAGAAGCTGGTCTCTGACACTACTGATCACCTCTTCCGGGAAAAGATCTTCATAAAGCGCATCGAGTTCTTCTGCCGAAAAAGCTTTTTCACTTTTTGTTACACCATCTTCTCCTGTACGCCTTTTGCTTTTTCGCATGTTTATCATATCCGCAAGGGTCCCTCTAAATCGCCCCGGTTCCTGACTTGGCTTGACCAGTTCCTGGACCATAAAATATAGATCGCTAAAACGCTCACCGCGCTCAAGATCATCATCGGAAGAACCCGGAAGAACTGTTGTAGCATGAAAATGCGTTCTGTCTTCAGCAAAAGCGGCTTGATCGGTATTAGTAACAGCTATGCCTCTATCCAAAAATCCGGCATCAAGCCTCTCGATCGCTCCGCCATCCAAGCCATCTACTTCTTCCGAAATCGCATTTTCCTGGAGAAAAGCCACAATGAAGGAATTATTCTCAGCGGTTACGCGCGGTCTCATTATTTTTATCGCGACATCGTCAAGGTGTTTACCTGTACTGTCAACCGCTTCCGCTTCAAAAATATAAGCAAATCGCCCCAGGGTATCAAGTGGTTTATCTCCTAAAACGTAAGTGATACCTTTTGCGCTTTCTATTCTTTTGGGAATACCTACAAGCTGTAACTTTACTTCTTTCCCTTTTTTATACGTACTCGGAAATGTTACGATCCCACCTGCGGGAACAACACGGGCCGGAGGAAGGACCCGCAACATCCACCTTCTAAGTATGATCTGTACATCTTCGTCCGAAAGATTCATAAAACCTGTATTTAAAAGTTCGTCATATGAGTGCGCCCCGGGCTTAACTAAAGTGTCCCACAAACCTACCTCTATGATCTCTTCTCCGCTTCCCATAGAGGCAACTATCCTCTCCCTGCTATCCGCTTCTTTACGCTCATCCACCAGAACGACTCTGACGTTCTCCCCCCTTCGGGCACGCATGTATTCCATCATCCTCCTTACCACAGGTACGGCGACCTTAAACGCTAGTCTATCCGCTTCGCCATACGCGGCACCTGCCAGCTCCGGGTTCAGCCTTGCGGCTATGGCCATCATGCCCACCTCAAGGAAGGCAAGCCTCAGCATCTGCTCTATGCCTGTGGTCTCCCCGGCGAGAAGGCTGAAATACGGGCTCTTGTAATCCCTCGGGTTGGTGAATTTAGGCAGGACAGAGACATACGAAATGTTTTCTCCCTTGAACAGTTCGCAAAGGTTCTCGGTATGGAACCCGCCGGTCATGAGTATCGCGCTTTTTACGCTGCCGGCTTTTTCGTCAAAACGCATGTTCCTGATAAAAAATTCGTCCCGGCTGAAGGAATATTCGAAGAATCTTGAGATATCCTCGCGGTACTCGTCCAGTTTCGTGATGTTCCTGTCGGGCCGCGCGGTTATCCTGTATCTCGGAGCTTCTTCACGGAAAAATTCCAGGAAATTGTTCATCTCGAAGGAACTCTTATTTTCCTGGTAATACCTGTAGTCGCTCTTTGTGAGCGTCAGGGAGAAAGCGTTCTTCAGGAGGGCCAGGTTCCTGGAAAGCTTATCCAGCCTGCGCTGCCTGTCATTCCTGAACAACTTCTCCTTTATGTCCGCCTCGAGCTTTTCCATTTCATCCATGACCATCGCGCGGTCTACCGCTTCATACGCCGTGACGTAATCTATATACATCGACAGCATGGGGAACCGGTCCAGATCTATGGTCAGCTCACCGGCTTTCTTCAAGAGATACTCATTGAACGCCTTGCGGGAGACCTTTTTGGTCTTAAAATCGAGGGTCCTGGCCACCAGTTCGCGTAACTCGTTCTTGGAAAGCCGTTTTTTGAGCTCGCGTATAAGGGCATTTCTCTCTGTATCGGCCTTTTTGAAATCGATCCTCTCTTCCATCTCCATGGATTCCGCCAAAAGTCGCAGGTCCTTGAACCCGTTCAGGTCTATAGAATGCTCTTTTGCCTTCTCCAGCAGAAATTCAAGGTATTCCCGGAATTCCGTGTTGCCGGCCTTGTACGCGTTATATGCCATGTCCATATCCAGGAGCTGTGTCGTGTATATATGACGTTTGAGGTTGTTCAACAGGTGGGTCAGCTCTTTCAGGTATTTATCGGTTTCTTCCTTATACGCCAGAGAATCCCTGTATACCTTGAGGTTCTCGATATACAGGTCCTTGTCCTCCACGCCCCATAATGTTACCCTGCCGGGATTGTTTATCGCGTAGAACTCCGCGCCGTTCACCTCGCCTTTCTTCACGAAATACTCGGCAACTTCACGGCGTATCGCCTCACCCGTGATCGCGGTAAATACCGAAAGGTCATAATCGCCCACGCCGCCTTCAAGGTTCACCATTTCGATTCCGTACTCCTTGTTCAGGTATCCTATGATGTCGGAGATCTTGCGCTGGGCATAAAGGTTACAGTGCGCGTCCTGTATGTGGACGATCACCTTGTCTGAAGTCCCTTTGAACTTACCCCTGATCTCGCCCAGGTGAGCGGGAACGGTAAAGGTATCTATATCGAGACTGGCGTATTCGCCTCCGGCGGGGATGGAAATATCATGGGGAGCCCCCCCTCTATCCACTGCGGCCCATGCGTCCGGGAGGACAAAGCTGGCAAAGAAAACGAGTAAAACGGCAACGCTTATCATTTTCTTCGTTCTGATATGTCCACACATCCATCCGTTCATCATAACCACCCTATTTATTCTTTTCAAAAGTCTTAAATAAACTTATACACAAAATCATTTTCCACTTGATAGGGCACACCACTGCCCTTTTCAAGAGAAAGAGATCCCCGTAAATTTAGCCTCTGTAATACTCCTAATTTAATTATACCTTACAAAACCGCTACCTGTCACGAATAGAGCTACATTTTTTAAACCCTAACACAAGCGGGTATCTCACTTAGCTAATACCCCTTTATTTACAACACCTTATAACCTTTACATACACATCGGGTGTATATACACCCGATGTGTATATAAAAAAGAACCGGGTTCATATTGAACCCGGTTCTTTTGCCAAGCTACCAGCATATCACGTCTATGGATATCTGGATTATTTTATGCTCTGATCACCGCTTCCATCGCTCGTTCATAAACCTCTCTTAACTCTTCCGGATTTACCGGAACTATCGGCAGGGACTCAATAAGCTTGTTAAGCCCCTGGAGGATACGGTTTACATCCTCCCCTGCCGCTATATTCAGCAAGTCCTCTTCTTTGACCGTAAATCTCTCGAACCCCTGGGACCTGCAAAACGCCTTATATTGGTCCAGCGTTTCCCTGATGAACCCGGCAAGGCTCCCGGCCAGTTCCGCATTATCAGGTTCAGCTTCGGCTTTTCGCTTCAGCTCGGCTATCCTGGCCAGCCTCAAACCCAGGAAGATGCTTCTGACAAGACCCGTCCTGTCAAAATTATAACCAACGGGCGAAAGTATGGTCTTTGTCGGATCCACCTCTCCTATGCTTCTTTTGCCGATGATAGATATATCCCTCGGGAATAGTTTCTCCGCTTTCCATACAGGCAATAATGTAACGGTGTTTTCCCTGCTGCTCTCATGGGGGAACTCTTTCTTTTCAATGCCTAACTCCTCATACTCGTCATCGCCCACTGCGCCTTCGCCTTCAGCAGAGTATAATTCGAAATAGACGTTCCCGGCCTTGCTCATTTCGGAAAGAATACCCTTTAAATTGTCCGGACCTATTATCTTGGCGGACTCTACAGGTATTCTCACAAGCTTGTCCCCTGAGACATCTTTATTGAAGATCTCGGACAGAAAGGGAACATTCTCATCTGCGTAACTACAGATCCCTTCCGTCTTCCGGAAAGTCGGTGACCTGGAACCTTCGATATTTAATAGGTCATTCAGGCTATCCGCATCATCAAACATTGTAATCCCGGCGCTTTCAGGTAACACCGGGGCGGCTGCCCTATAGCCGTCTTTGAATGTTTCCAGGGTCAATCTAAGGTTATTTTCCTCAAGTCCGGAATAGATGCCTGCCAGAGTGGCATCCGGATTTATCACCGGGGCGGATCTCCAGATAACATCAAAGTCTTCAGTGCTGTTCGCCACAAGATAATCCTTCCCATCCCGCCTTACGCCAAGAAATGGCGCGCTCAGCTTTCCGTCTTTCTTCAGTTTTTCAATCGCCTCGCTGACCTTCCCAGGATCTTCCTCGCCATAGTGACTATTAAAGGCTTCAATGATCCCCGGAAATGCCTCAGCAAGTTCGGGATATTTTTCGGCAAGCTCCTTTTTATCCTTACTCTCCAGATCCAGATCCACGGAAGTATCGTTAAATCTCAAACCTCCCAGGTTTATCATGTAATCAACGCATCCCGGCAGGGCAAAGGCCCATTGGCCTTTTTCTACCCTCTGCAGTATCACCTCTTTGACCTTTCCATCTGCGCCGTATCTCACATTCACCTGGATACCTCTTCCCTCAGTGACATACTTGATATCCAGCTTAGAGGCCTGGTCGTGCCCGGCACCAGTACTTGTGGCCTGGAAAGACCCCGGCAGGAAATCATGAAGAAAAGACGTTTCATGAAAAGTGCTTACGATTCCGTCGTCCGTTAAATCTTCCAAGCCTGCCGGAACTTCCAAAACACCGTGATCCATTAGATACATTAACAGTGCTTCTGCCGCCTTTGCGTCCTCGAGTTTTTTCTCATCAAAAAGCACATTTTCATGGCGAAGAATGCCTCTATAGCCCAGCTTCGCCATGCCTTCGGAACCTCTCCAGTATAACCCTTTCCCTCCTTCTTCTTCCACAACACCGACGCCAGGCGGCAGGTTTTCTGCGTTATTCAAAATATAACTTTCACCCTTACCACTGGTGATCATCTCGCTTTTATTCGCCGTGACGCGCATCTTCGCGGTCCCCGGGATGCTTCTTTCGATCCAGGATATAATAGTAAGCGTCTGTCCCGCCAGAAGCTGTACGGCCCTGGCAATATCCTTGTGACTTGAAAACTCGACTATGCCTTGTTTTGCGGCGTTAAGAAACTCTTTAATATCCGCCCTTTGATTGCCGCCCAACCATGAGTAATCCTCAATAAGAGCGTTACACACTCCGGCAAATACCTGGGGCCGATTACCCTGCTGGAACCGGCTATCGGTAAAAAGCGCTTCGAGCGCCGCACCGGTCCTGCCCTGCTTTACTATCTCAGCGACATTTTGTATCGTTATGAGATCGTCTCTTGACTCCCAGCCGGCATCGCGCGGGTGATCGTCTTTATATCTTGCTTCCACAAGAACTCTCCTGTTATCGGCCAGTTTAATTACGGCACCCTGGCCTTCCGGAACCTCTACATCTTCCTGTAATCCAGAGAACCTGATATCTACAACTTCGCCAGGCGTTCCGGCAGCACCTTCTCTACGATATAATGCAAAGTATGCGTCGCCTCGTTCATCGACATAACCCAAGCGGCATTCTTCAAAATTAGCCCCTTGCAATGTATTTTCGATATACTCGCTTAGTGAACCTTCCGCCATACCCATTCCGGCGGCATACGCGACAAACGCAAGCGCGGCCTCGGTATGAATATCGGCCTTAACAGGCTCAGTGTATGTCACGTTTCCCGCTTCGTCAATATTAACATCAATGGTGGGGGCGCACATCGGCTGCACGGCAAGAGAGTTTTTGAGGAAATGATCATTCTCCCACATCACTGCCCCCAAATATTTAGACCTTATCTCACTTTTACCTGCCTGAGCCTCTGCGGAGAATATGGTCGACTGGAAAAACACAATGACCAGAACAACAGAAATTATCCTGGTGATATTGCTTTTATTGAACGATATCATTTTACCCCTTTCTTGGTATTTATAATCCTAACATACAGCTTACATTATAGCCTATTATTATGACAAAATAAAGTAATATTAATCTGACTATTTTATGTTTAACGTTAAATGTTCCTATCCCGGATGGGAAGATGCGGAAGGTGTCTGGCCGGCTGATATTCAAGCCGGCCGATCGATACTTGCGGGTGGTGATGATCTAAATAATGTCGAGGTCGGTGATCGTCATGTCAAGTGGACCGCCGTCGCCGCCAGATATCGTCAATACGACCTCATCGATATCATGTAATGCCGAGGTCGTAGGAAGGTCTATCAATATCTCCTGCTCAACTCCGCCGGTATTTACAAAACTGATCGTATATGCTTTAAGGCGTATATAAAGACTTCCCGTGTCCGGGTCTTTCTGCTTCAAGTCGATCGAACAATTCCCGACGTTCGTGGTCGACCTGTACGTGATCTTCAGCGTGCCGCCGGACATATTTGAACTGCTCAACAGAAACGCCGTGCCGTTCGAATGGAAACTGGGACTTTGGAAAATATACTCGTCGCCCGAACGATAGCTCGTTGTCGCCCCGTCACCCCAGGTAAAAGCGTTGTACGCGGATGTTACCACATCGGACGGGCCGCACTGCGCGTAGATCGTCTGGAGCCTCGCGTAAAGCCCCTTATCCTGCAGGTATGTCGTCATGTGCTCAGGACCCTTGCCCGCCAACCCTATCACGTAGGTGGCGACATTCGTCACGATCTGTTCCTCGATAACCTTATTTAAGCCGATATTGTATCCCTCCCACAGACCGTGCGTGGTAACAAGGTCCGGGTGCTCGACGAAGATATCCCTGAGGAACTGATCTATTTCCGCGGGTCTCACCATGCGCGCGGCCCCTATTGTGTAGAAAGAAGCCGCCTGCTCATAACGCGCCGGGTTCGTATTGACCGCTATCTCCGCTATACCCGCATTGCCCGCGTAAGCATTCTTGTTAACATAACACGCGGAAACAAAACCGGGCAGACCTCTCTTGTCGGAAAAATCCAGCGCTATATCCACAAAATTCGTGAGCGCCTTGTTCATCGCGGGGTTATCCGCCTCGGGCATCGTAAGGGTCGGCCAGAGCATCTGGAAAGCCCCGCCGTCGTACGGCGCTACGGTAAAAATGGTAGAACCGTCCTGCATCTGGTAATCTTTCATCTGCAGGTTAAGCTGCGAATAGACACTGTCGGGGAAATTATACCTCAGCATAACGAAAAGCGCCCCTGAACGGAATTCGTTATTGAATATGGTCAAATACCCGCCAAACCATTCATTGTCGACAAAATTCCAACCCCAGCGGAAAAGCCCCGCAGCCTCACTATAAAGATAATTGTAACCCGCTTCCTGCGCGTCGAGAAAGTCCTCCATCTTCTGCTTGATCGCCTGGACGGTAGTATTCCCAGCCAGTGCCGGGTCCGAAAGAGCCCCTATTGAGGCTCCAATAGAAGCTGACATGTTTGCATTGTCCCCGAACGCCACCTGCCTTCCGTACAGGCCGCCATCCCTCTGCCAGGAAGACCCGTTAAAAGACATCCACGGTAAAAGGCCCATGAACCCGATCGTGGCCTGGTCGTTCACCAAGGAGGTCATCATCTTATCCAGCGCCGCTATGGCATCGGCCTGGGACATCTTTTCCGAGACGATATCACCGCTTATGACATTGGCCAGAAGCTGCGCGTAAAAACCGAGGTTGGTGGGCTGCGTGTAGTTCTTATGAGTATATCCCTCGTGGGGATAACCGAAAATGGGTTCGATCGTACCGTATGCCGGATCGAAATAATCAAGGCTCACGTCTATAAAATCCTGCAGGGTTTTCGGCAGAAGAAGCGTCCAATTCGCGTCCGAATAGGCCTTTATTTCGACGAGGACACCGGTATCGGGATCGTATATATAACGGTGCGACCACTCGCTGTTAAAGGGCGTTTCCCTTCTGGACCTGTCCGCCCTGCCGTAACCCTGGCCGCCCCAGTCCTCGTCAAGATACTGGTAGTATATGTTACCGGAAGTATCGGGCGAGCTGAGCGTCGCGGATTCTATGTAGCCGGAGCCATGATAGGTATACGCGACACCGCCTATCTCTGAGGCTACCCCGTTGAGATACGCGTTAATGTCTATTATGCCCATCACCCCGTCATAAGGAAGTGTCGTTACGGGCCCGGTAAGGTTCACTGCCGTGATCGGACAGACATCCGAAGGTTCGGGATAAGTGGTGACCGTCCCGTCCGGTTCCGTTATCCCCAATACCTGGCCGCTGTCATTGTACATGATAATGCCATAATACGGGATGCCCGAAAAATCATAGGTCGGGATGATGTTCCCGAAAAGATCGAACATGTGCCCCGGAAGCGGTGTGACCGCATCAGGATCAAATAATTTGTCGTTCACGATGTCTGTATTCCCATCCGGGAACGCCAGCGGCATATCCGCATCCGGCATATACCCCGCTATGGATTGAAGGGCGGTACCATCCAGGAAGATATCTTTGTTCCGCATGTTCTCCGCGACATCCTCGTCAAAAAACGGCGCCTCGGGCGTATTGAACTCGCATATATCGAGGTCATCGTACGTTACGACATTAAAATCCCCGCCGCTCATGTTCGCGGCTATATTGGGCATCCACGTAGCGTTCTCGAATGTATACACCGGATCTCCCGGTTCCGTAACGCTCGCGGTACCTTTTTCAAACATATAGAAATTGATATCACCGTTCTCGATCCTGGTCAGCAGGACATAAGCCACGCCGTCGGTGAAATTCACGCTGATGGGAACCGGCTCGACGACCCTGTCGCCTGAACCGTTATAGTACGCGAGGTTCATCGTGGACGTGTCGTTCGAGTACCCGAAATATATCGATTTGCTCTCAAAAATACTGGCCGACCCCATTACGCAGTACGACAGGTATTTAGAATTACCCGGCGCCGCCGGATCGAACGTGAACTCCGCCATGTGTATGGGGCTTTCCTTCATCGGGTTTTCAGTGTCAGTGGCATAATTGGAGGATTTTCTGTAAACACCGGTCGATGCCGGATCAAGCACGACACCGGCGTTTACGCCTCCCACACAGAACGCGGGGTTCCATTCGCGTTCCGCGACAGTGTACAGCGCCTCGGCCGGCCTTGGCTGTGACGATTCATACACATACACTTCTACGCCCCCCGGGGCCCAGACAAGCTCCGATACATAAGTTGTATCTGTATTTATAGTGACATCAAGATCACTGGCGCGGTCCGATATGCGCTCCCCGGTATCACTATCGTAATAGCTATACTCGATATAAACTCCCTGCTCCGTGCAACCTACACGCAGGTCTACCATCTTGTTGTTTTCATAAGAGAACGCTCTGGTATTAGCATTCGGCAGGTTTTTTGAACCGTCCAGCGTAAAATATGATTTGACCGTGGGGTTAAGGGTATAATCGTTGTAGGCCGTCGGATTGTAAGTGAACGTGATGTTACTATGGGGATATGATATCCTCTTGTACGCCCTTAAATTGCCGCCCCCGGTGGTCTCATATTCATAATAGATGACCTTCCCGTCCGGCAAAGTGGCCGTCTCGACCTCTCCCGCGAACTCTCCGCCCGCGTAATACGTGAAAACTGTCCCGGCCGGGTACTGCATCGGCGCCGATATCAGGTTACCGTCCACGTCATAGGTATATTCCGTAACCCCTCCGGTCGGGTCTTCCTCTCGTATGATCTTTCCCTCGCTGTTGTAGGTCCTTATGGTACCGTCTTCCAGGATTATCTCTTTCGTGACAATATTGCCGTCCCCATCATAGTTATACGTTATGGTCTCCCCTTCAGCCACCCGCACGCAACTTAGCATGTCACCTGTCGCCTGGTCGTATTCATATGCCTCCATCCTGTCATACGCAGAAATACCCATATCGCCGCCTGTCATGCTGCTGGAGACGTGGATATCCCAGGTGACGTTCTCCAAAATGTATATAGCCTCTCCCGGGCTTGATGCGCCTTTCTCGAAGATATAAAGCTTCAGGTCGTTGTTCTCGAGCTTGGCCCTGAACACATAATCCACATCGTCTTCCAGGGTGACATCGATGGGAATGTTCTCACTGACCATGGTGTGGATATCTTCATCGTAATACGTCCACCGGAGTAAAGCCGTGCCGTTGCTCTGATAGGTAAAATACAACGCGTCTTTTGAAGTCCAGTTGGAGTCACGCACCTGGTGATGAAAATATTTGTACTCCGAGCCGGACTCGAACCTGAATCCGGTATCGTGCAGGGGATCGCCTTTCATGGAGCTGCTGCCGGGGCCTGTTTCTATGGTCGTATACTTATAGTATGTACCGGTCGAGGATGGATCGATCACATTGTTGGCGTTGGTCCCCTCCGTCGAAAAGTAGGGGTTCCAGTTGGAATCGGTTATGCTGTAAGCAGGCGTCGCGGGCCTGGGCTGGGACGCTTCGTATATGTACACGTCCACCCCGGACGGGGTCCATACGAATTCCCCTATATATTCGGTGTCTTTTTTTATGTCAATATCCAAAGTCCTGTAATCGTTCTCATACTGCGCGGTATCGTAATTGCGGTAGTAATAATATATGCGCGGGGTGCCGCTGGAAATAAACAGGTAAAGCTGTGTCCATATGAACCCGGGCGAATTGCCGTAAGCGCGCATGTTCAAATAATTAGTGCTCTTGGATGAATCCATCTCAAAACGCGTCTTCAGGGTGGGGTTCTGCGCATGATCAAAGGATATCCTGGAATAATATCTTGTCTTGTTCTCAAATTCCTCATACGACTCTCTTCTATAAGCTTTCAGGCCGCCGTCCGGCAGCGTCCCGTACTCATAATAGTACTCGCTGCCGTCGGGAAAAACGGCTTTCTCGACTTTTCCGGCGGAATCACCGCTCTCATAATATTCGGCAACGGCGCCGCCGGGCAGGATCGTGCTTGTGATGTTGTGATCCGTATCGTACTCTTTAACCGTGCCATCGACCAGGGTAAGCGTCGTGCCCAGGAATTCGCCGCCCAGGTCGTAGTTCAGCTCAAAAGAGCCTATCGCCTCCTGGAACCTCTCCAGGTTCCATAACGCGTCATATTCATACTGCGTCGCGCCGTCATCTACCGTGAACTTGCCCGTATCTATATCCTTTATATACGTGTACTGGCTGATATCCCCGTTATCGTCTATTGTCACATCACACGTAAGCCCGTCAGGGCTGTACTGGTATGTCGTCTGGACACCGGCCGCGTTAATGGACTCGACCACTTTTCTTTGGCTGATAAGCACGTTGGTACCGTCGTCATAGCAAAGGGTCCCGTTGTACAGCTTCCGGTCGCCGTCCAGTTCGAAATTCTGTATCGATCTATCGGGAAGCTCCATCGTGTGGATATTGTTATCTTCCAGGTGGTAGATGATCCCGGCTGACTCTATGGTCTTAAGGTGTGTCTCGCACTCATCGACGCCTGTTTGCACCACTTCATAAGTGTATACCTTGCCGTCCGCCGCGGTGATCCTGTAAAGGAAACCACTCGAGTATTCCACCGTCTCGCCGTCATTGAACACCACCTTTACCAGATCATTGTTACTGTCGTAGTGGGAGCTTTTCTCGGGGTCGGTGATAATAGTCTCTATAACGTCGTTATTGCCGTCTTTTATGTAAGAATACGTAACGACAGTGGCGTCGGGATACGTAACGGACTCTATCATCTCATCGGCGTTATAAGTGTAAATGGTGCCACCGGGTTTTGTTACCGTCGAGACTTTGCCGGCAGCGATGACCTGCACCGTCCCGTCCGTATAGGTTATATCCCCGCTTACGATATCGTCATTCCCGTCCAGGACAAGATTGTCATATACAGTGCCGTCCGCTTTCTCGACGCGGACGATATTCTCATAACCATAATAGACGGTATCTCCCGCCCCCGTCTCGAAGGTGAATGTGATATCCGGAGAAGAAAGCGGCCCCGCAGGCGGTTCGCTTTCAAGCGTTTCCGCTAAAACGCCTGACATCGTTTTAACGTCTTCCGTACCTGTCCTCGGCCCTTTAAGAGGTATGGTGTCCTCTTCGGCCTTTTCTGAAGATCTGCTTTCTTCCCTCGCGGTCCGGCGTTCTTCTATTTCCTGTTCGCGGGCTATCAATTCCTGTAATTTCGTATATTTTTCCGCTATACGCTCCGGTGAGACACCTCTCGCCTCCATTTTTTCGATCTTCTGCAAGAGACGATCGATCCTGCCTGCCCATGAGATCTGCGATGTTAGGAATGTGATTATGACGAGAAGAGAGAGGATCTTGAAGAGAAGTCCGGGGCTTTTTCTAAAGATCATGTCGCACCTCCACTTAGCACTAAGCCTTGTGTCAGGTATCCTACTTTTAGGATAGCACCGCACAAGGTGCTTTACAAGTTTAATTCATTAAAATATATAGTCGGCTATTTTCCATAAGGCTAATATCGTTAATAATTTATGGAGATTAGACGCACTGAAAGTAACATTTTTTTTCGCTTTTTAGGTTCGATTTTTGGAATAGATCGGTAGTTTATAACGCGGGAAAATTTTCTCTCTTTGTCCATTTTTGGCCTTACTCTTGTTAGGAATTAGTCAAACATATCTTATCACCCTTTTGCGCTATTGTCAAGACCATTTTTCATTAATGTCAAATCAGAAAGCATAAAAAAACCGCCCTTTAAGGCGAGATCCGTTCATTTTTTGACCTTCGAGACGATGACCGTCAGGTCGTCCTTAAGCGGCACACCTTCACAAAAATCAGACACGTCCTTAAGGACAATATCTTTTATCTCTCCCGCGGACTCGTTCGATAGCCCCTTCAATATGCTCTCCAGACGTTCCTCCCCATAGAGCTCGTTCGACCTGTTCATGGCCTCAGTAAGGCCGTCCGTGAAGAAAACAAAGATATCGCCCTTTTTGAACTTTATACTTGTCGTTTCGAATCCCCCGTCGGCGGATATGCCTAAGGGCAGCCCCCCTTTTGACTTCACTTCGTCTATCACGTCATTGTGGTCGCAGAAAAGCCTCGGGGAGCAATGACCGGCGTTGGAACAGATCAACGTCCTGTTTTTCAGGTCTATTATCCCGTAAAAAGCTGTAACGAACTGTCCGGGAAGTATATGCCCTTCCAGTATCCTGTTCATATTCTCCAGGACTTCCCCGGGGGGCTGCACCTCGCCGGGATATGTATGCAGAATAAGCCTTGTCATCGACATGACAACTGCGGCCGGCGAACCGTGGCCGGAGACATCCGCTATAATGACCCCGATCTGGTCGTTGGGCAGCGGGAAAAAATCATAGTAATCGCCGCCCGCGCGGGCGCTCGTGGAATAGTGCGCCGCCCATTCGAGCCCGTCCGTATCGGGTAATTTTTCCGGCAGAAGCTGCCTCTGGATAGAGGCTATAATGTTGAGTTCCTCATCCAGGGCTCTATACGCCCTGTCCGTTTCCCTGCGCAGGAGCATGTTCAACAGGATATTCGTGATCGCGTACGTCAGAATAACGTTCTTCCATATATCCTGGTACGTATACGCGTCCTCTTCATAAGAGAAAAGGACACTGGTAGCCGGCTCCGCCTTGACGCCTATCGTAGGAACGGCAAGCGCCGTCTTCATCTTGGCCAGCCAGGGCACTGTTTTAAGGTCTTTGACAGTGATCTCGGACGTTATGTTCGAAAAGATCTCCGGTTCCTTTAAAGTCACCATCCGGTTCAAAAAACCGCCTTCCCCGTGCGGCATCTTCCGCATATCGAGGTTCCAGGTGGTCTTCCCGTCCACACGTTCAACACGCACAAAATAGCCTTTATCCGACATAGGGTCCGGGTAAAGGGTAAGAACACCGTCGCACACTATACCATGCGGCCCGAAAATAAGATTTAACGCTTCTACGGGACTCGTCTCGGCGTATTTCCTGATAACAGCCTGATTTATGCTGTCGAACAGCTGATGCATATCCAGCACGTTCTGCCAGTCTACTTTACTCAATCTTTCCGTTTTCATTATGGTCATCCCTTATAGCTTAGAGTTGATACGAGTTTATTAAAATATAACACAAAAATACCGTTTTTTGTATATATAGGGACGTTTCCTGTTTTACTCCCAAATCTGTCCCCGATCTAATCCTAGACCTGCTATTATTTTAAACCCAGACCTGTCCCTTTTGCAAATTTTTTGAAAGTATTT
>Ga0180431_10003690_pt1 | contig 19521 bp, 22 predicted proteins | sample SS_ome_11_FD_132459 | JGI IMG/M metagenome (GOLD analysis project Ga0180431, IMG submission 132459) | Hypersaline lake sediment archaeal communities from the Salton Sea, California, USA - SS_1_MS_1 metaG | ecosystem: Environmental > Aquatic > Non-marine Saline and Alkaline > Hypersaline >... | reverse complement strand
GGTTATTTGGTTGAATATCTTGATGGTGGCCAGTCGAATCACCCGGATCATGACGGTTATATCTCGTGGAGTCCTTCTGATGTGTTTGAAAAAGCTTACCGGAACGTAGAAGGTTTAACTTTCGGACTTGCAATTGAAGCAATGAAGAAAGGTATGAAGGTTGCACGTAAAGGGTGGAACGGTAAAAACATGTTTGTTGTCTACATGTCTCCTTTGTACTTACCAGCGTTCAACACTCAAGGCACATATAGAAAAGTAAATGACAGAACAGCTAAATGGATAGGTGAAAATACACCGCTTGATAGTCAGGGATACTTTGCAATGTTTACAGCGGATAAGAAGTGGCAGCCGGGGTGGCTTGCATCACAAACAGACATGTTATCTGAAGACTGGACAATTGTAGAATGATCGGTGATTTAAAAATATTTATAAAAAAAGTAATTAAGCAACATATCACATGTGAACATAAATACAAGTACGTGGTGGATAAAGTCTTTTTAAGGTTTGATCATTGTGAATGTGTTTACTGTGGTAAAACAAGAAGATTCATGTAACAACCCGCCGTCGGGGTCAACGGACGCTAAAAACCATTAAATGCCGTCGCCGGGCAATCGGGCGCAGAAGGTGAAGAACATGAGTGAAGAACAAGCAGTAGTTGAAAATGAAGTAGTTGGAAGTGATGATGTTTTGCAGGACATTTTCCCAGACAGACATCCTTTATCACAAATGGACGCAAACAAGGAGCCGTCATCCGGTGATGAGAGTCAAAAGGGAGAACCTGAAAAACAGGAACCTCAACAGGGGGAACCTGAAAAACAGGAACCTCAACAGGGTGAACCTGAAAAACAGGAAGAACCTGAAAAACAGGAACCTCAAAAAGTTGAGAAAGATCCAGTTCAAGGGTTGTTACTTGCCGCTCAGGAAGAGCGACGGAAACGCCAGGAAGCTGAGCAACGATTACAACAGTTGCAGGCAGCACAGCAACAGAAACCGCCTGCTGAATTTGATTGGGACAGTCCAGAGAAAACCATTGAGCAACTTAGAAAAGATATAACTTCTGAGTTAACTGGCAGCTTTCAAACTCGTTTCATTGATTTAAGCGAAGCTCAGGCCAAAGCACGTTACGACGATTATGACGAAGCTCGTGGAGTGTTTGAGACAATGGTTCAGCAGAATCCTGCGATTGTTGATCAGATGATGATTCAGCCTGATCCCGCAGATTGGGCTTATGACCTTGCGAAACAACAAATGCTTGTTAATGAAATCGGTTCGAATCCTCAAGACTATGAGGCAAAACTAAAGGCTAAACACTATGCTGAATTTCAAGCACAGCAAGAAGCCGAAAAACAAAAAACAAATGAGACATTGAATAGTCTACCACCGTCTGCAAAAAGTATGACGGATAAAGCTGCGGCAAAAGTCAATATTGATGATGACCCGCTCGGTAGTTTATTTGGTGATCATCCAAGCTAAAAAGGATTTTAACAAATGGCACGTACACCGACTCCGACAAGTCTACAGGTTCAGCAGTGGGCCACTGACTTTTTCAAAGAATACGTCCGTGATAACCGGTTCAAGAAATATATGGGCCGAAATGAAAACGCAATCATTCACATCAAAGAGGATTTGACAAAGAAAAAAGGTGACACTCTTACTTTCCAGCTTGTCAACAAACTCTCCGGTGATGGAGTAACAGGAAATGGAACGCTTGAAGGTAATGAAGAAGCTCAGGCCAGTGATGGTTACGATATCAGTGTTTCCTACTTGAGAAACGCTGTTCTTCGAACCCTGGAAGATGAGCAGGCAACAACCATTGACTATCTCAATGCTGCCCGTGTAAGTCTGAAAAAATGGATGATGGAAAAAATGCGTGATCACATTATCACTGCTCTTATGTCCATTGACGGTAAAGCGTATTTATCGTCTCAGGTCAACGGCAACACCAACTACACCAGTGTTGCAAGTGAAGCGGATAAAGACGCATGGCTTGCCGCAAACGCTGATCGTGTCCTGTTTGGCGCAGCCAAGTCAAACAACAGTTCGAACGATCACAGTGCGTCATTGGCGAACCTTGATAATACTGCTGACAAACTGTCCACAACTATTGGATCTCTTGCAAAACGTATGGCTCAGGTTGCAACGCCTGCAATTGGCCCAACAACAGTCAATGACGACCAGGAATGGTATGTCATGTTCTGTAACGGCAACTCTTTCCGTGATCTGCTTACAGACAGCGTGCTTACTCAGGCAAACCGTGAGGCTCAGAACCGTGGTAAAAACAACCCTATATTCACTGATGGTGATCAGGTCTACGGCGGGATTGTTTATCGTGAAGTTCCTGAGATTCCATATCTCGGTAATGTGGGGGCGGGTAGTATCAAATGCGGTGTGAACTTCTTGTGTGGTGTTCAGGCTGTAGGTATTGCATTTGCCAAACGTGCAACCCCGATTATGAACAATACTGATTACAATTTCCGAAAAGGTGTTGGTATCATGGAAATGAGAGGTATTAAGAAACTTCAGTTTGAAGATCCTGATAATGTTGGTACTGACGTTGATCACGGTGTGGTTACTGTTTACACTGCTGCGGTTGATGACACGTGATAAGGAGGTGAGTCATGGCTGAAACATTACAACAAGGTATTGATGAGAATGGGGTTTTACAGGGTGACCTTGTCAAGTATCTCAAAAATGTCAGAGATCTTGTTAACTCCATTCAGACTGAAAAACTCGGGGACACTTTGTCGAGTCCACCAGGTCTCGCTATAGGGTCAACTGCACAGAATGTGGCAAATGATGAGTTTCATTTCAAAATCGCAGGTAATTTACACCGGAAAGCAGCCGTTGCAGCAGGGACAGCATTGAACGGGGTAAGCGTGCCCCAGAATGAGTATGCTGCGTGGCGTTTTCAGATCGGTACTGATGGTACAATTGACGTGGTACGATCAACAGCGTCCGGTTATGCAAGTGCCGTTGCGGCATATCAAGGTGTTCCGGTTCTTGCCGCAGATCATGTTGAAATGGGATACATCACTGTAGTTAAAACCGATGGTAACTTTGTACCGACAACAACCGGTCTTGATGACGGAAACACCACTGTTGTTTATACAGACGGGTCAACCGGTAAAACGGACATTGTGACAACTGCATTAACTCTTGACAGATAGAAAGGATAAAATAGATGACAGCAGAAACTTTAACAGCGACAAGAGGGAGAAAGGGTTTCCCTGTAGCCGGTGAAGGCGATGGGGGTTCTCTAAAAGTGGCACGTGGGTCTTATGACGTCGCTGCAAACGTGGAGGACGGGGACATTTTTGAAATGTGCCGGTTACCCGCAGGTGCAACAATCGTGGGCGGATGGTTCCGTGGTGATGACCTTGACACAGGAGCAGAAGCACTTGATATGGATCTCGGTTGGGCAGCTAATGGTGGCTCAGGGACATATGACAGTGCTGATGCTGATGGTCTCGGGAATCTCGGTGTATTGACCGGTGATGTGTTTGCAGCGGGTAACGTGGCTAATGTTGTGAGCTACAACTACCCACTGAACGGTCTGTTAAACACCGGTGTTTTCCCGACATTCACGAAGGAAACTGTGATCCAGATTGAAGCTAACGCGGCAGCTACAACTTTTGCAGCAGGTACAATCTCTCTGGTGATTTTCTACACAATGGATTAAAAAATTGTCCCGGTTGCATTTGTGACCGGGACATTCAAAGGATTTAAAAATGCCTAAATATTTATACATCGGAGATAAAAACGGTCACAAAGTTCAAATGAATGATGTTTTTGGTTACCCTGTTGAAAAAGGTATTGTTGACGTTCCATCAGATGATCAACAAGTGAACAGAAAGCTAATGAACAATTGCCATTTTAAACCTTTTCAGGAAACTTATGTGGAACCTGCAAAAAAGAAGAAAAGTAGAAAGAAAAAGGAAAATATTGTTCCTGAATTCAAATAATATGGGGTTATCATGGCTAAGACAATAACAGAAGTAGCAACAGATGTGCTCAGAAAACTTGGTAGGTTACCAGACGGTCAAGTTGCTGTTGCAAATCAGATCGCTCAGATTGAATATTCATATGACGGGTTGTACGAAGAACTGGCCAATGACTCCCTTGTCAATTGGGCTTCTACTGCTGATATTCCAAATTTTGCGGTTCACCCGATTACAATGTTATTACTTGGCAGGGTTGCTGATAACTTCGGTGTACCGAATCAGTGGATAGGGTTTTACAACGACGCAAGAGAGATACTGTCAAAACAGTTGTCTGAACCTTACGTCCATCAACCTACACAATTCGAGAACTTTTAATCATGGCTTTTCGAAAAATAAACATAAATGCGCCGTTATTTACGAATGTTGAAGATGAAGCTCGTTCATCTCTGATAGCTGAGGCCCGTTACGATGTAATGAAGGATTCATTGGGTGCGACAATCAGACGACCCGGATTTTCAGAACACATTACAGGACTGGATCGTTTTGTTGAGGGAATGTTTTATTGGCGTAACACTGACCTTGTCTATTTTGTCAGCAACGGTAACTTTTATAGTTTGGACAAGTATGGTGTAACAACTCTCATTTCATCAGGTGTGTTCAATTTAGGTGAACATACTTCATGGGGAGAGTCACCAGACTTAACCCTGGTGACTTCTGGAGAAGTCCGAAAGATTTTTGTTACCAATGGTGGAAGAATTGTCTATCATGATGGGACTAATACGCAACAACTCACGTCATCCAATACACCGGTGCAATCAAGTCATCTCATACTGTTTAAAACTTACCTGATGTCAACTGAGTTGAATGATTCAAAGTATGATGAAACAATAATCCATTCAGATATTGCTGCCCCGTTGACATGGTCAGGTGATTATTTCTCCGCTGAGAATAAACCGGATAAGTTGAATGCTATTCACACCGCGTGGGATGAAATTGCGTTATTTGGCCCTGATTCAATTGAGAACGTATACAACGACGGTGTGACACCTTTTACGTCAATCCCAGGTGGACTGGTGCAAAGTGGCACTCTTTCACCGTGGACAATTAAGAACTCTGAAAATTCCTACTTTTATCTTGATACGGATCGCAGGGTGATCAGGTTAACTGGAAGACAACCTTTACCGGTATCAGGTGCAATTGATGACCTTTTAGAAGGTGACATTGATTATGCAAATGCAACAGGGGAGATTCTTTCGTTGAACAAAGTCAAATTATACCTGTTGACGATTAATGATCGGACACTTGTTTATGACATCGGTAAAAATGAGTGGATTGCTGAATGGGCAACATGGAACAAGTCAACCGCTAAATATGATAAATTCGGAAAACAACATTTTCTGAATATCAAAGATTGGGGAGTTTCGTTGTGTTGTGATACTGATATTGGAACCATTTATAAAGTTGAATCTGATGTCTATCAAGACAATGGTGAGGAAATGAGATCCTCAGTTATCACAGGTCAAATTGATCACAGAACCGGAAGAGAGAAACGTTCAAATGAGTTGAAGCTCAGAATTAAAAAAGGTCAAGTTCAAAGGGTCACTCTTGACGATCCTGAACCGTTACTGCTTGTACGATGGCGTGATAATGGTTCAAAAGTCTGGTCAAATTATCGTGAGATACCTTTAGGTTGGGCAGGAGAAACTGAGTTTTATCACAGTTTATTCCAACTTGGTTCTTACCGATCACGTCAATACGAATTCATGTGTTCGGATAACACCCCTTTCTCACTCATTGAAGCTGAAGAAGATGTAACGCTGTTGAGGTAAACATGGCAAACAGATCGAAAAGTATTTGGCCCACACGGACAAAAAATGAACGCGAAGTTCAGGCATATAGACGGCAACAGAACGACGATAACTTTTCGAAAGCTAATAAGATCAATGGTGGTACTGAAAATAATGTTGTGACTCTTGATTCGTCGGGTGATATTAAAGATAGTGGCGTAGCAATATCAAGTGTCAAACTGCGTGAAGAAAACAAGGTTTATGTTAGTGCTGACTACAATGTGACCGAAAACGATGAGATAGTTTATGTTAAATGCTCAACAGTAGATATAACTGTGACCTTGCCTGCAAGCTCAGACAGAACCTTCATTGTTCAGAAGATAGACAGCACCTCTAATAAAGTCATAGTTGTTGGACAAACTGGTGAAACAATAAACAGTGATTCGTCTTTTGAAATCCTGTGGCAATACGAGTCAATTGAGCCAACTAAAGTTAATAAAGCATTCACAGGGACAGATTGGTTAATATGATGAAAAAACATTGGAAAAATACTTTATTCGGGTTTTTAGTTGCGGTTACAGTTCTTATCTATGCAGAACCACGAATTGTGGATGCAACAGGCTCAGCTTTAAGAAAGGTACTTCTTTTTGACCTTAACGGTAGAGATTTTTACTTAACTGCTCAATCTGATGCACCGGTAGCGTTACGTGATGCAAATGGCAGAGATCTCGAACTGACAACAAACAGTAATGTACCTGTTGAACCACAAACTGATTACATTCTCGAAGTTACAAAGGGTAATGTGTCAGGACATGAGGGTGTATATAAATTCGGAAATAATCCCGATATTGATACAGGCACTGACCCGGAAGATGTGTGGAGTTATGGTGGGTTGTACACATTCTCCACTTCAGCCGATATTGACAGCTTCAGTTCATCAAGTTCGTCTGATACGTTCGTCATTGCTGTTTTCGGTCTTGATTCAAATTGGGACGAAGTTATACAACTTGTAACATTGACAGGTCAAACTACTACAACTTGTGGAACGTCCATGATACGTGTAAATCGAATGGTCAATGCAAGTGCTACCGCCGCAGTCGGGACTATTTATTGCTATGTCAACGGTGCAACGGTCGCAGTAGGTGTACCGACAACGGCAACTGATGTTAGAGCAGTAATTGACATTGGTTATGAACAAACACAAATGGCCATATATTCAGTTCCAGCCGGGAAAACAGCATACATATATCAGATTACATTTTCAATGGAGCAGGCAGTCGGTGTGTCATCGGGGGCTTTGATATCAGTGAGACAAAGGGCATTTGGTAGGCTTTTAAGGAATGTTGGACAATTCGCGTTACAAGAAGGTGGTTCAAGTTTTGCGTCAATAAAGTTTACTGTCCCGGTGTTGGCAGAAGAGAAAAACGATTTACTGATGCGTTGTGAAACTGTCGGTGCTAATAACATTGGTATCAGTGGTATGTTTAACATGTTACAGGTTGACAACTAATGTGTGTTAAAATCATAACAGACATGGAGTTCATTGAACAATTTATATTCGGCGATCCTGAAATGGTTGACCGACTGTCCGATGATTACACCGATCATAACCAATTTTTCCCGCAATTTCAAATGTGGGTAGGGTTTTATGAAGACAATGTGTTCAAAGCTATTTTATCCGTTGAAAAAGTTTCGTCAGTTGTGCTCAAAGTGCATATACATATTCCAAACATACATCGTGGAGAACGTTCTTTTCATATGGCTAATGTATTGCTGAAATGGGTTGAAAAACACAGTGATTCAAGATATGTTAAAATAAATGCAGAAATCCCCGAATATCACAAAGATGTTATTCGATTTGCAGAGAAAAACGGATTCAAGATATTCGGGGTAGATGAGAAATCACATATGAAGAATGGTAAACTCCATAGTCGTGTATTTCTCACGAAACCTATAAAAAGGTAAAAGCATGAGTAGTATCAAGAAAGAAGCTAAAAGGTTCACAAGCAATGTCAAAGATAACCCTTTGTCAGCTATTGCAACAGTTGTTGCTCCTGGTATCGGTGCACCATTGTTGGCCGCTGGTGGTGATGAAGCATACAGGGAGGGGGGTGTCCCTGGTGTCATTGATGCACTCACAGGTGACACTTTTGATTTTGACGGTTCCGGTGTCATTGACACTGCTGAAGAAATCGCAGCAATGCAACAAGCCGCAGCCGATGAAGCAATCGGTTTACAACGTGAACAACTCGGAACTGTTGAAGAGATTACACAACCGTTTCGTGATGTTGCGACAGATCAGGCTTTACCTTCTTTATCCGCCTTAGCTTTCGGAGGTGACACAGGTTATCAACAAAGTCCTCTTGCACAACGACAACTTGAAACGGGCAAGCGTGGTATTTTCAGAGGTCAAGCTGCAAAAAGTGGACTGAAATCAACAGGCACTTTCCGTAAACTATCTGATCTTGCCTCACAAGTTTCTGCTGAAGACGTTGGAAGATTCGAACAGGGTCAGACCAATTTACTCAATGTTGGCAGACGTGCTGAGGATGTACTCAGAAGTACTGAAGGGGCTGTAACCGGAAACGTGTCAAACATATTTGGAAACCTTGGTAACCAGTTGAGTGCTGCTCAACAACAAGCAGGATTAGCACAACAAGCAGGGTACAACACCCTGGGACAAGGTTTATCGAGTTTAGCTTATCTTAATTTATTGAAAGGAGGTTAAAATGGCCTCATTTGCGACTGTTGCATTACCTATGATAGCTGGTCAATATTTAAGTGCTCAAGGTGCTAAGGCAGCCGGTAAAGCTGGTTTAGTCGGTGCACAACAACAAATAAAAACACAAAGACAGGGTACTGAATTTGCAATGGAAAGGTTGGGTCAACAAATCAAAAGACAGCAGCCCTTCCTTGATATCGGTAAACAATCCTTAGCTAACCTTGTTTCCGCTTCCCGTGGTGAAGGTGAACCTGTAACAGATTTACCTTCAACACAGATACAGAGAGATATCATAACTGATTTTCTCGGGGAAACTGCACCACAAAATGTACTTGACGAAACCATGCAGAACCTTGAAGCAACAGAAACGGAGAAACGGAAACAACGTCTCTCTAATCTTGTGAATGTTGGTTTAGGTGCTACAGGTGCTACCGCTGACACAGGAGCCGGAATATCAACCGCAGGAACTCGCGGTGTGATTGGTGAAGCCGGGATAACCGGACAGTCTCTCATGCAACAAGCAATGCAGAGACAAAATCAACAACAAAATGTACTCGGGGCGTTGTCACAATTACCGATGTTATATGCGGCAACAAGAGGGGGTACACCCGGTGTAACACCGAATGTTGTACAGCAACCCAGTTTAACAGGTGTACCTTTGGGTACATCAGCCGGTTATGGAGGATATGCATAAATGCCATTTCAGACAACAAGAGACCCTTTCGGAGTTGCTCGGTTAGTTGAACAGATCAGGTTAAACAGGCGTGAAGCTGAAGAGCGACCGATACGAGAAATGCAAACTGAGCTACTCAGCGGTAAAGTTCAGCAGCAACGAGCAAACCTCTCACAACTTGCACAGCAGCGTAAGGAACAGGGTGAACTGAGACAGATTTTGCAAAGTCAACCGGATCAAGATCCTGACCGATTAACACTTGATTTTTACAAACGTCGAAACCCACAACGTGCAACACAGATGGTTAACAGTATCTTTCAGCAAGCTGGTAAGATATTGCCGGTTGCGGGTGGAAAAAGTGCTGTTGACTTCGTCAATGCTAAAACAGGGATGGATTTAGAATATCAAGGTGTAGAAGAAGACACAGGTTTAATGAAAATAGGGTCACCTTCAGCAGGTAAAGTTATGCTATACGACATGCAAAATGATCAAATTGTAAAAGAATTTGAGTTTCCTGTGAGAGGTGCTGAAACTATTGAAGTTGGGCCAGAAGGAACAAAGATCACCAGGGGTGGTCTACAGGTTGAGAAATTTAAACAGAAACAACAGGAAAAACAGGTTAAAAAAGCTGAACGACGTAGGCAGGCCCTCGGTAAAATAAATATTGTGACGAACAAGGTTGATGAAGCTTTGGCACAAACCGGCATGTTTACAACTGGTCTTCTTGGTGCACCGATGAGAGCTATTCCTGGCACAGCAGCCCGTGATCTGAAAGGTACGATTGACACCATTCAGGCTAACCTTGGTTTTACTGCACTACAGCAGATGAGAGAAGCCTCACCAACTGGTGGGGCGCTCGGTGCTGTATCTGAAAGAGAACTCACGTTATTAAATTCAGCGGTTTCATCACTTGATCCGTCTCAAAGTCCAGATACAATCAGAAGAAACTTGGAACAAGTGAGAACTCACTTCAACAACTGGAAAGATTCGATTGTTGAGGCAAGAGCAAAAGAGATACAATCAGAAGTACCAGGGATAACCGATGATGATCTACTTGACAGGCTTGAAAGTGAGGGATTGTAATGTCATTTGCCCAAAAACTGAGAGCAAGAAAAGAACAAAAATCTAAAACTGTTTTTGCTGAAAAGTTAAGAAAAAGAAAAGAACATAGTTTGCATCTTACTGATCCTGAGGCTACTACAGGCCCGTTTATCACGAAAGAAGAGCAAGAGATATTTGAAGCACAGAGACCGGAAGAAACACTAACTCAAATGTTCACCGGGGAACTACGTGAAACACCAGAGACTGAAGCTGCACAGGAGTTTTTTAAAACTGAACCTGTTCAGAGTTTAATACCTGAAGCGGGTATAGGTGCACAAGCTAAAATAACAGCAGGGTTGATGTTATCATTTGATCCAAAAGATCAGATTGACATTATTAAGAATGCATTACCTGATGCTCAGATATCACAGGACAATAAAGGTAACACTTTCATTGAATACCAGGGTCAGAAGTCAGTTCTGAATAAACCCGGGTTTTCTGCTCAAGATGCAGTTGCATCTTTCGGAAACTTTCTTAATTTTTTACCCATAGGGAAAGTTGCCGCCTTAGGTAAAACTGTGCTGCAAAAGTTAGCCATTGGTTTTGCAACAGGGGCCACTGCTGAACAGTTACGACAAGAAGCGGTCATTGGCGCAGGGTCAGAACAACCAAGGCAGCCTGCCCAAACTGCAATCGCCGGTGTGATGGGTGGTGTCACTGAAGCAGTCGGCCCCATTCGTCAAGCAATGAAGCAACGAGCAGTCAGAAGAGGTATGGAGCAAGCTGGTGAAGGTGTTCAGGACGTTGCAGGGAGTGTGACACAAGCAAGAGAAGCTGTTGAAGGTCTTGAGCAGGCAACAGGAACTAAAGTTGGGTTAATGAAGGCTCAACAGACAATGGTTCCGTCTGAACTTAAAATGCAAAGATTCTTACCGCAGTTGGAAGCAACAAGTCAGAAAACATTGACTAAGCTCAGACAGCAGAACAAAGAAGTTGCTGATGTTGTTGATAACTTGATTGAGAATATTGCACCACGTGACATATCAGGTGCACCTGAAGCAATTCGAACAGCAGCAAGAGAAGCAATCGACGCTAAAAAAGCAATCCGTTCCGAGATATCGTCACCACTATTCAATGCTGTCAAAAAAGAAACAGTGGACGTTGCGCCTGTTTTAAGTATGATTGATAACGAATTAAAACCTTTTTTAGGTCAGAGTAACATAAAAACACAATTGAAAAAGATTCGTTCAAACATCACACCGGATGAAGGTACAACGCCGACAATGGGTCAACTCATGAAAGCCAAAGCGGTGATTGACGATGTGTTAAATACAATTGGTGAAGGTGCAGTTAAAGGTGATAGTAAGAGACTTGTCCAGAAGGTTAAAGAAGAACTTCTCACAGTGATGGATGGAGTTGGAACAGCGACAAAGCAAGAGATTAAACAGATAAGGAATCAATTAAAAAGTCTCACACCTGACATACCTTTAAATCAAGACGTCCCCGAAGAAATAATTGAAACTCTACCTTTGTTTGCAAGATCACGGTTGAGATTTGCACAAAACACCCAAGAAAAAGTTAGATCAAAAGTCAAAGATCTTGTTGGTAAAGCTGCAAGAGGTGAAGAAGTTGCAGAAGAACTGATTGCAGAGCTACCGACATACGGTCAAGCAAGAGTCAGATTTGCACAAAAGAGTCCTGAAGTTGCAGCACTGACTGAGGGACTTGTAGGCAGGGTATCAAAACTATCCGACGAACAAATTGAAACTGTGGCTGATAAAGTTTTGAATCCAAGACTCAGACCACAAACAATTAAAGATACTAAAAAGATCATTGAAAGTGTGTCCCCTGAGGCGTGGAATGACATTCTTGCATTCAAATTAACTGACAACATTTCAAAAATAAAACCATCATTACCCGATGGTGTTGAGAATGTTGCTGGTAAACTCAGAAATACAATATTCGGAAATGATCGACAAAAGAAAGTGCTACTTGCTGGGATGACAAACGAACAGCGTAAAAATTTCCAGTACCTTGACACCGTGTTATCAAGAGCTTCTTCGGGTCGTGCACCAGGGTCACCTACGGCAGGTTTTCAGGAAATGCTTGAAAAGGTTCGATCTGTGCCGCTCATGTTACAGAAGTTCTTGACTTTCAGAGTGGGTGATTTACAACGCATAGGTGAAGGTAGCTTAATGGATCGTCGATGGCGTGCAATAGCATCAGTAATGCTTGATGATCAATGGGTCGATCAGATGACGGAAATAAGAAGAATGAACCTTGGGACAGCAACAGCGGGTAAAGCAATGTTGCAGATTTTAAGAGAAGCAGACGCAACATTATCAAAAGGAGAGAACAACAATGGTCAATAAACTTTTGAAACCGATTTACACCGTATTGATTCTTTTAATTGCCATCTCTTCTTATGCTGATACAGCTTTGCAGATTGATTTCTTGCTTGCCGGGTATCGTCATCCTACCACTAACAGACCTTTGTCTGGTGGTAAAGTTTACACTTTTCTCGACGGTACGAGTACTCTTTCGGCGCTGTGGACTGATAAAGACAAGGGCGGAACTGCAACCAATCCTATTATACTTGACAGTGCCGGTAAAGCTGAGGTTTACGGGGATGACATTTATAAGATCGTTATTTACGATTCATCGGATAATCTCATTGAAACTATAAATGGTGCTGAGTATGTAACATCTGAAAATACAGCGGTAGGTAACAGTTCTATTGTTAGAAAGTTTGACTCAGTCGCTGCAATGGTGGCAGCAACCAATTTATCAGTTGGGGATATTGTCGAAACTGTTGCTTATTACAGTACTTTGGACGGTGGCTGCGCAATGTATGAGATTGTTGCCGCAGCCACCGGAACCAACAATGGTATCACTTATATTAATTTAAACACACATCAAGCTAAACTGTTGTACGACGGGACAATAGGGTCAAAACAAGCTGGGGTCAAGCATGATGCCACAACAGACAACACAACACAAATAAATACTCTGTTTGCATTAGGGGTATCTACTGAGTGGGATTCTGGAACCGTTGGGGCGGTTGGGCCAATTACATGTGCTATGTCCGGTCAAACACACAGAGGTTCAGATTCTGTGGGTGATGGGTCAGTTAACAGAAGAGGTGGCACAATCTTTAAACGTCTATCTGGCACAGCAGCACCTTTTTTCTCTTTCACGGGGGATGATGGTGTTATTGACGGTTTTTCGTTCGATGACAACAATTCCAGCGTTGATAATTTCTACATTTCATGCCACGCCGTGAGCCTGTCAAACATTGTATGCTACAATCAAAACTCTGGCGGAATTGGTTTTACAGCTAACTCTGTTAATATTAGCATATTTTCACGGATAACTTGTGATAACGCTCAGTTTGTTAACAATACATTATATACAGATGTCCACGAAATGTTTATCGTCGGAGGCACATCCGGTCAAACTTTAAAGTTTGACTCAGTCGAAAAAATGAACTTCTATGGGCTGATTCTTGGGAATTCTTCTGATAGTTATTCTGTCGGGTTTTCAACTTTCGCAATCAATATGCATTTTTATGGAACACGTGGTGAACTGGGTGGTTACGGGGTTGTTGTAGGGTTGCAAGATAGTTTAATAAGAACTATCTCCGGCGGTGATTTCCGTAATATATCGTTCGACGGTTTCGAGTTTTCAGCGGCATTTGCAAGCAACGCAGCTTATTTTGAAATGGAAGATGTGTATAATTTTAGTCTCTCAAATGCATATATTCCAGCAACAGCAACAGCAGGGACATTTGTGATACTCAAGGGCTGCACAAATTCGTCATTCGAAAACATTCTCATGAACTACACAAACAATTTTACATTTTTAAACGTTGCAACTCAGAGCAATGTGCTGAGCGTCAAAAATTGCAATTGGGGAATAAATGCAGGGATAGGATCAATTATACTAAGAACTACAGGTGCTAACATATCATTAACAAACATGTTAGTGTCCGGTGGTGCAGCCAGCGACCAGATAACATTCAGCCGGGCCATAGGGTCAATCGACCTTACCAATATAACTCAGGCTCACCTCATAAATTCGCCAACATACACTAATAGAGGCGGCTCTATATCGACTGTTTTTAATGGCACGTATGTTGGCGGCTACGCTACTGTGGCAAGTGCGTCGAGCATAAGCATACCGTCTGGGGGCACAATACACATAACAGGTACAACGACAATCGGGACGATAGCGTCAGGTAGTTCAATACCCGGTCGAAAAGTCACTTTAGTTTTTGATGCGGCTGCATGTAACGTAGTTGACGGTACGATACTGTTAAACGGTACATTTACATCAGTCACAGCAGGGGACAACCTGACATTGCTTTGCGATAAAAACGGAGTGTGGACGGAAACATCACGAAGTATAAACTAACACGCAGCCCTGTATCTTTGGATAGCTTCTTTAAGTCCTTTCTGGTCGCTGTTTTTTCTTTCAAGAGCATCGAGCACAGCAAGGTCAACGGTGTTGTTACATAGTATTCGGTGCATTGTTACCGATTGCTTAAACCGTTGACCTGATGCAATTCTTCCGTTCATTTGTTCGAATAATTCAAGTGACCATGGAAGACCAAACCAGACAATAATGTGACAGAAATCATTCAAACCATCGATACCGTGACCCAGTGATGCAGGGTGACCAATCATCAGTTTAATGTGACCTTTGTTACCGGAGTCGATGACTTTTTTTAAATCTTTCGCTGGTGTTTTAGTCAGGTTGACCGGTTTGAGTTTTTTGTACCGCTTCATGATGCGTTCTGCATCAGATTTAAAACTGTACCCGAGTAGGATTGTCTTACCTTGAGCTTCTTCAATTATACTGTCAAGTACCTGTAACTTTTCATCATGTAGTGCTGTCCACTCAGGTTTCATTGGTTCATTGTAAGGTGACCCATTGGCAAACTGAAGGCACTTGTTTGACACACTTGCACGGTTGAACAGTTCAATTTCAGTACCGTTGTCAAGCACTGTGAACATTTCTCGTTCAACTTCTTTGTATTGTTTTTTTACTTTTGTCGGTAAATTAACGTAAATGTCATTCACTTTGAGTGGCGGTAATGTGAGATAATCCTCAGAATCCATTTTGATAGTGATATCTTGGATCTTTTGTTCAATCAATTCTTTATAGAATGGGATAATAGTTTTAGTCCACCCATCATAGCCGGTTTCAAAATATGAGTTTTCATAGTGAGTTTTGTATTCACCCAGACGTTCACCCCCATCGATCACCAAATACTGCCCGTGTAGGTCAATATAGCCATTCGATGAAGGAGTCCCGGTCAACCCTGTGGTGTAAGGAATATGTGGTATCATTTTACGCCATCCTAAGATCCGTTCACGACGTTCTGTAGTCTTACCTTTGTCATAGTATCTCCATCCACCTTTAATGCGTTGTGAGGTGCTGTTTTTCACCCTGGTGACTTCATCGTATACCACCATCTGAAAAGGCAAAGGTTTACCTTGTTGTATGAAATAATGATCCAATACACCTGATAACCACGCCATGTTCTCGTAATTGCAGAGATACACATCAACATTGGCGAAAAGTTGACGTAATCTTTTCTTTTCGTTCCCGTGGATGACTGAAAAGGTTAAGTGTTTCGTATGTTCCCATTTCCGGGCTTCACGTTCCCACACTGCATGAATCACACGTAAGGGGCCGAACACAAGGACTTTTTGCAGCTGCCCTGCTCTCTTCCGGTGTTCGATTGTTGTAAGTGTCACGGGTGTTTTACCAAGCCCACAACCAAGCCACAACATTGATTTATCATAGGTCAGTTGGTGTATTACGGCTTTTCTTTGGTATTGAAATAGATCAGTTGGTTTTAACATTTTCTTTTATTCTCTTCACAAGTATGTCGACGTCACGGAAACACTCGACAATAAATATTTTTGCACCGTGTTTTTCCAACTTGGGGAATTGTCTTCTTTGAACTTTTGACAGTTTGCCACCAAGTGCCTTAACCTCAACAAAGAATATTGACGATTTGTAAAAACATATTCGATCGGGTACACCCGCATTCCCTGGTGATGTGAATTTGCGAGTGGTACCACCAGCTTTGTCGATTTGGTCGTGTAGATATCGCTCTATGTTAGATTCTTTCATTTTCATACCCATTATGTGTGTCGTTTTTTCCCAACAAAAACATTAACGATTTTGCGATATGGTTTGACAAACGTTCAACAGCGTCTTTTCTTAATTTTAATTTTCTCATGTGTTCGGCTGACTCGGCACAAATTTCGCTATTAATAATACACATTATCAACTCGTCACTTGTTTTAATTGGTTCGAGTTCCGTGATGAACATGTTATCAACGTTTGTAATAATTGTTTGAGGTTCATTATACTCGTCATAAAATGTTACGGCAATTCTTTTCATTTTTTGTTCTCCGGTGGTGGCGTCCATCCTAATTTAATCAAAGCTTTCCTAATCGCTTCATCTTGGAAATTTATGATTTCACGTGAGATTTGTTCAGTCATTTTTGTTACAGGGCTTTTACAAGAAGTTGTAAGCTCAAGTGTTTGGTTTCCGTGTAATGTGGCGTCAATTTTAAATTTCATAACCCCTCCTAAAATTTTAAAAATACCCCGGATTATAATCCGGGGCTGTTCGTCTTTCCGAACTGTCAACTTTGCCTGATAGATCAAGTATGATTTTAGTCCCTTTTAAATTAATTAAAATAAAACTGTATCAATACTGATTCTATGTTTTTAAATGATTCGTTTCACGTAACACCCCCCTTCATTTTTAATTTTTCCACTACTGAATTTATTTTATCAACTTTGATGTTTAATAAATAATCATACAAATGGTTGTGCTCATACAACATTAAATGTTGGTTATCATGTATTGGTTTGTGATAATCTATAAAAAGCTGACACCATTTTTCACCAGTGATTACTTGACCCACACTGACACAAGAGTCAATCACATTTTTTATTTTCTGTCTGATTCCATTGTTTGTCATATAACACCCCCTTTCAGCAGTGGTTTAACAAGCTTTTCAGCCTCTTTAATATACCATTCGTGTTCGATTTCATCTGGATGGAATTCTAATATGTCGTTGCACACTGTTGTTTTCCATCCTGTGTTAATCCCTATCCGTCTGTCATCTGTTTTACCATTCTTAATCATGGTGGGTGTTGGTGGCATCAGTTTAACAAGGTCACCACCCATCATTGAGATATAATACCTGTTGACATTTTGCTGTTTATGATCTTTACCGTGATAATCAACCCAAACTAAACTGGATGACCGGGGAATTTTGGTTCTGAGCATGAAATCATGGTAATCTGTATGGTTTTCAATGAATTTTCTATAATCTGTACCATCCACAAGATGTGACTCAACAGCTTTCGGTACAACTAATGCTGAATGATTTTGATGCCAGTCAAGGTTATAATCATAGACACCTTTTCGTTTAATTGAACCATCGGTGTATTGTGCTATGTAATTGTTAACATCCCGAATGAACATACTGGAATATTCAGCATATTCCAGTTGTAATCTTGTGAAACCTTCCCACCAATTACATGCGTCTTTTACCCATTGTTCGTAATTTCTCGGACATTTGATTGTCAGACCATCGGTATTGATCTGTAACAGTTTAACAGACGGTGCTTTAATTAGCATCTCAGCTAACATGCATAAAAGCAGTTGTCCATTGATGGTTATACTCATAGTGTATTGTGGGTCATAAAATGGGGAGTATTTGCTGTTACTGTCACCATACACACCATTAAGTGCAAGCTTCAACATTGCATTTTCAACTGTACCTTTTTTAAAGGTTTTGCGTTGCTCGTAAACATCTTGGTATATATCACAGAACTTTTCACCCAGGTGTTCAGGATACAATCTGTTCACAATTGCAAGATTCGGGTAATAACTTGCAACGTCAATATCAATTATCATGTAGTCTTTATCAGATTCAATGATACAAGGGTCAACAGAACCATGTATTCCACCAGTCCCGAATACGAAGTCAAAACCATTGATATTACAACTTACATCTTTAAACACACCTTTTGTATCTGTGATCGTTTGTTGGTTGAACCACTGTAAGATTCGGTTAAACTCAGATTGTTCAAATCGAATGTAAGGAAATATAATATCAGCAACTCTGATACCGTTCTCTCGCAGTGTTCGGTTCTTTTTATTAAAACCCGGAACTAACTTCTCAAGTTGCATCACAAAATAATCTTTACCGATTTTGGTGTCATTGTGATTTATGAAGCTCCGGTTGTATTTTTCAGTTAATTGTTCTCTAAATTCAATTTGTGATTTGGTCTCATCGTAGAACAGTTCTGTTGCTTCGATATCATGCCACATATAATCAATGAGTTGGTCACACTGATCACAGTCGAGAACCTGACCTGGTCTATATGGAAGGTCTTTAATAGTATTCATTTTGAGGTTGAACTCAATCACTTTTAGACCTGTTGCCTTAGCTGCATTGTCAAAATGGTGGATCTTGTAGAGATCAATCTGTGGTATAAGCGTGTCAGAATCCCACACCTGGTTCTTAAATCGCTGGTTCCACGGTGTGTTAATAATTGAATCAGCTTTCATGTATATGTCAAATACATCTATATTGTTTTGATTCTGAATTATATAATGAATCACAGGATAATCAAATCCGACATTGTTAAAACCGACCATTCGGTCACCGTCACGTCTCAACACTGAAAGAAATGTCATGAAACTTCTTATTTCGTTTTTTCTCCAGCTTATCTCAAAGAGATGATGTGCGCCTGTTTCTGTATTGCGTAGACCGATACAGAAGATGTTAGGATATGTTTCGATGTCATAAATGTAGTCAATCATTTTTAACCCTGTCAGTTTAAAAGATGAATTCAATCATAATGTTTGGGTGTGTGTGATTTTTACAAAGTATCCCTGTATCTTTGTACCACTCGTCTACACCCCAGTAATCCATATGCTTGCTTTGTATTATTTCAAGCTTAGCCTGAACTGCTTTTTCTGTCCATTTTATTTTTTGTTTCTTTAGTATTTTTCTAAATTTTTCGACTTTTGCACCTTGTTTCTTCTTGAGTGAGCCGTCTTTTTTTCGTTCAGTATACGATATTAAGTATCGTGCTGCCATTTTAACCACCTTTGAAATTAATGCCCGGCTATTAACCGGGCATTGATTTAGAATAGAAGTGGAACGCCGCCAGGAGCCAACATATAACCGTGAGCAATGAGGGTTTCATCAGTCCATCCTCCTGCTATCATTGCCTCATATGTAGCACCGGCCGCCTTTGCTGTCATCTGTCGTGCAGGAGCAGGAGCAGGAGCAGGAGCAGGAGCAGGAGCAG
>Ga0180431_10003689_pt1 | contig 19522 bp, 24 predicted proteins | sample SS_ome_11_FD_132459 | JGI IMG/M metagenome (GOLD analysis project Ga0180431, IMG submission 132459) | Hypersaline lake sediment archaeal communities from the Salton Sea, California, USA - SS_1_MS_1 metaG | ecosystem: Environmental > Aquatic > Non-marine Saline and Alkaline > Hypersaline >... | reverse complement strand
CCAGGCCGCTCCTCGAGAACGTGGAATAGACGTTGGTACCGCTGACCCCCTGGGTCCCGTTGGCTTCCCATTCACCGGACTGGTTCCAGTAGAAGGTCACGTTCTTCATTCCGTTCAGGGAGTTCGCGGAACACCTGAAGCTGGCGCTGTCGGAGGATGTGGAATGGCCGTCAGGTGGCTCGGTGGCGCTCACTGCAGGAGGGCCCCCCTCGTACGTGAGGGTGACAGCCTCGAGATAGGGGGTCGAGGAGCCGTCCTCTGTGGAGAGCTCCGCCTTGTACTGGGCGTACCTGGCCCTGACGTCGAACGTGGCAGGGGTCGACTCGTACTGGCTCCAGCCCGTCCATGCCGAAGAGTCGTTGCTGAACCTTATGTTCAGCGTGACGTTCTGGTTGGAGGCTGCGGTGCTGGCCCAGCTCATGCCGCCCCACCTGGCGCCCTCGTCAGCTGCCCGTGTCCTGGTGAAGGTGCCGCCGGAATGGTAGGTGGTCGCAGTCACATTCTCCAGGGTTACGTTCTCCCCGTCGGTCATCGTCTGGCTGTAGCTCCCCATGTTGAAGTCGCCGCTGTCGGTGTCCGTGAAGGTAAGAGCCGAAGCTGTGAAGGGTATGAGAATGAATGCGAGTGCAAGCGCTGCCAGGAGTGCCCTCATGAGTATTATTTGTCCTGTTTAATTAAATAACGAAACAATAATAAAGCATGGCCAGCCCGGAGAAGATAATAGCCGACATCAAGTCGATGAGGATACAGGGAGCCAGGGAGGTGGCCAAGGCAGGCGCCTCCGCCATGCAGGCCGCAGCAAAGAGGAGCAAGGCCAGGACATTCTCCGCTTTCGAGAAGGACCTCAAGTCCACTGCAGAGAAGCTCGTGAAGGCCAGGTCGACTGAGCCCGCCCTCAGGCACGTGGTGGCCTCCATACTCGTGAGCGTCAGGAAGGAGGAGAGCCCAGACCTGAAGAAGGTCAGGAGGATGGCCAAGAACCTTTGCTCGCACTGGATGCAGGAGATAGACGCCATGCTGGCCTCCATAGCGCACCACGGCGCCGACCAGATAAAGAAGAACGACGTCATCCTTACGCACTGCCACTCCCACAACGTGATGGCCATATTCCAGCTCGCCAAGCAGCAGGGCAAGAAGTTCCAGGTCATAGTGACCGAAACCAGGCCCCTCAGGCAGGGGCTCATGACGGCCAGGGAGCTGCTGAAGATAAAGGTGCCCGTGATATACTGCGTAGATTCCGCATTCGGGACCATGATGAAGAGCGCCACCAAGGTGATTGTCGGCTGTGACGCATTCCTCCCGGACGGCTCCCTGGTGAACAAGATAGGCACGTTCCCTATGGCCCTGGTCGCCAAGAGGATGGGCAAGCCCTTCTATGCCGCAGGGGAGATATTCAAGTTCACGAAGGAGATAGCAATAGAGCAGAGGGAACCTAAGGAAGTGATAGACCCCAAGAGGCTCAGGGGCGCCAAGGTGGTCAATCCCGCTTTCGACGTGACTCCCGCAGAGTACATAGAGAAGCTCATAACCGAGAAGGGCGCCGTAAAGCCCGGCATGCTGAAGGAGATAGTCACCTTCAAGGCATAATTCTTAAAAAACTTCTCTTCCATTGTGTTAATGGTAAGATATTACGCATTCGTGCGCGAGAGCGCTGCTGACAGGCACGGGATAGACCTTGACGGGATAGGCTACCTCAGCCAGCTGGTTACAATTGACCAGGAGCACGGCCTCAGGCCAGGCGATGTCATAGTGCTTCCCTCAGACAAGAAGAACGGCCAGGTCAGGCAGCTCAAGAGGGGCAACTCAGGGTACAAGTGGCTCAAGGTCAAGGGCGACATCTAGTCACATGAACTCCTTCGCGTCCTGCTTCCTCTTCTCGGCTTCCTTCCTGTAGTTCAGCGCTGCCTGCTCAAGGGGCAGGCCCTTATCTGATTCCTTGGACTTCCTGTGCCTTATCTTGACGAAAAGCGGGAAGTTGACCGCCTCACCCACCACCAGGCCCGTCCCGACCTGGAGGGAGGATATCTGGTCCTGCACGTCCCTGGTTATGCCCTCAGAGCTCTCGCCTATGTGCTTGAGGTCGTAAGGGTTGGTCACACGTAGTATGATGTTGGTGTTGCACTGCGACAGTATGGTGGTGCTCAGCTGTACGGGCCTCTGCGATATCAGGCAGAGCGAGGCATGGAACTTCCTGCCCTCCCTGGCTATGGTCTGGAGTATGCCCCTGCATATGGCGTGCTCCTTCTGCACCTTCTCGGGCACGTACTGGTGCGCCTCCTCAAGTATCAGCAGGAATGGCGGGACGCCCCCGGACCTCCGGGCCTCGAACAGCCTGCCGGCCACATGGGCGACTGCCAGGCGCTTCTTCTTCATGCTTATGGTGCCTGACATGTCTATTACCGTGAGTATGCCCTGCCTGGCCAGCTCTGTCACGTTGGGCGTGTCCCTTGCCCCGAATATACCGAGCTCCTTCAGGCTGTCAAGCGACGCGAGTATAATCTCCTTGGACCTGCTCTCCAGGACCTCGTCCACTGCGGATATCAGCTCCTTTATCGTGTAGGGGGGCTTCATGCCTGACATGACCTTCCCCAGTTCCCTTGCCTGGGGCCCTGAGAGGCCTGCCAAGCTGGCCAGCTGGTGCCTTCCCAGACCTGACAGCCCTATCTTCAGCTCCTCTATGGGCACGACCTTCACCCTGTTGGAGTAGGCCGGGTCGTCAGCGAACGACGTGTATTCCCCGTGGGTGTCTATGACTATGGTTGCGACCTTCCCGTCATCTTCCTTCCTGTCAAGCAGCTCCTCTATCACGTTGGCCATGAGGAAAGATTTCCCTGCGCCTGACATGGCCAGTATGGCCAGGTGCTTCTGCAGCAGCCTTGTCAGGCTCAGCTTGACCTCAAGCTCATGGTGGTCCAGCCCGCCTATGTGCAGGCCGCCCGCGCTCTCCAGGCCGAAGAACCTCCTAAGGACCTCCAGGTCGGGGGCGAATACCTTCTCCCCAGGTGAAGGCGGGAAGTTGGCGTCAGCGAACCTCCCGTCATTGTACACCCCCATGGAAGCCACGTTCGCGACCAGATACTCCCATTCTGTCGTTGGGTATGTCTCTGCCATCGGCCTGCTCTCCTCGACTGACTTTACCGATTCAGGGTTGGAGAAGTACCTGTTGGTATTCATTATGTCAGATACCCTGCCTATCAGCTGGCCGCCCTTCACCTTGAGCTGGACGAACTGGCCCCTCTTGACCACCCTGTCCCTGTTTATCACGAATGAGAACCTCCTTGTGGAGGGCCCCTCCATGTCAGAAATCACTGTCCCGTATTCCTCCATAGCCAAGAATTGGATGGAAGCTTAATATTATTTGACCTCTTCCAGCTCGTACCCGCTGTCCCCTGCCCCGTTGTCCTTGAGGGACTCGAACTGCTCATGGAGCCTCGACTTGTATATCTTGCTGAACGTTCCCCCGCTGGCCTTGTCCGCCAGGTCAAGTGAGGCCTTGTCTATGGCAGGGGCCGATTCTGAGGTGAGCATGCCCACGTCAAGCATGACCTTGTCCCCTGCGCCCGAATAGCCCCCGCAGTCGCACCTTCGGGTTATGTCCATCGCCACGTTGATGAAGAACGTCTTCCTCGGGCCGAACTCCTTGAGCACCAGGGCAGCAGACTCACCAAGCGACCTGCTGAACGGCACGCTCTTGGCCTTCATGGCGCCTGCGGGACAGACCTCGACGCAGGCGCAGCACCCGTAGCAGGACCCATAGTCTATCACTGCCTTTCCGTCCTTCACCTTTATCGCCCCGTTGGGGCAGGCAGGCACGCAGGTCCCGCAGCCTGTGCACCCCTCTCCCACCACTGCCTGGGCCTCGTCGTGCATGATTCTCTTGCTCTCCCTTGTCACTGCGCCCATTCCTATGTTCTTTATTGCGCCCCCGAAGTTGGTCATGGAATGCCCCTTGAAGTGTGAGACCACCACCAGGCCGTCGGCCTCGACCAGCCTTTTGGCCAGCAGGAGCTTTGAGGTGTGCCTGCTCTCTACCTCCTTCCCCTCGTTGGATATTATGACAGGGCACCCGACGGTCTCCTCAGTGAAGCCGTGCCTCCTGGCCGTGTCCAGGTACCCCTCCTCGGTCTTCCTGGAGCTAGGGTATGCCACTGGAGTGTCGAACAGGAAGGGCTTTGCCCCCATATTCTTCAGGACCTCCACCACCACGCCTATTATCGGCGGCCTGAGGTAGTTCAGGTTGCCGTACTCCCCCATGTGGGCCTTCACGCACACGCTGTCACCCTCAGAGAAGCGGCCCTTCAGGTCCTCCTCAAGGGACTTCCTGAGGTTCTTCATCATGTCCTCCCTGATGACCTTGACTTTTGCCATTCTACATTGTTGGGAGGAGGCTTAAAATAGTTAGAGGTGCTCCTTGAAGGACTTCAGGACCCTGGAAGAGGTGCCCTTCTGGTACATGATATGTATGCTCTCTTTTACTGTCTTTGCGAAGCAGACAGGGTCGCCAATGTCCAGTTCGTCAATATCCCTGATCTCCCTCACGCATCCGCTGTTCTCTGGCGACCCCCTCTTCTTGGGCTCGAAGGAGTATGTCTCAAGCTCCTCCAGGAACTTTGCCCTGTATTCATCCCTCTCTGCCTCAGGTATGGTGCTGATGGTATGGTTTACCCATGCCGCAAGGAACCTTCCGTATTTTACTCCCCTGCCTTCCTCCCTCTTTGCCATGCTTCATTCTTGCCTGGAAATCTTTTAAACCGTTGTCACCTTCATCTAAACATGAGATTCGTCACAGGCGAGCCTGCCCTGCTCGTGGGGGACTGCCTTGTGGTAGCCGACCTCCACATTGGTGTGGAGCTGGAGTTCAGGAAGGCAGGCGTGCATATCCCGTCCCAGACCAGGGACATGGTCAGGAGGCTGGACAGGCTGCTGGAGAAGACAGGAGCAAAGAGGCTTATTATTATAGGCGACGTCAAGCACAGGGTTCCCGGCACCAGCTTCCAGGAGCTGAAGGAGGTGCCGGGCTTCTTCCTCCATTTCAGCAGGAAGGTTAAGGTGGAGATAGTCCCGGGCAACCATGACACCAACCTGAAGGCACTGGCCCCCAAGGCGGTCATGCATCCCGCCAAGGGGGTGATAGTGGGCGATGCCTGGTTGTGCCACGGGCATGCCTGGCCGCCAGCCGCTTTCCTGAAGGCAAAGCACATTGTGATAGGCCATTCCCATCCCCAGGTCGAGTTCAGGAACAGCCTGGGCTACAGGTGGGCCGAGCCTGCCTGGATAAAGGCGCCCCTCAGGAGGGCCGCCCTGAAGAAGAGGTTCAAGTCAGCCGGGAAGGGAAGGCTCCCCGACCTGACGGTCATGCCGTCCTTCAACAGGTTCGCGGGAGGGGAATCCGTGAACAGGAAGAAGCTTCACCTCCTGGGCCCGCTTGAGAACGTGGTGGACAAGCCGAGGGCCGAGGCCGTGCTGCTTGACGGGACGCTCCTGGGAAGGATAAGGGGCCTTGCACTAGAGTAGCCCCAGCAGGATGACGAAGAGTATGCCCGCCAGGAACGAGAATATCGTCGTGTGGCTTGTGGTAAGGCTGGAAGATATGGGTATCAGCTCGTCGCTCGATATGAATATCATAAGGCCTGCAGTGGCCGCTATCACGAAGCCCACTGCCCACAGGGGTATGAACTGGTACATGAAATAGGCAAGGACGAAGCCGGCTATCGTGGGTATGGCTGTAGAGAAGGAGACCAGGAAGGATTTCAACCTCTTCCTGGTGACATGGAAATAAGGGGCAGATGTGCATATGCCCTCGGGTATGTCGTGTATGGCTATGGCAATCGCTATTATCAGGCTCAGCCTTATCTCGGTGACCCCTCCTATGGCCATCGCCATCCCCTCCGGGAAGTTGTGGAGGAATATCCCGACGAGTATGTATGTGGCCGTCCTCTTCAGCCTGTGGAAGGGGTCCTTGGAACACATCTCAGGGTGCACGTGGGGTATGAACCTGTCCAGCCCGTACATCACCAGCGCGCCGAAGGCTATGCCTGCAACACATACCCAGATGGAGGATATGTGCATGCTCTCGGGTATGAGCTCCAGGAAGGATATGGCGAGCATGACGCCCGCCGCGAAGGAGAGCATGTTGCACATGTAGCGCTTGGAGGGGTACCTTATCACGCCTATCAGGGAGCCCAGGAAGGGCCCCATGGTGGATATGGCTATGACGGTGAGAATCAGGTTTAAGTCCATATTAACCATTGTCCAACCAGTATAGTAAATGTAGGCCTTCAGTACCTGCTTATCGAATGGCTGGCGCCGCAGGCCTCGCACTTGAGGAAATAGTACCTGTCCTTCTTGACTATCTTGGTGTCGGGCTTGCCGCACTCAGGGCATATGACGAAAAGCTTCACGTAGCCGTCTATCTTCCTGTTTATGTGGTCCTCGTTGAACCTGCCTATGACGGTCAGCCTGCCCTTCTCCAGGTCGCCCTTGGTGGCCAGCTCCTTCAGCAGGTACTTGAGCAGGTGCTGGGGGTCCCTCCTCAGGCCGTTCGCCAGCTCCAGGAAGTTCACTATGATCGTTCGAGCCCCGTCTGGCTGTGTCCTCGCCTTCGGCACTGAGAACCTCTCAGTCTCTTCAGCCTTCTTTGGGACCTTCGAAAGCCCCCTCTTCAGCAGTTCCTCGTACGACATTGTATGTTATTTGTGTCTTTGACTTATATCTCTTCTGTCGGATATCCCGGCAGGCATGGCGGTTCCCCGTCCCCGGGCAGGCCTCCCGGCGGCGTGGTCCTCTCCCTGAGGTATTTCCTGAACTCCACCGCATCTATCTGGACGCTGCTGTTGGGGTTGTCCGGGGCCGCGTCCTTTATCGCCTGGAGCTTGCATTCTATGTCACCGTCCACTTCGTTCATCTCCTCGACGACCTCCGCGGTTATGCGTATTCGCCTGCCGCTGTTCCTGATTACCTGTTCGGTAAGCTTCCTCTGGTCCTCGGCCATCCTTCTCTGGTTTTGCTCCATCCTCCTTAGCTGAAGCTCCAGTTCCCTTTCTTTCAGCGCCCTTTCCTTGTCCTTCTTCCATTCACGGAGCCTCCTGCACGTTCCGTAGACGGCCTGCGTTATGCCTGCCCCGAGAAGGCCGAACCCTACCTTTTCCAGGTCGTCTGATGCCGCAGCAGCCAGGTATATCCCTGTTCCAGAGAAGAGGGCAGAGAAGCCCAGATAGCTGTACTCCACTGCATAGTCCCTTGCGGTTCTCAGATACTTCCCGAATCCTCGGTCTGTATCCATGTCCTCTTTGAATGGTTGGATTTATGGTTAATGCGCCTTTCTAAAAGTTTTTTTTGTGTAAAGCTTTAGTACCGCCAATAAAATGGCTTCCGGTCATGAATCTGCAATGTTTATAAAGAATGGATTGTATTATATAGTATCTGTGTAATAGGTGGCGTTCAGAAACAGTTGCTCAATGGTTGGGGGACCGGTTGAGCAGAGTTTAATCGTCAGGTGTTTTCTGAAAATGATTATTTCTAAGTATATTTAGCGGCCGTGCTTAATAAGGCTATCGGGGATGGAAAATATATAACACAGTGAACATTTCCGGCGCCTTTTTCGGTCACTATCTAAAAAAGGAGGGTAGGTATGGAATCTCTGGTGCAAAAGGCGTTTGAAAAGAACGGAATGGCAGGGGAACCAGTGGAACAGAAGCAGGATCTGGCTCCCATAGAGAATGCGGGAAACATTCCAGCCCCCGAGGACTTCGGCCTTGACGTGAAGGAAGCCAGCATAATGGTCGTGGGCGCAGGAGGCGCAGGCAACAACTGCGTAACCAGGCTGCACGACATCGGCATAAAGGGTGCAAAGACGATAACCATCAACACCGACATAAAGCACCTCAAGATAAGCCGGTCTGACAAGAGGGTGCTCATCGGGAAGGAGACCACTAGGGGCCTGGGAGCAGGCGGATACCCGGAGACAGGAAGGAAGGCAGCGGAAGAGAGCGAGAAGGATTTGAAAAAAGTGCTCGACGGCTGCGACATGCTGTACCTCGTCTCGGGCCTTGGCGGAGGAACGGGCACGGGCGCAGGCCCCGTGATAGCCAAGATAGCCAAGGAGATGGGAGCCATCGTCATAGGATGCACTACGATGCCTTTCAAGATAGAGGGCGCCAGGATAGGCAGGGCAGAGGACGGGCTCTACCAGCTTAGGCAGATGTGCGACACCGTTATCGTGATAGAGAACGACAAGCTGCTTAAGGTGGCGGGCGACCTTCCGCTGCAGCAGGCCTTCGGGGTGGCTGACAACCTGATAGCGACTATAATAAAGGGCGTGACCGAGACCATCTCGCAGCCGTCCCTGGTGAACCTGGACTACGCTGACGTGAAGGCCATAATGCATTCTGGCGGAGTGGCATCCGTGGGCTTCGGTGAATCCGACACCAAGAACAGGGCAGAGGAAGCGGTGACAAAGGCCATGACAAACCCGCTGCTGGAAGTCAACTATGAGGGCGGCACAGGCGCGCTCATACACGTGACAGGCGGCCCTGACCTGAAGCTGGACGAGGTGAACCAGATAGGCGAATACGTCTCCAAGCAGCTCGACCCTGACGCGCAGGTGATCTGGGGAAGCAGGATAGACCCGAACTTCAGGGGCAAGATACAGGTAATAACCATAATAACCGGTGTCAAGTCCCCCTACATACTGGGTCCTGTTCCCGGAAACGAGCCCATAAAGAGGGATTACACGCAGGAGCTCGGGATACCCGTCATGATGGGGGCGTGAGCCCTCATCCCCTTTCTTTTATCTTTCTTTTCTGTGTTTTGGCTTGGGTTAGCTGCAGCTATCCCCAGAGGAACAGCCCCAATACCCTGGCCAGGCCGTAGAGGAAGAAGCCTATTATTGCCTCCAGGAAGCTCAGGATGAGCGAGCCTATGGCAGCCACCATCCCGAAGATGGGGCCCAGGAACACCAGGAGGAGGCCGCACACTATCAGGACTGCCATCCCCTTCATGGACTTCTTGGCGTCGAAGAAGAACGCGAACATGGCCCCCGCTATCAGGCCGCCCAGGTGGGCGATGGTGGCCACGTTGGAGAACTCGGCGGGCTGGAAGTAGATGACGAAGGTCTCCATTATGGCGAACATGACCGACACTATCCCGAGGGGGAGCGGGAACACGTATATGTGGACCTTCTTAAGCGGGTTCAGCAGCATGGCGGCGCCCAGGAGCCCGAACATCGCCCCAGAGGCCCCCACCACCATCTCCGGGCTGGTCATAACGAAAGCGAAGTTGCCCAACAGGCCTGCAACGAAGTATATGGACATGAACCATTGCGGCTTGGCCTCATCCTCGAGTATCTTGCCGAAGAAGTATATCCCCAGCATGTTGAAGAACAGGTGGGAGGCGCTCGCGTGCATGAACATGCTGGTCAGCCACCTCCAGACCTGGAGGCTGGTCCCCCCGCTGAGCGCCAGGGAGTTGAACAGCCAGTCCTGCTGGCCCGCAGGCAGGGAGAATGCCAGGACGAATATTATCACGTTCACGGCTATAATGGACCAGGTAAGCTTCCCCATATTATTATATTCAGCTTGAGAAATAATAACTATGAAGAAGATGGGAGACCTGGAGGCATGCGCCCTCGTGAAGAGGTACGGCCTGAAGCTGCCAAAGCAGGCCTTGGCCGGGAACAGCAAGCAGGCAGTGGCTGCGGCCAGGAAGATAGGATACCCTGTCTCAGTCAAGGTGGCTTCAGTGGACATCGTGCACAAAACAGAGGCCGGAGGGCTTGCCCTCAACCTGAAGAGCGACAGGGAAGTGGAGAAGGCCTTCGGGAGGATAATGAAGTCCTGCAGGAAGAAGGCCAGGGTAGACGGCGTGCTGGTGCAGGAGCACCTGGAGGGCCAGGAAGTGATAATCGGGTCCAAGGTCGACGAGACATTCGGGCCCGTGGTCATGTTCGGCCTTGGCGGCATATTCGTGGAGGTCCTGAAGGACGTGTCTTTCAGGCTCGCGCCAATCACGAAGAAGGAGGCCAGGGAGATGATATCCGAGATAAAGGGCTATCCCCTCCTAAAGGGCGTCAGGGGGAGGAAGCCCGTGGACATGAAGGCCCTGGAGGACACCCTGGTGGCGGTGTCCAGGCTGGCCTCGAAGGAGAAGAGGGTGAAGGAGCTGGACATCAACCCCCTCTTTGCCACCGACAGGGCTGCAGTGGCCTCTGATGTGCGCATTCTGGTGTGACTGGACATGCTTATAAGTATTAAATAGCTATTAGTTATATCATTACCCAAGTGATATCCATGGTAAGGCGAGCGCTAAGGTCAAGAAGGGGCTTCAGGAGGGTGAAAAGGAACACCCCCGGAGGCAAGAAGGTGACCAGGTACGAGAGGCGGAAGCCGTCAGAGGCCAAGTGCGGCTCATGCGGCAGGAAGCTTGCAGGCGTGCCCAGGAAGAGGCCTATAGACATGAAGAGGCTCGGGAAGAGCATGAAGAGGCCTGAGAGGGCGTTCGGGGGCAACCTCTGCCCGGCTTGCCTGAAGGACAGGATTAAAGAGGAAAAAGTATATAAAACGGAGGCGTAATTAGATAATATGTTCGAGACAGGAAGGGTTTGCGTGAAGACCGCCGGAAGGGAAGCGGGGAAGTACTGCATAGTCCTCAAGAAGGAGGGCGAGATGTTCGTGCTGGTCACGGGGCCGAAGGAGCTCACTGGGGTCAGGAAGAGGAAGTGCAACATTGCGCACCTGGAGCCCCTGAACGAGAAGGTCAAGATATCGGCTACTGCCACTGATTCAGAGGTCGCCAAGGCGTTCGACGCTGCCAAGCTTCACGACAAGCTGAAGGTCAGGAAGCTCACGAAGGAAGAGCTTGCTGAACTGGCCAAGAAGCGGGAAGAGAAGAAGGAGAAAAAGGACAAGATAGCGAAGGCTGAGGCAGAGAGGAAGGCCAAAGAAGAGGCTGAGAGGAAGAAGGCCGAAGAGAAGAGGAAGGCTGAGGCAGAGAAGGCGGCGAAGGAGAAGGAGAAGAGGAAGGAAGCCGAAGCCAAGCACATGGCCAAGAAGCAGGTGAAGGAAACGCCCAAGACCGAGAAGAAGGCTGAGCCCAAAGCTGAAGAGAAGCCTGCTGAGCCAAAGAAAGAAGAGAAGAAGTGATTATCTGAACGCCTTTTCGCTTCTCATCAATTCCGTCTGGATGTTATCGTAACCAGTGCTGAGCATAAGCTGGACAACGTACTCCGTGGGTAGGGTGACGCTGGTCTGGCCCACCAGGTTCACTATCGCCCTGTTCTCTACCCTCAGGTCCTCCCTCTCGAGGGGGCCTGCTGACACGTGCCTGGAAAAGTCCTCTCCGGGTATTATGCCGCCCCTGAGGGCGTCCTGCATCCTCTTGAACTCGGTGTTCAGGGAATCGAGTGTGACATCGAGCGGCATGCCGGCCGCCAGGCTGCATATTAGCTCGTCGACCATCTTGGCCTTGTAGGCGCTGACGAACATGTCCACAGAACCCGCTTCCACAGCGTTTCTCATTGCTTCCCTGTAGTCACGTCCCAGGTGGAAGAGCCTGAGGTGCTGCCTCTCATGGCCCAGCCTCTCTTCCTGGTGTTCCCCTGTCTTGGCAGCGACCGACCTGCCTTCCATGTCCTCGTACAGGGGGGAGTTCTCCAGTATCATCCCCTCAACTTCACCTGTTACTGTCATGCCCTCTAGGGTTCCGATGTCCCCGAAGTCCTCGTCCCCCACCAGGAAGCCGATGGCCCAATCCTTGTAGTCCACCATGACAGGCCCTTTCGGCGCGATGCCGAAAACGCGCTCGAAGCCTTTCTCAGGGCCCAGCCCTTCAAGCTCCTGCCTGTATTTCCTGGCAGTCTCAATGCCCTTCACCATCCTGCCTATGTACCTCAGCACCCTTCCGCTCAACTCGTCGGGCTTGCTGCGTTCCCCCCTGGGGATGAGGGTCTGCTCTGCCATGGACTGTATGCTCTCATCACTGTACCCTGCCAGGGCCCGGTCTGCCCTGTGGAGGACAGCCGCCTCTGTGAGTGTCGTCCCGTAAGGGCCCCTTTCGGCCCCTTCCAGGCCTGCACGCCTGCACGCATTTGTTATGGTAGCACCGTGCCCTATTCCCCTGAAGAACTCATGCAGCCTTGACATAAGCAATCACAATACCCTTTCTTATGTTAAGGCTTTTTAAGGCTTTCTGGGCCCAGAAAAAAAGGCTTACAGGCTCCTGGTGGCCAGGACGAGCTCTATGTCCTTGACGCCTTCGACGCCCATCAGCTTGGCCTCGAACTCTTCCTGCTTGCCGCCCTCGTCAGGCACGACCTTCGTGAGCTTGATGTTCTTGACCCCGAAGCCTATCTCTTCCTCTTCCATCTTGTCGGGGGTGAGCAGTTCCAGCTTCTTCTTGACGTCCCCGAACTTCTCAGGGTCCTCCACGAACACCTTGTAAAGCAGTATCACGTCTCCCATAAAATCCCTCCTACGGTCCTGTGAACCCGCACTTCTCGCATTCGTACTGGTTCTCAAGTTTCTTGCACCTCTCGCATCTCAGTATCCTGGTCTTGCCGCAGCCGGGGCAGGGGAACTCGACCCAGTTCTTCTCTGATTCCACCTTCTTCCCGCAGCTTACGCACTTCATTTCCTGTTTCATAGCTATAGTTAGCCCGTTTATTTATAAATACGGATTGAAGCTTAGGGGGCAATCGGGCAGACTGGTAGAAATAAGGTAACTGTTGGCCAGGTGCGCCATTAATCTACCGATCTAATCGGTCCTTCAGTGTATAGATAGCCGACGTCATCGTTAGTGACGATGCAAGAAGCTCGGCGTCCCTGAGAGGAACCAAAATCGGTGACTCATACACTCTCTCGTCGTTGGTGCGGGCCTGATCGGCAGTATGGGGGCTTCCTTTCCTGTCGGCGCAGTATCGGATGCTTTCCTTCCCAGTCATTTAACTTCCTCCCTTAGGTCTATGTTTAATTCTTCGCGTTTTGAATTTAAATTAATTTTAATTCTCCTGGTGAACCCGGGCTCACTCCCAGAAGAACTCGAAGTCGCCCCCGAACCCGCTTGCCTTCCTCCTGCTTGCCTTGTACTTGTAGACCAGCATGAAGCCTATGCCCGCCACTATGCCTCCAAGGTGCCCGAAGTTGGCCACACCCTGCTCCAGGCCGAACACTCCCAGGAAGAGTTCCAGGCCCGCGAAAACGAACACTGCCGCTATGGCGGGCATGGGTATCCCCGGGAACATTATTATCCACCTCTTGGGGAACAGGAAGCCGTAGGCGGTCAGTATGCCGAAAACCGCCCCTGACGCGCCCAGCATTATGACATAGGACGGCCCTGTCAGGAGTATGTGAAGTGCTGCAGAGCCCAGGCCTGACACCAGGTACAGGACGAGCAGGTTCTTCCAGCCAAGCTGCCTCTCGACCTGCTGGCCGAAGACCATCAGAACGAACATGTTGATGAAGATGTGCATCGGGTCCCCGTGGAGGAACATGTACGTGAAGAACTGCCAGTACGCCCCGCTTACCGCCAGGTTAGGAGTCAGGGACAGCAATAACGTGAACCCAGGCACGGCCAGCTGCAGGACGAACGCTGCCAGGTTGGCCAGAAGCAACGCTAATGTGAGTGATATCCGCATAAGAATAATATCTCCGGGTAATTAATAAATCAGTAAACTTCGCCCTTCTTTTTCTTTGACCTTCTTCTCCAGAACCAGTAGCCAACCACCGCTACGACGATGATTACCGCCAAGTAGACGCCTGATGCGTCGCCTGCCGGCGCCTCGAAGTTGAGGACTATGTCCTTCACCAAAGTGTTCTTCTCCAGGCCCGGGCCTATGTAGCTGATGTCGAGGATCGCATCCCCGCTCGTGACGAGGGGGAACGTGAACGTGGCCTTCTTGTTGGCCTTGATGCTGCTCACGTACTCCACATCCACCAGCTCGCCGCCAACCGAAAGCCTGGCCTCGACAGACTTGGCCTCGGTCGTCCCCTTGTTGGACACCTCTATCTTCAGCTTCAGCCTGTCATAGTCGGGCTCTGTCTTTATCAGGTCCAGGAATATCGTGCCTGAAACTGGAAGCCCCACCTCGAACTCGTTGCTCTGCTCATCATTGCTCTCGTCAAGGTATGATGCGGTTATGGTGGAAGTGTAGGTCTTCTGCTCAGCCGAGCTGTCTATGGCTATAAGCATGGATACGGGCGCAGATTCCCCTGCAGGAAGGTCTCCGACATACACGTTACCGCCTGAAAGTATGGGTATGAGCTCGTCGGTCGACGCGAACTCTATGGTCAGGTGCCTGGCAGCGCCTGTTCCTATGTTCTTCACCACAGTGGTTAGGTTGGCCTGGCCGTTGGGCTCCAGTGTCCCGTCCATGTACATGTTTTCCATTACCAGCTCCGGGGTGCCCCTGACGTACAGGTCGATGTCCCTGGTTATGTAGGTGGTCCTCTGGCTGCCCTCGTATATCCTGAATTCCACCTCGTACGTGTTGGTGACGGCGCCTGTCGCCACGAAGATGTTGTAAGACGTCTTGACCGAGCTCCCGCTCTTGATGGAAGTGAAGGTCTTGCTCTCCTCCTCTCCTGGGAGCAGGCTGAAGGGCTCCCTCACGACCATTTCCAGCGTCATGTCCTTTGCCGTTGTGCCCTTGTTCTGCAGCTCGACCTCTATATTGACCGTCTTCCCTGGCTCGGCAGGGTACGGGGTCTGCGTGGTGAGCACCAGGTCCAGGAAAGGCGTGGTCTCAACCTCCCCTGCAACGGTCGTGGTCTGGGCCGCTGCACCAACCGGCAGCACAAGCAGCACGGCCAACATGGCGAAAAGAATCTTAGCGTTCATATCTTGACAACCCTATGATCGGTCTTCCTCAATTCTTTAATTATGGCACCGTCCTTTAAATAAACTATCCTCCTGCTGTACTTCGTGACTTCCGGGTCGTGCGTGACCACCACGAAGGTGTAGCCCTTCTCTATGTTGAGCCACTTCATCAGCTCGAGCACCATCTTGCTCGTCTTGGTGTCCAGGTTCCCTGTCGGCTCGTCAGCCAGTATTATCTTGGGGTCGTTGGCCAAAGCACGGGCTATGGCCACCCTCTGCTGCTCCCCGCCGGACAGGAGGGATGTCTTCTGCTTCATCCTGTGTTCCAGGCCGACCATCTTGAGCAGCTCCTCTGCCTTCTTCTCAGAGTCGTGCTTGGAATGGCCGCCTATCCTTAGGGCCAGGGAAACGTTCTCGGTCGCAGTGAATGTGTTTATCAGGTTGTACTGCTGGAAGACGAAGCCTATCTTGCCCCTCCTGACCCTGGCCCTGGTGCTCTGGCTCATCCTGCTAGTGTTGATGCCGTCCAGTATGACCTTGCCTGAGGTCGGCTTGAGCAGCGTTCCTATTATGTCCAGGAGGGTGGTCTTGCCCGAGCCCGAAGGCCCGACTATGGATATGAACTCGCAGGGGAGCACCTTCAGGCTTATCCCCCTGAGCGCCCGGACTTCATTGTGCTTCCCGGGGTTGTAGAACTTCTTGGCGTCCTCTATCTCCAGTATGTACTTGTGGCCCCTGTGGGCCCTTGCCCTGTGCTTTTCCTGCCACTTAAGGGCAGGGCCGTTCTTCTTGCCCGTGCAGGCGCCTCGCTTCCTGGCCCCTGCCCTTTTGGCTGCCTTCTTCTTACTCATACCTCAGTGCCTCCACAGGGTCGAGCCTTGCGGCCTTGATTGCGGGGTACAGCCCGCCAAAGAGCCCCAGCATAAGGGCGAAGACCATGGCCCCTATCACTATTTCAGGCGTGATGACAGGGGATGCTGCGAAACCGGACAGGACGCCTATGCCGATGGCCCCGGCAGCCCCCAATATGACCCCTATGGCCCCGCCTATCACCGACAGCATGGCCGATTCGGAGAGGAACTGCTTCAGCACCATCCTGTCGGTGGCGCCTATGGCCTTGAACACGCCTATCTCCCTCTTCCTCTCCAGGACAGCCATTATCATGGTGTTCATGACGCCCAGGCCTCCCACTATGGCGGCTATGGCGCCTATCCCAAGAGTGAACACCTTTATGTTGGTCATCAGCTCCCCGACCGTCCTTGCCATGTCCTTGGCGGTGATGACATCGAAATCCTCGAAGGAGTCCTTTATGTCCTCCGCTATCTGCTCTGACTCCTCTATGTCCTCAGGGACGACGAAGACGAACGGGTATGCCTCTATCTCTAGCAGGTCGGCAAGCTCCTCTAGGGGAATCAATATGGAGCTGTCTATGTCCATGTTGTCGCTCTTCTCCACCACCCCTACTATGTAGAAGTCCTCGTCCTCCACAGTGACGTAATCGCCGACCTCCAGGTCGTACTTTTCAGCATAATCGCTTCCCGTTATGGCCACTTCCGTGTCTCCGTCCTCCAGCTCCCTGCCCTCTGACATCCCGACCTTCTCCCCCTTGAAATAGTCCTGCTTCTCAGGCTCTATTCCTATGGCCATGTCGGGCTGGGCGAATTCGAAGCCGCCGCTCGTGCCCATTATATGGAACACCAGCGGGATGACATCCTTCACCCCCGGCAGGTCTTCCAGGTCGCTGACCTGCTCCATGGTTATCTCTGAGCCCGAGTATGCGGTCATCATGGAGGCGCCCTTCTCATGGACTATTATCTTGCCCACCAGGGTCTCCATCTGGGCCTCCACCATGTAGTTGAGGCCCTCTGATATGGAGCCCAGCGCCACTATGGCGGCTATGCCTATTATTATGCCGAGAATCGTCAGGATGCTCCTGGTCCTTTGCCTCCTGGTGTTCCTAAAAGCAATATCAAGCATATTCTATTTCTGTTTCCAGTCGTTAAAAAGATTCTCCCGGAATCAGAACAGCATGCCCATCTTAAGGGCGAAGTAGAACACATAGACCAGTATAAGTATGCCTGCCTTCTGCTTTCTGAGCTTGAATGTCTGGCCGAAGAATCCCAGCACCAGCAGGGACATAAGGAAAAGGGCAGGCAGGTCGAAATAGAGGACAGAAGGCTCGACCAGGAAGCCAGCGAAAACCGCCCCTGCCCCCAGGGAGAAGAGGATGTCTGTTATGTTGCTGCCTACCAGGTTGCCCACGGAAAGGCCGCACTCCCTCTTCCTTATGGCTGTCAGGGACACTGAAAGCTCGGGGAGGCCTGTGCCCAGGCCCACTATGAATATGCCTATCAGGATGCCGCTGGTGTGGAGCTGGCCCGCCAGGGACACGCCGCTGTCTATTATTATGGTGGAGGCGAACATCACCACAACAAGGCCCGCGACCAGGTCCAGCACGTCCCATATGACCTGCATCTCCGTCCTTCTCCTCCTTACCTTCTCCCTTAGCCTCTCGTCCTTGAAGAGGAATATCAGGTAAGCCAGGTATATGGCTATCAGGAACCAGCCCTCCAGGACCGATATGAACCCGTCCATCCCTGCCAGGAAGAATATGCCTATGGACGCCAGCAGCATGGCCCCGTCCCTCCTCCATTCCCTCTTGGTCATGCACAGCAGGCCGAACAGGCCCACTATGCCCATTATGAGGGTTATCTGGTTCATGCAGGAGCCTATCTTGTTGCCTATCACCAGCCCGCTGGTTTCCAGGCCCGCCAGCCTGTCCAGGCCTCCCGAAATGCTGACCGCTATCTCGGGTATGCTGGTCCCTATGGACATGATCGTCAGGCCTATGAACAGGCCGCCTATCCTAAGATACCTGGATATGCCTATGGCGCCTTTTACCGCCAGGTCTGCTCCAAGCCACAGGCCTGCAAGCCCGAGCACCAGAAACGCGAGTTCCGCCAACATCCCGTTAATAATTGCTCCCATTTCAATATCAAGGCGTTTACAGGTCAGACTTGGGAAAAACAATAAAACATGCCCCGACAATTAAGGATATGAAAGCCGTCATACTGGCCGGAGGGTTCGCCAAAAGGCTCTGGCCCCTCACTAAGGACAGGGCCAAGCCGCTGCTGGAGGTCGGGGGCAAGCCCATCATACAGCACATACTGGAGAAGCTCGATGGCCTGAACGGGATAGACACGATATACGTCTCAACCAACGAGAAGTTCAGCGGCCAGTTCCGGGACTTCCTGGAAGGCTACACTTCAGGGGTGCCTGTCAGGCTGATAGTCGAGCCCTCCGCAAAGGAGGGGGAGAAGCTTGGAGCGATAGGCGGCTGGAAGTACCTGATAGAGAAGGAGAGGCTTGACGACGACCTCCTTATAATAGCCGGCGACAACATGTTCGAGTTCAGCCTGAACGGCTTCCTGCTGTTCTACAGGAAGCACAAGTCCCCTGTGGTCGCTTTCTATGACATGGGCAGCAAGGACAGGGTAAGGCACAAGTACGGCATAGCTGTCCTGAGCAGGAAGGGGAAGGTCCTGGAGTTCCAGGAGAAGACGCCCACGCCCAAGTCCACCCTGGTGGCCACATGCTGCTACATCTTCCCCAAGGAGGTCGTGAGGCTGATACCAGAGTACCTGGAGGACAAGAACAACCCTGACGCCCCAGGGTATTTCCTCATCTGGCTGCACACCAGGCAGCCAGTCTACGGGTACGTGTCAAAGAAGAGATGGTTCGACATAGGCTCCTTCGAAGAATTGGAGAATGCCAGGAAATACTACGGCTAGACCAGCCACTCCGTGCCTTCCTTTCCTTCCTTTATCTTCTGCATCAGCTTCTCCATGTCTTTCGCGCTGATGTCCTTTCCGCCCAGGCCGGCTATGAAGCCTGACACCTTGGGCCTCTTCTCAAGCGAGTAAAGGGCCGCCCTAATCTCGTCATACAGGGCCCCGTTCGCCCCAAGTGAGATGTCCTTCTCAAGCACGCCTATGGACTCCATGCCTTCGCATGCTTTCCTTATGTCCTCTGTGGGGAAGGGCCTGAAAGACCTTATCCTTAGTATCCCCAGGCCCAGCTTCCCGGCCGCTTCCCTTGCTGTCCCTGTGACAGAGCCTATTGTTATCAGGGCATGCTTCTTGCCCTCAAGGCCTATCTTCTCCACCAGGCCGTTGCCGTAGCCCCTGCCTGAAAGCCCTGCATACTCCTTGTTGACGGCCTTTATGGCCTCCGGGCTTGCCTCCATCGCGTCCTGCTGCTGCTTCTTGAAGCCCATGTAGTGCTTGGGCAGGCCCACGGGGCCTATTGTGACAGGCTTGGCCGGGTCCAGCTTCACCTCAGGCTTGTAGGGGGGCAGGAACTTGTCGGCCTGCTCCTGCGTTATGAAGCTCACCGGCTCGTAAGTGTGCGAGATGACGAAGCCGTCCAGGCACACCATCACCGGTGTCCTGGTCTCCTCTGCTATCCTGAAGGCCTGTATCTGGGTATCGTACGCCTCCTGGGCGTCCTCAACGTACAGCTGTATCCATCCCGAGTCCCTTGACGCGAAGGAGTCCTGGTGGTCGTTCCAGATGCTGAGAGGCCCTGAGAGCGACCTGTTGGCGACGGTCATAACGACGGGCAGCCTCGTGCCGGACGCTATGAACAGCATCTCGTGCATGAGGGCCAGGCCCTGGCTGGCGGTTGCGGTGTATGACCTCACCCCAGTTGCCTG
>Ga0180431_10003688_pt1 | contig 19525 bp, 18 predicted proteins | sample SS_ome_11_FD_132459 | JGI IMG/M metagenome (GOLD analysis project Ga0180431, IMG submission 132459) | Hypersaline lake sediment archaeal communities from the Salton Sea, California, USA - SS_1_MS_1 metaG | ecosystem: Environmental > Aquatic > Non-marine Saline and Alkaline > Hypersaline >... | reverse complement strand
CGTGGGCGGCAACCGCCACGACCCCGAGGGCCCGGCCGACCCGGAGGTGGGGGTGGTGCTCGTGCGCGACCCGGAGAGCCGCAGGCCCCTGGCCGTGTCCATGACGTATTCGATGCACCCCACGGTGCTGCACGAAGACTCGACCCTGGTCACCAGCGACTTCCCCCATTACGCGCGGGTGCGGGTGCGTGAGGGGCTGGACGCGGCGGACCTGCCCGTCCTGTACCACATGGGCCCCAGTGGCAACCAGAGCCCGCGCTGGTTCGTGCAGGGCCAGACCTTTGCCGAGGCCGAGCGCCTGGGCGCCAAGCTCGGCCAGGCCGCGGTGGACGGACTGCGCGCGCTCGCCGACGACGCGTTCCAGGCCGACCCCGTGCTGCGCGGGGCCGTTGTCCCGGTGGAGCTCGTGCCCCGGCGCATGCCCCCGGTGGGCGAGGCCGAAAAGAACCTGCGCGAGGTGGTCGCCGAGTACGAACGGCTGAAGGCCGAGGACGCGGGCCACGGCCCGGTGCGCACCGCGGAGTGCGCCACCTTCGGCGCGGAGAGGACGCTGTCCCTGGCCCGGGCCCAAGAGGACGGCCGCCTAGCCGAGGCGATCCGGGTCCACAACCCGGCGCAGGTGCAGGGCCTTCGCGTGGGCGAGGCGTGCCTGGTGGGCCTGCCCTGCGAGATCTTCGTGGAGTATGGGCTGGCCATCAAGGAGCGCGCGGCCGGGCGCGCCTTTGTGGTGAGCTTAGTGAACGGCGAGTCCCAAGGCTACATCGTCACGCCCGACGCCCAGGGGTACGAGGCCATGACCTGCCTGTTCGACGCGGCCAGCGGCCCGCGGCTCGTGGACGCGGCGGTCCGGGCCGTGGACAGGCTCGCAGCCGCCGACTGACTTCGCACGCCCCGGAGAACCGATGGCCGAGCCGCTTATCCTCGCCGCGGACCTGGGCAGCACGTCGCTGAAGGTCGCGGTCTTCGACGCGCACCTGCGCCGCCTGGGCGCGGCCGACCTAGACGTGCGGTACCTGTCCACGCCGCCGCCCGCCGTGGAGCTGGACGCGGCCGAGGCGCGCGAGGACCTGGCGCGCGCGCTCGGCGAGGCGCTTCGCGCGGCCGGGGTGGCGGGCGCGTCGCTTGCGTCCGTGGCCCTGTCGAGCCAAGCGCAGACCTTCGCGGTCTTCGGCCCCGACGGACGGGCGCGTACGCCCTTCCTCTCGTGGCTCGACCGCCGCGGAGAACAGGGCGCGCGTCCCTTGCGCGAGGCCCTCGACGCGCGGGAGTTCGCCCGGCACACGGGCATGGGCTTCGTGTCCGGCGGGCTTCAGGTCTCGCTCGTGCGCTATCTGCGCGACGCGCGGCCCGAGCTCTTCGTCCCGGAGAACGCGTTCCTCCAGCTTCCGAGCTTCGTGGTCCGCGAGCTCACCGGCGCCCCCTGGATCGACGAGAACCTCGCGGCCATGAGCGGGCTCTACAGCCTGCCCGGCCGGGACTGGTGGCCCGCGGCCCTCGACGCGGCGAGCCTCACGCCCGCGCAGCTTCCGCGCCTGGCGGCCATGGGCGCGGCGCCCGCGCGCACGGGCGCCGGGGCGGCCGCCTTCGGCCTGCCCGCGGGCCTGCCCGTGGTCCTGGCCGGCAACGACCAGACCGCGTGCGCGTACGGCGCGGCGATCCACGAACACGGCGCAATCCTCTTGACCCTGGGCACGGCCCAGGTGGCCTACGTGTGCTCGGACGAACGCCTGCCGACCGCACCGGGCGCCATGACCGGCCCGTACCCGGGCGGACGGTTCTACAAGCTCCTGTGCAGCGCGGGCGGCAGCGTGCTCAGCGACGCCTGCGCGCACATCGAGGGCTGCGAGACCGTGGCCGACCTCTTGCGCCTGGCCGCGGACAGCCCGCCCGGCGCGCGGGGCATACGGTTTGCATTCGACCGCACGGGCGCGACCGACCCCTGGCGGGATCTGCGCGGCGCGCCCGCGGACCGCGCCCGCGCCGTGCTCGAGGCCCTGGTCGACGAGCTGGCCGGATACGTGCACGCGCTCGCCGAGGACTGGCGCGCGCGCCCTCTGTTCGTGACGGGGGGCGGAACCCGCAGCGAGCTGTGGCCCCGGCTGGTGGGCGAGCGCCTGGGCACGACGCTGCGGCCCGTGGACGCGGACCCCCTGCTGGGCGCGGCGCGGCTCGCGCTTGAGCTCGCCGGCCCGGCCGACTGACGCACGCAGACAACGAGACAAGGAGACACCCGATGCGCAACTGGTTCCCCATCGCCGCGGGCCTGGTGCTGGCCGTGGCCGCCATCCTCTTGGCTCTGACCCTGGTGGCGCCGTCCCCGCCGCAGACCGCCGCGCCCGCCGAGGAGACGACCCCCGCGCCGCAGCCGGGGGCGCCCACCGCTCTGGCGCCGCCTGCGGCCGGCGAGCCCGGGGCCGCGCAGGCCCCGCCCCAGGGCCAGGCCCAGGAGCGCGCGTACGCAGTCGGGTACAGCACCGGCGTGTCCCTGCGGCAACAGGGCGCGTCCATCGAGCTCGGCCCGCAGTTCCTGGCCGGGGTCCGGGACGCGTACGCGGGCCGCGAGCCGCAGATCGGCGAGGAGAAGACCCGGCAGGTGCTGCAAACCTTCGACGAAGAGCTCGCACAGAAGCGTGCGCAAGAGCTCGAGGTCCTGGCCGAACGCAACCTGGAGCAGACCCAGGCCTTCCTGAAAGAGAACGCGCAGCGCGAGGACGTTGAGGTGCTCGAGAACGGCGTGCAGGTCCAGGTGCTCGAGGCCGGCACGGGACAGAGGCCCGACGCGGAGGACGCCGTGCGCGTGCACGTGCGCGGCACCCTGTTCGACGGCAGCCCGTTCCGCGACACGCGCGACCCGCGCGTCAACCCGGACGGGGTCCCGGTCAGCCTCCGGATCCGGGACGCCATCCCCGGGCTGCGCCAGGGCCTCGTGCGCATGCGGGAAGGCGCCAAGTGGCGGGTGTTCGTGCCCCCGGACCTTGCCTACGGCGCCCAGGGGCAAGGGCGCCTCATCCCGCCCAATGCCGGGCTCACCTACGAGGTCGAGCTCGTGGAGATCGCGCCCCCGCAGGCGCAGGCCGCGCCCAGCGAGGACGCGCCCACCGCGGCGCCCGATCAGGGCGACGCAGCACCGACTCCGCAAGGCCAGGGCCAGGAGTAACGCCCCTCTTCCCGGCCCTCTCCCGGGGGGAGAGGGAAAGCCGTCCCCCCTCCCTGCGCGAGCCGTCCCCCCTCCCTCCGGGAGGGGGTGAGGGCGAGGGAGAGGCGGAGGCGGCGAGCGGTGACGCCGGGCGAGCGACGAATGAGAGCGCGCGCACCGCCCCTCACCCCGGCCCTCTCCCGGGGGGAGAGGGAGTGTGCGGCAGGCGCGCGAGCCGTCCCCCCTCCCGCCGGGAGGGGGTGAGGGGGAGGGAGAGGTGCAAGGAGAACCGGATGCCTGCGAGCCGAAAGCCTCCGCTCGATCCGCGGCTCCTGGCGCTGGCGCGCGACCTCAGGCGCAACCTCACCGACGCCGAAGCGTTCCTGTGGCGGCTCTTGCGCAGAGGGCAGCTTGCCGGCCTCAAGTTCCGGCGCCAGCACGCGGCGGACCCGTATGTGCTGGACTTCTACTGCCACGCGGCGCGGCTGGGCGTGGAATTGGACGGCGGCCAGCACAATGAGGACGAGCCGCGATCCAGGGACGCGCGCAGGACGGCCGCACTGGAGGCGCAAGGCATCCGCGTGCTGCGGTTCTGGAACCACGAGGTGTTGCAGGACACGGAGACCGTGCTCCAGGTGATCCTGGACACCGCGCTGGCGCGCGTGGGTGGAAGCCATGCGAGAGACGGATGAGAGCGCGCGCCGCGTCCCTCACCCTAGCCCTCTCCCGAGGGGAGAGGGGATGTGCGGTGGGCGCGCGAGATGCAACGCGCGCGAGTCGTCCCCCTCCGCGAGCCGTCCCCCTCCGCGAGCCGTCCCCCCTCCCTATGGGCGGGGGTGAGGGGGAGGGAGAGGTTGGTGGGCCGAAGCGCAGCGCTGGGCGAGCGACGAATGAGAGCCCGCACCGGCGCATGCGCCGCGGTTGACGGGCCCTTCGACACGCAGGATCGCAGGATTCGACTTGACGTACCTTGGACCCTAATGTATATGGAAACTGGCGATTTTCTTCGGGTCGCCGCCCATGGGACCCTGGCGCGAGGAGAACCGGATATGCATACGCGCAGGTGGTTGACGTGGACTGCGGTGGCGGTGCTTGGGGTGGCAGCGATCGTGCTGGCCCTGGCCCTGGGCAGGCCCGCCCCGCCGCAGCCCGCCGCGCCCACCGAAGGGACGACCGGCGAGCCGCAGCCAGAGCCGCTCCCCAGTCCAGCCTCTGCCGCGCGCGGCGAGGCGGCAGAGCCCGCGGGCGGACAGGTGACCGTCGCCCCGCCCACGCCGCCAGCGCCCGGCGAGACCGCGCAGGCCGGGGGCGAGGACGTCGTCGCCGCACCGCCGACGCCTCCGGCGCCGCCCGCGTCGGAGAAGGCCGAGGCCCTGCGCCGCGAGCACGAGCGCGTGCGCGCCGACCTGGTGGCCGCAGCGGCCGAGGGCCCCCGGCCCCCGCAGCCCGAGGCCCGGGACGCGGCCGCGGCCCTTGCCGAAGCCACATACACGCGCACACCCCTGCCCGAGGCGCAGAACGCCTGGACCCTGTGGCGGGACGCGCTCGCGGACCTGGAGCGCCCGCAGGACGAGTTTGTCCGAGAAGACCTGCGCGCGGCCAGTGACCTGGACGAGCCCATGGACCCGACCTGGGACTGGTCCGAGCTCAGGGACTGGATCGATTCCAAAAAGGCGGCGCTCCACGCCATCTCTCGGGGGATCGAACGCGGCAAGCTCCAGTTCCCGGAGTTCCACATCGGCTCGGACCTCGGGTACCTGAGCGGGCTGCGCAATGCGGCGCGCCTCAAGACGGTGCGCATGCGGCTCCACCTACAGGACGATGAGCCGCAGCGGGCGGCCGACGAGGCCCTGGAGATCGTGTGCATGGGCGAACTCGTCGCTCGCGGCGAGGGAGCGATCATCCACTACTTGGTGGGCGTGGCCGTGCAGCAGATGGGGCTTCGGGCCGTGCGCCACGTGGCCGACGCGGACGGTCTGCCCGAGGACGCGCTCGCCGGCCTGGTCGCCCGCCTGCCCGCCGCGCCCGCGGGCGACGCCGCGCTCGCGCAGACCTACCGGGTCGAGTTCACCTGCTTCACGCTGTCCGGCCTGGAGAATATCCGCCGGGGCGCGGTCGCCGGGCTCAACAACACGGGACCCGGTCCGCTACAGGGCGAGTTCGCGCAATTCTTCGACGTCGCAGACACCGGCGACGAGCACGGGCAAGGGGCCAAGGCATTCGACTATCAGGCCACCAAGGAGCTCTTTGCCCTGTACTTCGCCCAGGCCATCGGCCAGGCCCGCGGCCCCTGGCCCCAGCGCCAGGCCGTGCCCGGCCCGGACCTGAAGGCCATCCGACAAGACAGCCAGCAGGCGTCCGCGCAGGCGGCCGCCCTCCTGAAGGCCACGGAGCTCGACCCGGACGACGCCCAGGCCATGCAGGCGCGCAAGAACGAGCTCCAAGAGATCGTGGACGCGCATCCCAACTTCATGGGCAAGCAACTGGTGGCCCTGCTCGCGCCGGCGACCGAGCGCACGCTCATGCACTCCGTGAAGCGGCGCACGCTCGTGGACCTCACCCGGGCCTACCTTGCCCTCAGGCTGTACGAGCGCCGCCGGGGCGAGCTGCCCGCGTCCCTCGCCGACCTCACGGACGCCGGGATCCTGGACCGGGCGCCCATGGACCTCTTCACCAACGAGCCGGTGCGCTACGCGCCCGAGGCGCGCAGCGTGTACAGCCGGGGCCCGCAGGGGGAGTACGTGCTGGACGCCCCGGCCGGAGACCCGCCGCACCAGGTGCCTCTGAGTTTCAGCAGCCTTGCCCCCGCGTCTGACGCGGACCAACACCTGCTCCTCACCCTGCCCGCGGGCGGACAGCCGCAGCCGCCGCCCCTGCCCTAGCCCCGGCGGAGAGGCAGAAGACCGCCCCTCACCCTAGCCCTCTCCCGAGGGGAGAGGGGATGTGCGGAAAGAGAGCATTCGCGCCGTCCCTCTTCCCGGCCCTCTCCCGGGGGGAGAGGGAAAGCCGTCCCCCCTCCCTGCGCGAGCCGTCCCCCCTCCCTCCGGGAGGGGGTGAGGGGGAGGGAGAGGTTGGTGCGGTGGGCACAGACGCCGGGCGAGAGACGAATGAGAGCCCGCGCACCGTCCCTCACCCCGGCCCTCTCCCGGGGGGAGAGGGAGATGTGCGGTCGGGGTGCGAGGGGCGCGTAGGCCGGACGCCCTCACCCGCCGGGCGCGAACCCGGACCAGAACGCTTGGCCCTCGGCGCCGTGGTCGCCGGCGAGGTCGCGCTCGCGGCACAGCGCCCGGCGCAGGCGGGCGAGCTCCTCGGCCCGGGCCGGGTCGCCGGCCAGGTTGCGGGTCTCGGCCGGGTCCGCGGCCAGGTCGAAAAGCTGCGTCGTGCGCCGGCCGTCGACCATGTACTCGATGAGCTTGCGCTCGCCCTCGCGCAGGCCCCGCTGCCAGCCCCGATAGGCGAGGTACACGCGCTCGCGCACGTGCGCGGACGCGTCCCCGAGCGCGGGCGCGAGGCTCTGCCCCTGCACGGACGCGGGCGCGTCCAGGCCCGCCAGGTCGCAGAGCGTGGGAAAGACGTCCAGAAGGTAGCAGAGCGCCTCGCGCCGCTGTCCGGCCGGCACGCCCGGACCGCGCAGCACCAGGGGCACGCGCACGCTGTGCTCGTACAGGTTCTGCTTGCCCATGAGCCCGTGGCGGCCCACGGCCAGGCCGTTGTCGCCCGCGAGCACCACCACGGTGTCCCGGGCGCGGCCCGCGGCCTCCAGCGCGTCGAGCACCCGGCCGATCTGCGCGTCCAGGTGCGTGATCATGGCGTAGTAGTCGGCGATGTGCGCGCGCACCTCCTCGGGCCGGCGGGGGAACCCGGCCAGCAACTCGTCGCGCACGCGCAGCTCGCCGTTGTCGAACGGGTGCGCGGGCCGGAAGCTCTCGGGCAGGGCGATCCGCGCGGGGTCGTACATCTCGCGGTACGCGCGGGGCATGGTGCGCGGGTCGTGCGGGGCCATGAACGCCACGTACGCGAAGAAGGGCGCCGGTCCGTCGTAGGACTTCAGGAAGTCCGCCGCGGCGTCCGCGAAGAGCTCGCTCGAGTGGCGGCCCGGGTGGATGTGGTCGCCCACGCGGTCGACCACCCGCTGGCGCACGAAGTCCACGGTCTGCGGAAAGCGCTGCGCGTACGCGCCCGTGGGGTCGAACGCGCACGCGGGCACGTTCCAGTGGTCGGCCATGCCCCCGAAAAAGATCTCCGCGCCCGCCGTGAAGCTGCGCGCGTATGCGGGCGGCCCGTTGTGCCACTTGCCCGTGCCGAACGTGCGGTACCCGGCCGCGCGCAGGGCCTCGCCCAGGAGCACGTGGTCCCTAGGGACGGTCTCGCCGTGGTCCTGAAGCCCGAAGAGCGTGCGCCCGGTCAACAGCATCGCACGGCTGGGCATGCACACCGCGGGCACGGTGCCGCCCATGATGTAGGCGTTCGTGAACGCGGTGCCCTCGCGCACCAGGCGGTCGAGGTGCGGGGTGCGGATCTCCGGGTTTCCCAGCGCGGCGATCGTGTCGTAGCGCTGGTCGTCGGTGACGAGCACCAGGATGTTGGGCCGCCCGTGTGCGGGCATGGGGCCTCTCCGCGCATCCGCGCGCTCGCGGCCGATGATACGCCTCTGCAAAAAACCGGCAACCGAAAAACGCAACGCCGATTCCCGGCCCGAACGGCCTTGACAGGGTCCGGGCCCGCGTGTATACAATGGCCCCTCCAATGGACCGCCCGGCGCCGGGCGGTCCGCTTCGCAGCACGCAGTGCGGCGCGGGAGAGTGCGCATGATCGAGGTCAAGGAGCTGCGCAAGGCCTTCGGGCCCATCGTGGCCGTGGACGGGGTCAGCTTCTCCGTGGGCCAGGGCGACGTGCTCGGGTTCCTGGGCCCCAACGGCGCGGGCAAGACCACCACGATGAAGATGCTCAGCTGCTTCCTGGCCCCGGACCGGGGCACGGCCACGATCGCCGGCCGGGACATCCGCCGCGACCCGGTGGGCGTGCGCGCGCACATCGGGTACCTGGCCGAGAACGCGCCCGCGTACGAAGAGATGACCCCGGCCTCGTTCCTGCGGTTCGTGTGCGCAACCCGGGGTCTGCGCGGGCCCGCGCGCGACCACGCCGTCGACCGGGTGGTGTCAAGCTGCGCCATCGCCGAGGTCCTGCACCAGCCCATCGGCACCCTGTCCAAGGGGTACCGCCGCCGGGTGGGCCTGGCGCAGGCGCTCGTGCACGACCCGCAGGTGCTCTTGCTCGACGAGCCCACCGATGGGCTGGACCCGAACCAGAAGCACGACGTGCGCGAGCTCATCAAGGGCATGGCCGCAACGAAGTGCACGATCGTCTCCACCCACATCCTGGAGGAGGTCGACGCCATCTGCAACCGGATCATCCTCATCCACGAGGGCCAGATCCTGGCCGACTCGACCCCCGAACAGATGCGCGAGCGCTACCAGGGCCGGCTCGACGAGGTGTTCCGCCGGCTGACCACCGGCCAGGCCGCGCAGGCCGCGGCGGGAGGCGGCGCATGAACGCGTTCAAGGCCGTGTACAAGCGCGAGCTCGCCGGGTACTTCGTCACGCCGCTGGCGTACGTGTTCCTGGTGATCTTCCTGTACTTCGCCAGCGACCTCACCTTCCGCAACGACTGGTACGAGATGCGCCAGGCCACCCTGCGGCCGTTCTTCGTGAACATGCCGCTGTTGTTCATCTTCCTGGTGCCGGCCATGGCCATGCGCCTGTGGGCCGAGGAGCGGCGCACGAACACGATCGAGCTGTTGTTCTCCCTGCCGGTGACCACGGTCCAGGCGGTGCTGGGCAAGTTCCTGGCCGCGTGGACCGTGATCGCGCTCGCCCTGGCGCTGACCTTCCCCATGGTCATCACCGCGGGGTACCTGGGCGACCCGGACTGGGGGCCCATTGCCACCGGGTACCTGGGGAGCCTGTTGCTGGCCGGGGCGTACCTGGCGATCGGCAGCTTCTTCAGCGCGCTCACGCGCAACCAGGTCATCGCCTTCGTGCTCGCGGTGGTCGCCTCGGCCCTGTTCGTGTTCGCCGGCGACCCGAGCACCCTGGACCGCCTGGCCGAGTTCGCGCCCCTGTGGTTCGTGGAAGCGGTGGAGGGGCTCTCCTTCCGCACGCGGTTCGAGTCCCTGCAGCGGGGCGTGGTGGCGCTGCGCGACGTGGCGTTCTTCGTGCTGCTGACCGCGGGCTGGTTGTGGGCGAACGTCGTCATCCTCGAGGAAAGGAGGGCCGCATAATGTGGTGGGCCCTGTCCCTTGGCCTGGTGGCGGCGGCGGTCGTGGTGCTGGCCGTGCTCGCGCACGGATTTCGGCGGCGCACCGCGCAGGCGGCCATGGCCTGCGTGTACATCGGGGTCATCACCCTGTGCGTACTCATGCTCGTGCAACAGGGCGTGGGCCGCGTGCGCGCGGACCTGACCGAAGAGAACCTGTACACCCTGTCCGAGGGCACGCGCGAGATCCTGGGCGACCTGTCCGTGCCCGTGACCGTGAAGCTGTACTACTCGCGCCGGGCCGCGCTCAAGGCGCCGGACCAGATCCGCCAGTGGAACAACTACTTCCTGTACGTGCAGGAGCTCCTGCGCCGCTACGAGGAGGCCGCCGCCGGGCGCCTGACCCTGGAGGTCATCGACCCGCGCACCTACACCGAGGCCGAGGAAGAGGCCGTGGCGTACGGGCTGCGGCGCATCCCCCTGGGCCAGGACGAGAGCTTCTTTTTCGGCGCGGTGGCGGTCACGGAGCTCGGGAAGACCAAGGCAATCGAGTTCTTCCAGCACGAGCGGCGCCCGTTCGTGGAGTACGACCTCACCAAGCTCATCAGCGACGTCACCCGGCGCGAGAAGCGCCGCGTGGGCCTGCTCTCCAGCCTGCCCATCACCGGCGGCATGAGCCCGTACATGATGCAGATGATGCAGGCCCAGGGCCGCCGCCCGCAGGAGCCGTGGCTCTTTGTCACCCACCTGCGCGACTCCTTCGAGGTCGTCGACGTGGCCGAGGACACCGACCGCATCGAGGAGGGCATCGACCTCTTGGTCGTGGTCCACCCCAAGGACCTCGGCGAACAGACCCTGTTCGCCCTGGACCAGTACGTGATGAAGGGCGGCAAGCTCGTGGTGTTCGTGGACGCGCACTGCTTGAACGACGAGCCCGAGCGCGACCCGCGCAACCCCTACGCCGCCCAGCAGCACGACCCGAGCTCCAACCTGGATGCGCTGCTCGCGGGCTGGGGCGTGCGCATGGCCGCGGCCGAGGGCCGGCCGGTGATCGCCGTAGACCCGGACCACGCGGTCGAGATCGGCACGCAGGCGGGCCGGCGCATGCCGCTTTTGGGGTTCGTGGAGCTGCCCGAGGGCCAGCTCTCCGACGACGCGGTGGTCACCGGGCCCTTGAACGCGGTGCGCATGCTCTTTCCCGGGGCGATCGAGCGCACGGACGAGGGCGGCACGGTCACCGAACTGCTGTGGACGGGCGACGAGGGCGGGGCCTGGCAACCGCGCAGCCCGTTTGAGGTGCAGATGCAGATCCGCAACCCGAGCCGCGAGCTCGTGCTCGCGAGCCTGACCGGGCAGCGCGGGCGCAAGCTCCTCGGGTGCCGGATCACCGGACCGCTGACCACAAACTTCCCCGAGGGCATCGAGGTCGAGGACACTTCGCCGCCCGAGCCGCCGGTCCCGCCCGAGGCCGGCGAGGAGGGCGCGCCCGAGGAGGCGGACGAGACCAACACCGTGCGCCTGGACGCCGTGCAAGAGGCCGCCGAGGGCGCGCGCGTGTACGTGTTCGCGGACGTGGACATGCTCTCGGACATGGTCGCCTACCAGGAGAGCTGGTTCGGCGTCATGCCGATCCTGGACAACGCGAGCCTGGCGCTCAACACCCTCGAGGCCCTCAGCGGCGACGAGTCGCTCATCCGGGTGCGCTCGCGCGGGGGCGGCCAGCGCCGGTTCGAGGTGGTCGACCGCATCGAGGAGCAGGCCGCCGAGGCCATCGAGAGCGAGATCCGCGCGGTCAACGAGAAGATCGCCCAATACGAGCGGCGCCTGAGCGAACTGGGCCAGGCCGCCACGGAGGAGAACCTGGCCGTGGTCCAGGGCCAGGCCCTGGAGGAGCGCCGCGAGGTGGAACGAGAGATCCGCGCGGCCAAGAAGAAGCTGCGCGAGCTCCAGGCGCGCAAGCTCGAGGACGTCGAGGCCCTGGGCCGGCGCATCGAGGCGCTCAACACCCGGGTGCCCCCGGCGGTGATCCTGCTCATCGCCGTGGTTATCGCCCTGGTCCGGTACGTGAACGCCAAGCGGTACGCGGCGCGGAGGGCACGAGGATGAAGTCGCGCACGGTCGATCTGCTGGCCGCGGTTGCGGTCATCCTGGCGGTGGTGACCGCCGCGGTGCACACGGTCTCCGACGAGCCCGAGCCCGGCGCATTCCAGCCCGGGATGTACCTGGCCCAGGGGCTGGACCCGGAGCGCATCGGCACGATCGAGATCCAGCGCGGCGCGAGCACCGTCACCCTGGAGCGCACCGAGGACGGATTCGCCGTGGCCGAGCGCAACGGGTACCCCGCCTCGATCGAGCGGGTGAACCGCCTCATCCAGGGCCTGAGCGACCTGCAAGCCGTAGAGAAGGTGACCGAGAATCCGGACAACTACGGCGAGCTCGGCGTGGAGGCGGGCGCGGCCGAGGGGGTGAGCGTCCGGTTCCTGGACCGCGAGACGGGCGAGCCCTTCTTCGGCCTGGTCAAGGGCGGCATGCGCCAGACCGGCGCCGGGGGCAGCTACGTGCGCCGCACGGTCGGCGAGCGCACCAGGACCGTGTACGGCGTGGAGGACTGGCTGCGCATCGACAGCTCGCCGGCGGAATGGCTGCAAAAGGACTTCATCGACCTCGATCGCGCGGACCTGCAAAAGGTCACCGTGCTCGTCGGCCCGGACCCGTACGTGATCGAGCGCGACGACGAGGGCGAGGTCGTGCTGCGCACCCTGCCCGAGGGCAAGCGAGCCAAGGGCGACGCGTACAAGCAGGTCTTCGGCGCGCTCGTGAACCTGGGGTTCCAGGACGTGGCGCCCGCCGACGAGTTCGAGGGCGTGTTCGACGACACCTACACCGCCGAGCTCAAGAGCGGGCTCACCTACGTGCTCGAGCTCGCCATGCACGAAGGCAAGGACTACGTGCGCGCGCGCGCCGAGCCACCGTCCGCGGACCGGGTGCAGGCCAGCAAGCAGATCACCCGCACCGAGAGCGAGGAGAAGCTCGAGGAAAAGGAGGCCGTGCTCCTGGCCGTGGAGCAGGCCGAGGCCTTCAACCGCCGCCACGGCGACTGGGTGTACCAGATTTCCACCTGGAAGCAGGACAACCTGAACAAGCCCCTGCCCGAGCTCATCGAGGACGCGCCCACGGCCGCGGCCCCGGACGAGATCGCCGCGCGCCAGATCCTGATCGCCTACGAGGGCGCACAGAAGAGCGAGTCCACCCGCACCAAAGAAGAGGCCCGCGCCCTGGCCCAGGAGGTCTTGGCCAAGGCCCGGGCCGAGGACGCCGACTTCGCCGCGCTCGCGCGCGAGTACTCGGACGGGCCCAACGCCGACCAGGGCGGTGACCTGGGCACGTTCGGTCAGGGCGACAAGGACCCCGCCTTCGAGAAGGCCGCCTTCGCGCTCGAGGTCGGCGAGACGAGCGACGTGGTGGCCACGCCCTACGGATTCCACATCATCAAGCGCACCGAGTAGTACGGCCCCCGGCCATCCCCGTCAACCTCCACCGGAAGGCGCTTGACCGCCCTCCAGGCCCGCTTATACTCCCAGGATTGCGGCCGCGTTAGGCCCTTAGGTGCGCGCCGCTGCAAGTACGGGGCAGAGCGCAAAGGAGACCGTCATGATCCGCGTATGGGCAATCGTCCTCACGATGGCGGCCCTGTCGGCCGGGGCCGGATGCGAATTCTTCCAGACGGGCGACACCGCCCGCAGGACCCGGTCCACGGAGGCGTCGCTGGCCGCGTACCAGGAGGCCCTGGAGATCCACCGCGCCGAGGACAACAAGCCGGGCATGGCCACGGCCCACGCGAAGATCGGCCGCGCCTATCAGGAAAAGGGAGAGCCCGGCCCGGCCCTGGAGAGCTACCAGGAGGCCCTGGGCCTGTACCAGGAGCTCGAGGACGAGCCCGCCCAGGCGCTCACCCTCAACAGCATGGGCAACATCCACTACGACCAGGGCAACTACGACCAGGCCCTGCACTACTTCCAGCAGTCCCTGGTCTTGATGAAGGAGATCAAGGACCAGCCCGGCACGGCCACGGTGCTGGGCAACATCGGCGCCGCGCAACAGGCCATGGCCGATCAGGAGCAGGCCCTGGGCTTCTACCAGCAGGCCCTGGACTTGTACGAAGAGCTCGGAGACGAGCAGGGGCAGGCCCGCACGCTCAGCGACATGGGCTGGGCCCATCATCAGCTCGGCGACATGGCCGAGGCCCTACAGAGCTACGAGCGCGCCGCGGCCCTGCACCGCAAGCTGGGCAACGACGCGCAGCTCGCCCTGGCCCTGGGGAACATGGGCGTGGCCCATCAGAACCAGGGCGACTACGACAAGGCCCTGGAGCTGTACATGGAGTCCTTGCAGGTCCGCGAAGAGCTCCAGGATCCCGCGGGCCTGGCCACCACGCTCAACAATATCGGACGCCTCCACCACGCCGAGGGGCGCCTGGACCAGGCCCTCGAGTTCTACGAGCGCTCGTACGAGTACCAGCGCCGGCTGCGCGACGAGCCGGCCATGGCCTGGACCTTCGCCGCGGTCGCCCGCATCCACGAGCGCCAGGGCAACGACGAAGACGCCCTGCGCCACTACCAGGAGGCGCTCAAGCTCTATCGCCGCCTGGGCGAAGAGGCCGAGGTCGCCCGGCTCCTGGAGCGCATCGCGGACGTCACCCGGCGCCTGGGCCGCTGAGCCGCGCGCCGGCGCCGCCGACCCATCCCGCCCCACGTACCCGCGCCGGTCCGCGGCGACCGCGTCGCGGCGTATCCGGTCTAGGTTGATTTTCTTTGACAAGCCCCGCGCCCTTTCTATCATACGAGGGGAGAGGCGCGTTGCGCGCACAGGGGAGAAGCGCGCGTGAGCCCGGAGCACGAGGAGCCCGATCTCGAACGCCAGGGCGTGCTTGACGCCTTGCGGCTCGTGGGCAGTCTCGGGCTGACCGTGGTCGGGACGATCACGCTCTTCTTCCTGGCCGGCCTGTGGCTGAGCAAACGGTTTCAGTTGGGCGCCCTGCCGATCGTCGGCGGGGTGGTCCTGGGCGTGGCGCTCGCCTTCCTGTGGGTGTACCGGCGCCTGGCCCGCCACCTGGACCGCGAGGCCCGAACGCGCGGGCCCGACGAGCGCGCGGACACGTGAGGGGGGACCGTGGACCGATTTCTGCGCTACCAGCGCCAGATCCTGTGCGTGATCCTGGCCCTGAGCGCCATCGGGTTCGCTGCGCTCTACGCGCTGCACTCGTCCGAGGCGGCGTTCGGCTGGGCCCTGGGCGCGGCCGCGGGGCTTGTCGTGTTCCGCACGCGAGCGCTCACGGTGGCCCGGCTTCCGGAGCTCCCGCCCGAGCAGTGGGGCCGGGCCAGCCTGCGCGCGTCCCTGACCGCGTACGCCTGGGTGGCCGCGCCCGTGGTGGCCGCGATCCTGTTCGCGCCTTTCAACCCGTACGCCGCCCTGGCCGGAGTCCTGCTCGAACGCGTGGTGCTGCGCGCGGACGGATGGCTGCGCCCGCACGCGCTCGCGGACGCGCCCGGTCAGGGCGAGGGCGCACCCGGTGGGAGCGACGCATGAGTCCGCGCAGGCACTTGGGCCGAGGGGCAGCAGCGCTCGCCGCCGCCGCCGCCGCGAGCGGGCTCGCCCGCGGGGCCCAGGAGGGCATCGAACGCGAGCTGCCCGTGCAGATCCGGGTGTTCGGCAGCCTGCTCGAGTTCAACCACAACACCGTGCTCATGAGCTTCGTGGTCGCGGTGCTCGTGTGCGCGTGCGCCTGGCTGTGCGCGCGCCGGCTGCGCGAGGTGCCCGGCCGGGCCCAGGCCCTGTTCGAGATGGTGTTCACCGCGTTCGACGGCCTGGTGCGCCAGAGCATCGGTCCGCAGTCCTGGCGCAAGTACCTGCCCTGGATCGGCAGCCTGTTCCTGTTCCTGTGGGTGAGCAACATGATCGGCATGATCCCCGTCCCGCACGCCTTTGTGGGCGGCGAGGCGTACCATGACTACAACCACAACGGGTTTTTCGATCCCGGCGAGTTCGACCCCGAGGCCGACGTGAACAACAACGGCCGCCACGACCCGGGCGTGTACCTGCCCGCGTTCGAGGAGCCCACCGCGGACTACAACGTGCCCCTGGCCATGGCGCTCCTGTTCGTGCTCGGCGTAGGCCACGGCGCGCACATCCGCAAGCACGGGGTGCGCGGGTACCTGAAGAGCTACTTCGAGCCCGGCGGCATCATGGGCGTGATCATGCTGCCCCTGAACGTCGTGGGCAAGATCGCGGAGCTCGTGTCCATCAGCTTTCGTCTGTTCGGCAACATCTTCGGCGGGGTGGTGATCATCGTGGTGGTTAGCGGGCTGCTCATGCACCTGGTGGTGCCCGTGGGGCTGTTGGGGTTCTTCGGCGTGTTCGTGGGCACGATCCAGGCGTTCGTGTTCACCATGCTGGCGCTCACCTACATCTCGCTGGGCGTGGCCGAGGAAGAGGACACGGCCCCCCGACCCCCGACCGAGGAGGCCGGCGCCTCCGGCGCCTAGCCGGACCAAGGAGCACGCATGGACGTCGCGGTGGTGGCAGCGCTCTTGGGCTCGGGCCTGTGCATGGGCCTCGGGAGCCTGTCCAACGGCGCGGGCATCGGGTACGTAGCCACGGGCGCGCTGCGCGGCTGGGTGCGCCAGCCGCAGGTGAGCCCGGCTACGTTCCGCCTGATGCTGATCGGCCAGGCGGGCGCGAGCACCCCGTCCATCTTCGCCCTGGTGGTGGCGCTGGTGCTGCTCATCAAGATGGCCGACCCGCGCGGGCTGTCGGCCCCGGACTCCTGGCCCCAGGCGGCCGCGTTCCTGGCCACGGGGCTGTGCCTGGGGCTGGGGTCGATCGGCAGCGGGTTCGGATGCGGGCTGGTGGGCTCGCAGGCCGTGGAGGCCTCGGCGCGCACGCCCCAGCGGTCGGCCAAGATCATGATCTACATGCTCGTGGGCCAGGCCTGGAGCCAGACGCCCAACATCCTGGCCCTGGTGGTGGGGCTGATCCTGCTCTTCGGCACGTATCCGGCCAACGCCCTGCCGGAGTCGATCACCGAGGTCGCGCGCCTCATGGCCACGGGGCTGTGCATGGGCGCGGGCGCCATCGGGCCGGCGGTGGGCATCGGGTTCGTGGGCGGCAAGTTCTGCCGCGCGCTCTCGGACAACCCGGTGCACGGGGACACGATCATCCGCAACACGTTCTTCGTGGGCGCGGCGGTGGCCGAGTCCACCACGATCTACGCGTTCGTGATGGCGCTCTTGTTGATGTTCCGGTAGGCGGCGCACGGGCCGCGGGCGGCATGCCCCGGCGCGCGCCGCGCGCAAGGCGGACACGAAGGGAGACGGACCATGGACGAAGACACGATCCGGGCCCTGGGGGGCGAGATCGTACGGGCGGCCGCGCTCTTGGGCGCGGGCATGTGCATGGGCTTCGGGGCCATCGGCCCCGGCATCGGCGAGGGCTTCGCCGCGGGCAAGGCCTGCGAGGGCATCAGCCGGCGGCCCGAGGAGTACTCGAACCTGTTCCGCACGATGCTGATCGGCCAGGCGGTGTCCGAGTCCACGGGCATCTACTCCCTGGTCATCGCGCTCGTGCTCATCTTCATGAAGGGCTAGGGAGACGGAGCCGGTGTCTGAGTCTCGGTTCACACGGCGCATCGCCCTGGCGGCGATCCTGGTGGTGTTCGCCGGGTACCTGGTGCTCGCCCACCGGTATCGGGCCTGGTACCAGGTGCCCGGGTACGTGGACCGCCAGGTGGACATCCTCGACGGCGCGACCCGCACCCAGTGGGGCAAGCCCCGGTACGCCTCCCAGCGGCACGAGCGCCTGATCGGCCTGGAGAAACAGCGCCTCCAGCCCTACGCGCCCGCGCGCATCTCCGAGGAGCGCACCGTCATGCCCAACGAGGCGCTCACCGCCGAGGACTACGCCGCGCTCGTCTCCCGGGGCAAGCGGCACATCCGGGTGGCCGATCCGCGCGAGATCTTCGCGTTCGTGGACCGCGACCTGCGCCTGCGCGCGCCGCTCACACTGACCGTGGAGCGCCGCTGGCCGGACGGGCGCAAGTACACGCGCCGGCACGCCTATCCCGCGGGCGCGGAGGTGACCAAGGAGCTCGTCGACGACGTGCTGGTGGCCGCGGCGCGGGGCGAGCACACCCGCCGAATCGCGGTCGTGGGCTCGGGCGCCGTCGTCGGGTTCAACGCCACCGTGTTCCTGGTCATCCTCGTGTTCGTGGGCATGACCCTGGTGCTCATGGAGGTCTTCTGGGACCCGGTCACCGCCTGGGTGGACCGGCGCAACGCGAACCTGGAGCAGGGCACGCGCATCGCGCGCGCGAACCGCGAAGAGTCCGAGCGCATCGCCGCCGAGCACGCCGAGTGCATGCGCGAGCTTCGGGCCGAGTACATCCAGCGGATGCGCGCGGCCCGGCACGAGACCATGGTGGAGGCCGACGAGATCCTGACCAAGGCCCACGGCGAGCTGAAGACCCTGCGCGAGACCGCGGAGCGCGACCTCAAGGGCGCGCTGCGCGACGCGCAGGACCGCCTGCGCGCGCAGGTCCCGGAGCTCGCCGAGGCGGCGGCCCGGGCGGCCCTGGCCGGAGGCAACTCGCATGGCGAATGACGCCCGGCCCCCGCCCGAGCCCGAGGCCCCGGTCGCCCCGGCCGAGGAGACCGTTGTCGCGCCCGAGGCCGAGGCGCCCGCCGAGCCCGGACCGGCGCGCCGGCGCGGCATCCGGCTGCTGAAGGCCTACGCGGTCCTGTACGTACTCCTGGCCCTGGTCTACGCCGCGCACCTGGTGACCGGCGCCGCCGAGCTTCCCGCGGAGGCCGCGCGCGCCGGCATGCGCGTGTGGGACCAGGTCGCGTTCACCCGCCGGGGCGAGTCCGTGGAGATCCCGGCCGGCACCACGCTCGGCCCCGACTCCGCGCGCGCCCTGCGCATGGCCGCGGCCACGGCCGTCGGGCCGCAGACCGTGATCGTGTACGCGGACGGGTGGTGGCACCGGATCCCCTGGCAGGGGGTCCTGTCCGTGTGGAACTTCCTGGGGCTCGTCCTCATCCTGTACACGGCGGGCGGGGACCTGGTCGTCCAGATGCTCGACGACTACCGCCAGCGGCTGCGCGCGGACCTCGACCGCGCCCGCGCCGCGCGCGAGGAGGCCGAGGCCCTGCGCCGCGAGCACGAGCGCGTGCGCGCCGACCTGGAGGCCGAGGAGAAGCGCCTCTCGGACCAGGCCGCCCGCGAGGCCGCCGAGCAACACGAGCGCCTGCTGCGCGAGACCCGCGAGGACGTGGAGCGCATGCGCGCCTCGCTCGAGCAGCACATCGCCACCGAGGTGCGCGAGGCGACCGCCCGCCTGCGCGTCCAGCTCGTGCGCGAGATCATGCACGAGGCCCGGGACCGGCTGCGCGAGACCGCGGACGCGAGCACGCACGAGCGCATGATGGACCGGTTCGTCACTCGCCTCAAGGAGACCGACCTGCCGTGAAGGAAGACATTCTCGCCGACCGGTACGCCAAGGCCCTGACCGCGGTGGCCGCACAGCGCAACCTGGAAGCGCGGCTGCGCGACGAGCTGGCTCTGCTCGCGGACATCCTGATGCCCGACCGGGGCGAGATCCAGGTGCCCGAGCTGTTGGCACTCCTGAGTCGCCCGCGCATTCCCCTGGAGGACAAGAAGCGCGTGGCCGGTCGGCTGCACCGGGAGCTCGCGCTCTCGGACGAGGTGGGCGCGTTCTTCAACTTGCTCATCCGCCGCGGCCGGGTGGGCCTGATCGGGCGCATCGCGGAGCGGTTCCGCGAGCGGATCGACCGGGCCCAGGGGGTGGCCAGCGCCGACGCGCAGACGGCCCGCCCCCTGTCCGAGGAAGAACGTCGGCGAGTCGAGCAGGCGCTCGCCGAGGTTTGCGGCCGGCCGGTGGACCTGACCGTGCGAACGAACCCCGCGCTCATCGCCGGGCTGCGGGTGCGGGTCGGGGGCCGGCAGATCGACGGCAGCGTGGCCGGGGCGCTGGCCGCGCTTCAGACCCGGATGATCCGATAGGCGTCACGGAGCGCACGCACGCGAGGCGCGTAAGACGAGGACACAGACATGCAGATT
>Ga0180431_10003685_pt1 | contig 19539 bp, 42 predicted proteins | sample SS_ome_11_FD_132459 | JGI IMG/M metagenome (GOLD analysis project Ga0180431, IMG submission 132459) | Hypersaline lake sediment archaeal communities from the Salton Sea, California, USA - SS_1_MS_1 metaG | ecosystem: Environmental > Aquatic > Non-marine Saline and Alkaline > Hypersaline >... | reverse complement strand
TACTTCTTTATCAAATTCATTCCAATCAAAGTCCAATAGTTTACCAAAATTGTCTATTTCATCATCACTATAAGGCATGGTGGATTGTAAATCTGTTCTATCGAATTCATTTAATAAGTCACTCATGGTGTGAGCAAGTTTAATAGAATCAACCTTGAACTTGGTTTCATTTGTCTCAATTGCCAATCGTTTTGCTTCATTTAAAGATACACTTCCTAAATCATATGCAACGATCTGTTCTAGTTTCATTTTCTGAAATGCCATCAGCCTATGGTTTCCATTAACGACCTCATATCTGCCGTCAGCCAATTGTCGAATTATAACATTCTCAACCTGTCCATTTCTCTTTACGTTTTGTATTAAATTATCGAGCAATTGTTCATCATCTTCTTTATAGTTCCAATCGGCTAATATTAAATCCTTAACCTTTACTAATTTATACTTACTAAAGTCAACCAATAAATTAATATCATCCATAACTTCTCCTAATTAATGCGCCATTTTCTCCATCCTCTAATACTTTAACGCTATGGGCATTAAATTTTTCTAATAGTTGTCGTGCAATCATTTCACAACTCTTATCCCTTAAATCATTATCATGATAACATACTTGTTCTTTAATATACTTTTCTATTTGTCTTTTGAGTTGTATGATTTCAATATCTCTATCATCATGACCAACACGAACCATTACTTCTACATAAAATATATGCCGATGCGGTTCTCTTAGAAAACTTACTTCCTTTATATTGCATTTAGACCATTGATGAATTCCTTCAAATTGTAAACTGACTATTATAAACATTTCATCTGCTTTGGTTATAGTCATATAACTATCCTCCTCACTATATCACTTACATCCTCAACATATTCACTCAATGGTGGTTGTTTATAATTGTGAATGCCATTATGCACCATCTCAATTGCTTCCTTTAGGGATGTATACCTTTTTATGGTCTTAAATGTTTCCTTATAACTTATCCTGTCGGGCACAACAGGGATACATCCTAGATTATATGCCTCTAACATTGCTATTCCAAATGTCTCTTGCAGAGCACTGGAAAAGGCTACCTTTGATTCAGCCAAAAGAGTATAATACTCGGCCTTACTCTTACATACATCCTTAGTGCGTACAAATACAGTCCCATCATCCCCGTATTGCTCTCTATACCTCTGCTCCACCTCTCTAAAGACCTCTGGCTGTTTCTCAGGGGCCAGCCTATGCGGAAACACTACCCTATTTAATCGCTCTCCCTCAGCCCTCTGCTCACCCACATAGCAAGGGAAACGGACCACTTCTATACGCCCATATGACCCTCTAGTGTGGTCTATAAGGGCCTTATGATAGTCTGTGGCTACATATACCCTATCTACCCACTTTAACCAGCACTTTTCTAGGTCTGCGCCCCATATATCGCACCCATTCTGGGCTAAGAAGTCATTAGGGTCATATGTGCCCGCATGCAGTATGCCCTCTACCCTTATCATTCGCTTCGCACAGTCCCTAATATATGCTATTGTCTCAATCCCTGGGAACCACAAGTCCATAAAGAATATGGTCCCTTCAAACCCTAGCTTAATATACTCTATGATCTGAGTTAGTTGATTGAGTTTATATAGGTTGGTGTCGTAAACATCTAGGAACTGTCCTGTAGTGATCTCCCTTGGTTTATCGTCACCAACCTCTATGAATTGTATATCCCTTTTCTTAAACTCTTCTCTAAACCATTTTATCCATTGTGTGCTGTATCGTTCTTCTAACGGTTCAATTGGTACGAATATTAATCTTTCCATTTAATACCTCTCGCCGTCCAAAGGTTTGTTAAATACGTTTCCATTTTTAAATACTCATTTGCATTATGAAGACTCTTGATTCTACAATTCTCAATTGCTCTTTTACTATTGTGCATCTCTATATCTAAATTATAATTCATAAAGTTTTTCTTAGTGGATGTAATAACATTCATTCCCTTTGTTCCATTGAATACGCAAGTCTTTCCATATCGAACTCCAATTGTCCATGAGGAACTATCTGTGGAATAAAATGGATACTTATTTAATAAACCAAAACGAGTGAAGGCGAATCCATGTATTTTACAATTATTGTCATACGCATATTTAATATATTTATTATAAGGAAGGATTTGTTGACCTCTTATACCTTCAATCCCTACATATTTACAATCACTTCGATGCACAATGTATTCAAACTTCTCAAACCCATCTTTAGAGTGATAAACCAATATACATTTATCAAATATTCCAGCATTCTTATATTCATCTCTCCATTTCTCAACCTCTTCATATCCAACAAGTTCCTGTAGGTCTAACTCCACAAAGTAATCATATAAATCATAATTTTCCTTTAGCCATTCCAAATACCTTTTAAAATAACTATGTGGACTTTCATGACTTCCTGTCTTTTTATGAAATGAGGTTACACTTAATCCTATATAGCCAAAGAAACTATGCGCTCCACTATCAATTATAATTGTTCCTTTATGTCCATCTGGTTTTAACTTGGGAAGTAATTTTGATGCCTCTCTTGGATAATAAAATGTCAAAAATACATTTGTCTCTTTGGGTAGTAATAATTTATAACTATTATGCTGTACTTCATAACCAGCCAAATATAATTTCATTCTATACCCTCCACCCTCAATCCAACAACAACCCACATTGCTCTTTTTACATCACCTGAGATGAACTCTCTTATGTTGTATTCATCCTTCTCTGGATATAGTTTAAAGTCATATGTTAACTGGCTATGATAATTAACATCTTCTAAATCCACTATCTCCATATCCTGATCTAAAAAAGAGTTTGGAATATATGTGGGTTGTGTCCTTGCGTATTTGCCATCTAACATTATTCCATCTTTATGCTTTCTACCATATGGATAATAAAATTGACCAGGTGCCCACCAAACACCGTTATTAAAATGAATGGGATGCTCTAAAGAACGCATCCTCTCTCTCATCCATTTAGCATTATTTAGAATTGTTTCCTTAGTCTCCCCGGGGAGGAAGGTCATGTTTAAATAATACGGTGCAATTTCATCAAATGAATAGGGCGCCTCATCCACTTTCATCATTAAATCAACATTCTCCAATCCCATCTCTACACATCTGAGTCCGCATTTATATAAATATTCCTCACTATATGTTTCTATGACCTTCATTGTCTCTTTATATGTGGACATTGCCAGCCATTTTATTTTATATTTTCTTAACAACGGTAAAACCACATCCATATCATTTCGGAAGAAATTCTCATCCATGAAATGAATATTCATATTTTTATAATTTGGTATTATAATTTCTGGATCGCCAAAATGTACCTTTCCTTTATGTAACTTAGCAGTTGGGCAGAATTTGCATTTATTATTACACCCCATAGAGAGCATTGAGGGAACGGCATGAACGTATGGATAAATATGTAAATCATTATCATATGTTAGCCACTGCGGGTCATCTTTTTGAATTTGATAAAACCTATTTATGTTCTCTGGTTTGCCATCCAGAGCTTGAGTGAAATAATCAACTGGTGTCTTAAATGGTACTATCATAATTTAATTAAATTTAAAAATTCCTCTCTTACCTGTGCCTTTTCAAAATCGCCTCTTATGGCTGAAGTGGTCATAATGGAATTTTGTTTCTTTATACCTCTTGCCATCATACACATATGTTTTCCCTCTACAATGACCATGCAGCCTTTGGGTTGCAATACTTCCATTAAAGTGTCAGCAATTTGGGCGGTCATTTTCTCCTGTATTTGCAGGCGTCTGGAAAACACTTCAACTAAACGAGGGAGTTTAGATAACCCCACAACACGACTGTTTGGAATATACCCAATATGGACTCTGCCGTAAAATGGTAGAATATGATGCTCACACATGCTAAAATAGTCTATATCCCTGCATATGACCATTTCCTTGCAAGCACCATCGGCAAAGGTGGTCTTAAGGATAGACGATGGGTCAAGTCCATATCCGCTATATAACTCCCTCCAACTCTTCAGTACACGCCGTGGGGTCTCTAATAAACCTTCCCTCTTGGGGTCCTCTCCTATACAAAATAACATATCCTTTATATATTGTTCCATATCACTTAAATCAATTGCCATATTCTCTTCATAATCAGCCATTTATTCCTCCACTGGTGTTTCGGTTTTCATTGCCACATCACTACCAGTATCTGGGTAGAGTTCTTCCATTGTTTTTGGTAGCACAACAGGATTGGCGTTAAAAAATGAAGCGATTATTTCATTCGCTAATGTTTGCATTGTGATGTTTCTCTTCACACTCTCTAATTTCAATGCCTGACGATTCTCAGGTGTTATATGAATTGTGGTTCCCTCATTCATTTTCCCCTAACCTCTCTTTCTAAATAATAAAAGGGGAGTCAGGTTTATCCCTTCCCTATTTAGAAGAGGACCAGCGTTACACCCACCTACCGCACCTGACGTGTGGGGTACTTGCGGACAAACTGCATGTCATGAGCATGTTTACAGTTCTCAATGTGATACCTTTGGTATCCAAGCCCGTGTGAGTCGTCACCTCTCATGAAGTCCCCTCTCATTATTTCTTGTTTACAATGAACCATTATAATCTTATATTTTTATAACACTATAACCGTATCCAGTCAACCGTTATATAAATTTTTTATAACATTATATCGCACATACCATACACTACATCTATGCTCACCGTTTATTATCAAGCCGTTATGGTTAGTTGAGGGGCATATTCTCTTCGCAAACATCATCACAATTGCGGAGAAGGTCAATGGCTCGCCCTCGATTTATCTCATAAATCACTGGCAATGTGGATTGAAGGGAGCCTATTATATGATCCATGCAGCGAGTGGGATGGTGTTTTTGGGAGTAGGAGTATACGTCACAGGTGGCATATTTGTCAATTGGGATGGTGCAGAGGGTTATATAACCAAGATCACTAATGATGGTGCATTGGACGCCCTGGATGCCATCTATAATATGAGTCTCATGGCCTCGGACTAACATACTGCCACATCGAGCCGCATAAAGAAGGAGGTTTCTAATATATAACTCATTACTAAAGTATTTATGGTGGAGTTCACAGGCGTGTAGGTCACACATGAGATGTCTTGCCTGTACTGTGGTGTGGTATGCCCTCCTCATATCCCAAACACTATTACACATTTATACCCATGTCAATCTTTATGCACCGTGTTGACATTCATGCCCATTAATGGAAGGGTTTCATGCCTATTAATAGGAATATTTTTAATACTCAACCACCGGATACCGTGGAATGGTATCTGTGGGATACTATTAATGGTATTTCTCCTGAGGGTGGGCTGGCTGAGTTGTGGCTAAAGTGTGGTTAGGGTATGGTTATTATATGGCCTAAATGTGGATTATCATTTTCACTCTGCGCCTCAGGGTCACCTCAATATGTGAGCGCAGTCGGATAGGAGTGGCCTCAGAAGGTGCGGAATCGGGTGGCCCTGTATTTGGGCTGTAATTTGTGAGGAGGACCCCCCTACCCTTTCCAAATCCTGCGGCTGAAGGATCCATACCCCCCTATGCCCTTTGGTGTCTGTTTTACTCAAGTGCCCATACCCTGGGCTGGTGAGGGGAGCCTAGTTGTCTTTACTACTATGCACATGGATGTGCATTATAAAATTATAATGCCCCCATTATAAAATTATAAACCTATCCCATACCCATTATAAAATTATAATGCCCCCATTATAAAATTATAAACCTATCCCATACCCATTATAAAATTATAATCGGTATGGTTGGTATGCTTAATGCTTGTGCAATAACGCCATACATATATAGTGGGTTTATCTGTCATATTAAAAAAAAGTATCAACCCCCGTATATTTTTAATCAAGGGTTCTCTGTGGGATAACTATTATTCTTATATGCTAAGTATATATTCTACTAAATATAATTTGGGGGTCTTTATGCTGGGTATCTCTCTAAGGTATTGACTGGAAACCGTATCTGTATGTGTCTCCATGTGGGTTTTCCTTCTATTTCTCTATTGGTTCTCATTATACCGCACTGGGTCATAGAGAAGGTATAAAGGGTTGAAAGTGTTAGGGAAAGGAAGGATATAAGTAGGATTAGATGTAAAGGTAGGGGGTAGAAAGGATGGGGTGAGAGAGGAGGAGAGTGATGGGGAAGAATATTGTATGCTTTATGGTATGCTTAAAAAGGGGATAATGTATTGAGGATACTAAAGTAATTGTGTGGTTTTGTATGGTTTGTTTTCTTTAAAGGGATGTATTGGTATTTGAGTAGAGAGGAATAGGGGGATGGGAGAGGATATGTTTTACCAGAGGGTGTTGTTTTCTTTTTCATATTGTTTTAGTTCGCATAGGGGACAGATGTTGTTGAGTGCGTGTCTCCATGTGCAGTAGGTATCTTTACATATTGGGCAAGTAATCCATTGTTCTCCAGCCCGGTGGTCTGTGATCCCTCTTAGTTGTTCTGCGCATGCTATGAGTATAGTTTCTTTATTTCTTGGCATATTTCCTTCCTTGTCTTTTTGAATGCTTTAGTTATTGTGATGTGTGTTGCTCTTTCTAATAGGAGATCTGGTATGATGGTTATTTCTATTTCGTTATGACAGTGTGCAGCATAGATATGTTGTTGGTTAAGGATGTCGTATTGAGAGGTGAGTTTATCAATGGGTTTATTGCAAATGGTGCAAATGGGGAGTTTCATTTACTGTCCTTTATTTGTTTTTGTAATCTTTGTATTTCTTTATCTGAGTTACCTCTTCTTTCCTTTATTATTTTCAACTGTTGCTGTGGTGAGAGTTTATCTCTATTGTTTTGTCTTAATATTGCTTCCTCTCGTCTGATTTCTTTACTCTTCATATTGTATCTCCTTTATTAATTAACATAATTGTATTTCCTCCAATTGTGTTTCTGTCTGCGGTTTAAGTAAAGATCATCAAATTGGTTGGCGTATGCCTCACGCTCAAATCGAATAAGATGGTATGCTTTGTTTGTGTCCCTGTACTTTATATAATGTTTAATAAAATCAAAAAGATAAATGATATAGAAGGGTATTATAAAGGTTTCCTTCGCTTGAATGAAGTGTATAGTCTCATGGTTAAGGAGAGTTTTGGGTGGGTCTTTTATTATGAATATAAATGGAAAAAGAGTGATGCCGTCTATTTTCATAAATATTGAAAATAGTCTCAGTATGGTTTCGTTTCGTATAATTATTGGTTTCATTTCTCCCTTTCTCTAAACGCGTACTTTATTTTTATCAACCTATTGTTTTTATTACTAAAGTGCATTTTATTGTGCCCCTTAATGTGATTGGATATTGTTAAATTTCAAACCACCAGAGGTCGCAGTCGTCACAGAATACCCAACCATCAAACCCTCCCTGGGTTTCTATTACTAAATTAGTGCCACCGCATCGTGGGCATTTATCTACTTCCTCAAATGGATTATTATCCATCCAAATATCTCTACTTATTATGTGCATTATTTATTTACCTCCACAGCCATATATCTATCGCCTTCCTTATAAACATATGCTTTCTTATACTTATAAGGGCAGACTTCATATTTTCCTTTAATATATTGTTTTTCCAACTCACAATAGTCTTTAATATTGTGATCGTTGGTGAGTTTAGTATAAAAAAACTTACAGCCTTTGCAACCCTCTATTTCAAAATACTTTCCCATACTATTCCCCTTTATTTAAGCCATCTCTCCACACCTTCTAACATATTCTCCAATGCAATTATCTGGTTCTCTGTGGCGTGATTGTTTTTCTCCACCCAGTCCCTTATACTTATTGTCTTCTTCTCTACACTATCAATAAACTCTACCGCGCTGTCTGGAAAATCCTCTTCTGTTAAATAAATTATAATACAATCACATAACCTCAATGCTTCATCTTTCATCTCACTATTCCCTTCTCTTTTAAAATTCTATTTATCTCAACTGTCGCCTCTATATGCTTCCTACATTCCTCTATCTTTTTATCCGCATTCTTATCATTTAACATCTTTTCTAAATCCTCTATTAAATCATCCACTTCGATCCTCTCTATGTTGTTTAACCTACCCGTTTGGATGTATCTTAGAACGAGTATCATAAATGCTATTTGTATTTCTTTAAATGTCATTTAATTTCTGCCATTTTGAAATTAATCTTGTCGCTCTTAATAGTTTGGGCATTAAAAATAATATCCATATTTTCTTTGCCTATTTTATCCTCTATATTCTTTTGTATTTCGCCCAAACCCTTAATATCATTATCTATTCGTATGGTGTTTGTCGTTGTCACTACTTTTGATTGAGGAACACAAGCGCATGAATATGTGGGCGGTGGCGGTGTAATTCCATGCCAAACACTTGGTGAATAAATTGGTGCACCACAATGAGGACAACTACCTACTTGGGTATACATAATTTCATCTCCTTTAATATGTATTTTGCCTTAACGATTCCAATGTTCTACTCACAATAACCCCTATAACTGATTGCAACGCCGATGGAGCAAGTTTTTCAACTAATGGTCCAAGCAGTCTTGGAAAATCCTCTTCCCATTCTTGCTCCAATTCACTAACCTTCTTTTGGATTACTGATTTAACCGCCTCATCCATTTGCTTCATCATTTCCTCTTGTACCATCTTTTCAAAATACGAAGGAAGTGGTTTATCTTTTTTATCCCTACCGTTGTAATCCTTCTCATAACGAGTTTCAAAAAATGTCTTGTATTCCTTCTCAATCATCTTATCTATTTGATCATCTGGAATTGCATCAAAAATAAATCCTCTCACTCGATCACGTATTGTTTCTGCTAAATTTGGAACCATTAATTTATCATTCATCAGTTGCTCCTTTCTAAATTCCATCCTTCTGGTGTTAAATGACCCACCATAATTTCTTCCTCTAATATATCTTGAAATGAATGTATAACCTTTTCCCTTAATTTCTCTGTTACCTCTTGGTCCTTAAAAAAATCCAATATATTCGTCATGTTCTTATGCGCCTGCGTCTTGAACCGTATAGGAACTAAATTCAACCATTCCCCCGTGTGTATTTGTCCATTATGTATTTTTATTAACTCAAACATTATAGGCACTTCAAACATTTTCGTCTTTATTGGTTTCATGCTTATCATCTCCTAACATAATCTGTTGGTAGAGGAATATCAAATTTACTTTCCATATCATCCAATCTCTTTCTTATTTTCTCTAACTCTTCAATTATTACTCTATCTGTAGGACTAATAAGCGATTCACCCATAACCGGATGGTGTGGTGTTTTGTTATAAATCTCAATTATCCTCTCGTTCAATTCCTTCATGTATTCCGTCATTTTCTTCCTCCTTAATATTTCTTTCTGCTATTTCTTTCTGCTATTTCTTTCTGCTATTTCTTTTTCCAATTCAAACATTTCCTCTTCTAATCTCCATAATTCCCTCTGTAATCTGTGCATTTCTTCAAAGTCATCTTTTGATGAATAAACAGAAACAAAAGCGTAAATACCAACACCTATTAATATAAATATAACTACAACCCCAATAAGTGATCCTGTCATTTTATACCTTCTTTTCCTTTATCATCTCAATGTCTTTATCATCACCTAACACTATTCCACAATGTGGGCATTCATACTCGATATCTCCAAGGAAAACACTTTTCCTTTTCAATCGCATATATAATTGCTCATTTTTAACATCAAATCGCCTTTCACACTCTTGATAACCATATACAAACCTTAATTTCTTATCACAACTCGGACATCTCATCTATCGCCTCCATACATTAATTCATAATAACTAAAATGCTTACCAAGTGCCTCTGTGATATTTAATTCATTACTACTATATCCTATGACTTTATTATCGAAAAAATAAGCATGTGTGGGTATACTTACTTTTTGGTCAACAAAATCTTTACCTATATGTGTTATTTTCCAATATCCGTTTGAATTTTTATCTAAAGTTGGTTCTTTCTTCTGTTTCTCAATTAATTTCCAAAATTTTAATTTACCATAGTTCATAGCATGTGCATTTAATCCTAATCTTCTAAAATGATTTGTCACATGAATCCAATCATCCTGTTTTCTAAACTCAATTAACAGCCTTGCCATGCCAGAATTAAATTTGAACTTATATTTTTGTACCCTTTGTCCACAACATGGGCACTTTACTCCTATTTCCCAATTTTCTCTTAAGTATCTCTTTGCATCAATTATCGTTTCCATAAAATTCCCTTCTAAGCGTTTCCAGCCTTTGTGACTGAAATAGTATCAACTTCAGTAATCACAAAATTATTTTCGTCCCTATGGTATTTTCCGTCTGGTTGTTTTTGGAAATCACGTAACATTTCCTCAAGGTGATCTAATGAATCTGAAGCAAATAGCGGTTTCCTGAACGCTTCATCTTGTGTGTAAGCGTAAGCTATATGTACCTTTTCCATATTGATGTCCTCCACATTTTTTACAAATTCTATTGTTTACTTTATCAATAGAATAAAAATATCCCTCGCATTTTAAACATCTAATTTGTCCACTTTTTAATTTAGGCAGCCCAACAAATTTCCGTATTTTATTTATATCTCGCTTGCCGTTTTTAATCCTTTCATCTAAATTCATTTATCACCCTTTAATACATCCATTGCTCGTTGTCTTTCCTCAATTGACGAATGAACCTCATTGTTTGAAACAATAAGTAACCTTATAAACAAATAAAAAAAGATCGAAATAATTAATATCAAAGCGATTGCACCCATGATTAAAAGAAAATTCATAAAATATCCTCTGAATCATTTGAAACAATTCCAGACCGACCACATGCAGGACAATTCATCATTAACTCATATTGTCCTTTACATTTTTGGCATTCTTTATGTTCTGGAATATCGTACCAATGTGTTCTGTTTTCTTGATCTAGGGCAGCGTATTGAAGAACTTTCCTGCGTCCCCATAAAAAATCAGATAGTCTCCCTTTTGATTTATAAATGATTCTTAAATGTCCTGTTGGCCTAATTTTTACTGTTGTGTCCATGACTCCTCCATTTATTGCAAAACAAACAAATTATGAATCTCATCTAATAATTTATGATACCACCGTTCCTGTATAATCCTATAACTAGGCGTTTTCAAAAACAAATTTGCCACATTGTATTCCGCTTCTTTATTCCCCTTTGCCCAAAACTTCATCTCATATTGCTTCCACGCTGGACTTGTTTCAATTTTGTTATACAATTGTCCATTAATCATTATCTCCATAATTCCCTCCTTCTTGATTTAACCAATCTTCTAATGAATTCCAAAACTTATCTATAATTCCATTTTCATGCCTGTCGTTATATAATACTTCATTATTGTTCCATACCATTATCTTTATAACCTTATACATTGAAATCGTTATTTCAATACGTAATGATTTATTGTGGAACTGAAGGGTGACTCTTGAAGTAGGCCATCTTCCGTTTGTCACTTTCTTTATAATATCCTTCAAATCATCTATAAATTTGCTCATATTTGCCTCCTGTGAGCATTTCTTCACCCTCCCCTTATGATCTATCCTGTTTTGCCCTTTAAGTGTCACCTGAGCGTCCCTGTATTGTTTCACGTGGAATTATACAGCACACCAAAGCAAAATAATCGCTATAATGAATCCAACCAGAAATCCTGACATAAATACCCCTGTAATATACGATTTATTTTTTATGCTCATTTTTTCCTCCAATAACTGTCTTCACAAATGTAATATTTTTGGGTTTTGAACTATTTGTGAGTTCAATTTGAGTCATAGTTATTTTCCGATCAATCAACATTCTATTAATTAAACTATTCACTGCATCTCTAAATTCCATCAATACTGTATCAGAACCATATACAATCAACTCATTGTCATTTGAATATCCAATACTTACAGAAACATTTAACTTATCTTCCTTTTCCATACTAACCCCTAAAAATGGTATATTATATTTCCAGTTATCATATTCTTTTCAATAAAATTCGTTTCAAATTCAATACTTAACTCCATATTATCCGTCAACCATATCGAATGCTTCATATTCTTCGTTTTCTTATACGCATCCCATAAAGGATTGTCATTTAACCAATCCCAACTCATTCCTAAATTTAACACTGCGCACAAAATTAATAACCTCAAGGCACATACCCACAAATACAATGACAAACTGGCCTCATCAAATGCTTGTGAACCTTCACAATATAATGATTCTCTCTATTCCTAGTGATATTCTTTACAATTACATGCACATATAACTTAATCCACTTACTTATACACATCATCAAACCTTTCCTTTTATTTTGGCATTCCATGTCATAACATCAAGTAAAACACTGGCATTGATACGTTGATAGTTTCCCAGATGCCCAACCAATAAATGGCAATTGACGCCATATTTCTTGTTTTCACATAATGTAATTAAATTATTTTGATCTAATTCTTTATCTGGTGCGATATGGAAAGGAATTATATGGTGAATTTGTAATTTAGTGGTCGACTCACATAACGCACATTTGGGGTGGTCTTTTAAATATTGCTTCCTTACGCCCCTCCAGTCTTTTGATCTCTTTGCTCCTTTGGGTGCCTTGCCTTGAATCCTATCTTTTAATTGTTCTAATAATCCCATTATATTCTCACTTCTTTTTAATTCCTTTTCCTTTTTTCTTCTTACGTTTCTTCTTTCTCCTCTTCTTCTGTTTCTTATTAAGTTTCTTCATGTGCCCCCCAAATACTAAGGGATGCCTAACTGCACAACCACAAACACCCCTTTCTGGATAGTGGTCTTATCCATTGCCAAATTATTTTTTCTTCTTTGTTGCCTTTTTCTTCTTTGCTGTCTTCTTTTTGGCTGACTTCTTCTTTGTTGCCTTTTTCTTCTTTGCCATAACCCCTCCTTTAATTAGAGTAATAATACACAAAGGGGTGGTAGTCCTAAAAACATGGCCGACATTTTTAGTAACCTATCCAATCCCACCCCCTTGTTGCTCATAAGGAAAAACAATCCATTTATTTGTAACATGGATCATATATTTTGGTTTTATAATTGACTCTTTTTTGTAATACAAAACCGCAACATCTGGCTCAAATCCCAAATATTTATACAAAAACGAAATTGTTTTTCCACTGTCAACAATATCATCCACAACAAGTGTCTTTTTTGTAATGAGTGATACGTCATCTATATATTTTAAATCAGCCTGATGAGATATCCAAACAGCAGGAATTACACCCCCTCTTGATATCCCATACACAGTATGATAAAACCTATCCAATTTTATCATTGAACATAATTGCATAATGGAATCTATATAACTCTTTAGGGAAACAACATCCCTATCTTGTGTTAAAAAACTAGGATGTAAATTCTCAGTCATCTATCTCCACCTCACATGCTTGGGTTCCCTTAAACGCCTTAATTGTTTTAAATCTAACACGCTGGTCGGTCTTTAAATATACATTTCCCTTCACTTTGCTAATATGGACAAAATACTCATTCCTTGCATTGTCTAAAATAAATCCATATCCTCTCTTTTCATCAAACCATTTAACCTTTCCTCTTAAAAACTCATTAGATTTAAGACCTACATTAATCGGATTCCTCAACATTACTTTCCTCCTCTTTTTGTTTTGAAACTTTGTAGTCGGCCTCTATTACATTTACTTTAGGCAATTCATTAAAATGCTGCACAGATGGTAAATTCTTTAATTCATCAACCTTATCCTCTATTCTTTTCATTATTTCCTCATTACTTAAATGCTGTATTTCTTGTCTAATATCAACTTGTATACGTTGATCTACACCTGTGCGTAATTTTAATTCCAAATTAACTAGATTTATGTAATCAGAAACAGTAAATTTAATTTTTCCTTCCTGCATTGCTTTGGCAAATTCAAATATTCCTCTTTTTGCTACTTTAAGGTTTCTCTGGATAAAATCAACTTCCTTTTCTACCTGTTGTTGCTCAACAACCTTATTGCGTGCATCATTGTCTCTTTTTTCTACTCGATTCCCCCACTGGTGTAGTTTTCCCCACTTCTCAATTGTGGAGGTTGATTTTTGAAATCTTAATGCAACCTTAACATATGATCTATCAGCCTTTAATCCATAATAGTATTCAAACGCCTGTTTCTGTAATGCTGTTTCTTTTGTTGGCTTTGTTTCATTACTCATTTTTATCTCAACCCTTTCTAAAATTATTCCGATTATACAAATACATCTTACATTTAGGAAGACTCAGACCCAAAACTCCCGCACTTTCTATTACGTTCTGTATCTGAGTCTTCCTAAATCCTTTCTTAATTGTTGATTTTATTTGCTTAGCGTATTTATTAGAAAAATAAAGTAAAAGACATAGTATAATTATCAATATAACTATTTTTATTAAATTCTTTAAAAACATATCTATTTCCTTATAAAAATTGGCTGACCGTTTCTCATCCAAACCGCATTTTTATTTACTGGAATAATATATCCTAAATTCTTTTCATCCCTTGCTTGGTGGTAACTCAAATAAATTACATTTTGTAAATCATTCTTTCCTACTATTTCTAACTTGCCCTCATCTGTTGACATCACATATTTAAACCGCTTACTAACCCCACTAAGACGCCTTTTTAACGATCTCATCAACTCATACCCTTCATCTAATGTAACCATATACTTTTTATTTCCATCAACATATCTACATTGAAATATATAATACGGACTAATTCTTATTTGTTCCATTTTAATAAACAACTCGCTAAGTATTTCATAATCGTTGTTAATACTTTTCAATAGCGGCACTTGAGATAAATAAAATCGTGTATTAGGTGTTAGAGTGATTTTCTTTAAATCTTTTGTTATCTCATCAGGGTGAACTATATGAAGCATAATATAAACCGTCTTCCTACTAGCCATACTCAACACTTCTGTTAAATTAAAATATGTATGATGATCTAATACAACTGCCCTTGTTCCAAATCTATATGATGTAATATGATCAAATTGATTTAATGCTATAATCATTTCCATCATATACTTTGAGTCAGCTAAAAATGAGTCACCACCAGTAAAAAGAATTGATTTAATTTCCTTATGTTCTGCAACATAATCAACAACTTTATCAATACTTGCAACTTTGTCATTAGACAATCTATCCAAATAAAATCGTTTCCTGAAACACCAGTCACATCTTTTTAAACAATTATCGCAACAAATAACAGTTAACGTAGGTTTATATTTATGCTGTACCCCTGGGTAAACATAATTTGATTTCTCATTTGAGATATCTAAACTCATTTTCACCTCTAATCAATTATTTCAATCACTATTCTTTTACCTAACTTCATTGCTGCGGCATTCATAATAGTTCTCACTGCTCCTATATTCGATCCTTTCTTTCCTATTACTTTCCCAATATCATCTTTAGTTGTCTGGATTTCAAATACACTTGTCCGTTCACCGTGTCTCACCGAAATATTAACGCCCTCAACATTATCAACCAACGAATTAATCATTACCCTCAACACGTTGCCCAACTCCTTATATCCATTATTCTCTTCACTCATTTCACCCTCCTATTTATTTGTTTCGACTTCTTTGCTATCTTACTTCGTTTGCGTCTTTTCTTTTTGTCCTTAATTTGTTTATTTACTTTTGCATTAATCCTATTACCTTTCATTTATACACCCCCGACAATCCACATGCTTGCTCACCACAATTAGGACAAGTATAACAATGCCCAAGAATATCCTTTCCATCAACTAATGTGTGATTACATGATGGACAATGCCCTACTTTTGGCTTAATATATTTTTCCTGTTTCTCTTGTTTCGCTTTAGTTATAACATTTTCCATCAAACTGGTTCTTACTTGATCCTCTATCATTTTGTATGTTCCTTTCGGTGCTAATCGCTTTGACATAACATCAAATGCCGCATTTATAGGTTTCAAACCACGTTCCATTAATTCCTTTTGAGTAAAATAGAACTCCATTGCATTCACACCTTCATTTTCATCTAAATTAACTGCAAAGTATTTATTACCTGCTATCCTTTCCGCTAATCGAAGAACTCTAATGTATTTTGAAGCATCAACTTCAACAGGGAATCGTTCTGGTTCTTCTTTATTAAGTATCTTTAATGCTTGCTTAATAAATTTAAACATATTACTTCTTTTTAAAATAAGATATTTTCTATTCTCCCAAGAAATATTTATCTTATCCAAATGATTATAACCCTCCATTTCTTGCATATACGCCCCTTTCTATATTTTATTCAAGTTCACCACTTTCTAATAAATCCATAAGTTGACCCCTTAGGAAATTTATCATTGTGAAAGTATTGTGTACTTGATCCTGTTTCCTTGTCACCCTATGTAAAGAATACCAATCACTTTTGTGATCTAAATCTATTAACATCCAAATTACTCTTAGTTTTGATAACGAACTCTTTTTTCCATCTGAATTTAAAATGTGTTCCAAACTCATTTTGTTTCTCCTATTTGTGATAATTGACGTCTACCATATTCTGCTATTAAAAGTGCATCCACTATACCCGAATGTGGTACTTTACTTTTTGGTGTTGCCTTTAATTCTACATTTGGGTACTCCCTTAATGCTATAATTTTCGATCTATCTTTAGTATCCATTTTCTGCGGTAGGCCTGCGTGCATAACTTTCATCCATCGTTGAGGAGTAACTAAAGTATAAGGAATGTCATATGCAACCAATAATGCCTCAACATAACCAAATACTTTCCCAAAATTAAACATACTCATAATATTTTGTTTTGGCATTGCGCCTACTTTTTCTAAATAACAATGCCTTATTCTTTTCTTAAACCCTTCAAAATAATCATTTAACTCAATCAAATTAATATGTGTTTGTTTCTTTTTCCCAACTTTCGCTGTGTATATAGGCATAGGAACCGTAAAATGAACATCACCATTTGATTTAACGCAAACCAAGCCCCCGTGTAAACCTGGATCAATCCCTAATATACTATCCATCACATATAACTCCTATCATATGGAAACGAAGTAATCTTTCTATTATCTAAATGTATATCTATTTGTCCTTTGTCGTCTGGTAGTCTGCATGTTTCTTTTTTAAATTTCTCATATGCTTGACTAATGCTGGTTGCTTTAATCTTTGATGTGTATATCGTGCCATTAAAATACTTTAAATCAAATTTGTAATCTTTATACTCTTTAGCCCTTCCCATAATAGCCCTCATTTTATTTATTAAAACTAATTTTACTTCCCTCATTTGTTAAAACAACAGTTATAATATTATCAACCATACGTTTCATTTCTATATTTTGTGTAATAAGGAACACTCTCTTAAATCCATATTCCACTTGTAGTTCTTTTATAATTTCCACAAACTTCACAACACCACTTTTATCCAATGCCATACCAACCTCATCAAGAAATAGGGTTTCAAATTTTCCATTTGCTCTATTAGCCATAAAACACACATACGCTAAATGAATAGCAACATCTGCCCTTGCCCTCTGTCCACCGCTCAATTGGGCATACTTTAATGTCTTTCCATCAACATCAACCCAAACATCAAAGGCATTTGTAATATTATTGCCTTCTGTCTTGGTTTTTAATTCTCTATCCATTTTTAAATCAATATCCATACGACCATTTGATATTCTATAAATGAATTCTCTAGCAAAGTGCTTCAACTCGGGTATTAAATTTCTAATCAAGGCGTGGGGAATATCTTTTCTAACCAATCCTAGCGAATATTTTAATATTTTGGTTTTCTCTTGTACTTGTTCAAAATTGTCTTTTAACTTATCTACTTTCTCAAGTTGCTCTGTTAATGCCTTAATAGTTACTTTTAACTCACCCATTAATTCTTTATCTTTATCCAACTCCCTTTTATGGTTTTCAACCTGTGACTTCAATTGATTTACTTCTAATAATAACTTCTTTGTGTCAGCAGATGAGGAAATATCATATACTTCATCATTCAACCCATCTACTTCTTTGGAATATTCTTCACGTTTCTTTTTATTTCCCTCTATTTTATTTAAACTATCTTTTGCATTCTTTAAATGGCGAGTTATTTCATCTTCTTTCCTTTTTATCTTTTCATCCAACAGTAATATCTTTGACTCATTATCTTTAATATTTTGATGGCAATTTACTAAATGTTCATATATAGCCAATGAGTTTTTCAATAACCCTTTGCCTTTTTCCAACTCTTTAAATTGTTCTTGTAATCCCTTCCATTCTTTAACTAAGCCAGCCCTATATGTTCGTTTCGCAACCTCAGTTAGTTCCTTACAATCCAACCCTAAAGGGCATGTCATTGTTGGAATAGCCTTCCCTTTTTCCTCATTGTCTTTTATACGCATTTGAACAATGCTAATCTGATTATTTACTTCCTCATATTTTTGACGTACTTGTTCTTCTGTTGCATCAATCTTTATACTATCAACCTCATTTTTCTTTAACTCTGTTACTTGGGTTATTTCATCCCGCTCATGTATTAAGTTACGTTGTTCAAATCCTATTTCATCTGCGGCAGTTTCATCCACATTATGACATTCCACCAAACTCTTATCTTCCTCATCTAAATCAATTAACTTATCTCTCAATTGATTGATCTTTTCTATTATTTCATCCTTCTTTTCTTGTTTTGATTGGATTAAAACTATTTCTTTATTCAATTCCTCTATACGTTTAGATTTATCCTGTGTTATCTTCGCTGTTTCGGTATGTTTCTTATCTAGTCTTTCACATTGCTCTTTATAATCATTAATCCTTTCTTTTATATCCTCTTTGTCACCATACTCACTTATTAAAGTATTTATCTTTGATGCCTCTGCCTCTGTGTTCCTTAAATCCTCACTTATCGTTAAACCATAATCAGACCATCGTTCACCCCTAATGGCTGCCTTTATTATTCCATCCTTCTCTGAGAGTGTCCCCCTTGCAAATGTATCAATATTAGATTGCTCAAAATAAACAGAATTTATAAACAATTCAACACTACACCCAAATACATCTACTATCTTTTGTTGTGTACGACTAATACCTGACTCTCTTTTTCCTGTCCTTTTATTAACACCTGCCTTTAATGTTAAATCCCTCCATTCAAAATCCTTATGCAAAACACCGACACCAAAATAAAGTGTTTGTTTACCTTTTTTATCAACTGTTCTTAAAATTTTATACTTACTATTGTTAAATAAAATATGTATTTCAACCTCACATTTGCCTACTTTTTCATTATCCTCGTTTATGTATATAACATCCTCATTTGTTAGTTCCTTATCAAATACACCCCTTGATCTACCATATAGAGCAAAGGGTATAGCACTGAATAACGCTGATTTGCCAGCACCATTACCTTCATCCTCACCAACATCAACATTGTTCCTACCAATAATCATATAAAGATTATCTTTATCAAAATGTATTTCCTCATTTTTATAACTTAAATAATTTTTTAACCTAAGATAAATTGGATTCATTTCTACCTTCCTTTATTTCCATTTCAAACTCTTTTATATATT
>Ga0180431_10003684_pt1 | contig 19542 bp, 23 predicted proteins | sample SS_ome_11_FD_132459 | JGI IMG/M metagenome (GOLD analysis project Ga0180431, IMG submission 132459) | Hypersaline lake sediment archaeal communities from the Salton Sea, California, USA - SS_1_MS_1 metaG | ecosystem: Environmental > Aquatic > Non-marine Saline and Alkaline > Hypersaline >... | reverse complement strand
TGCACTGGTCCATTTGCGTATATCAACGCGGAAGTGATCAGGGTTTTCTTACTACTATCTTTTGTCAGTTTAGATACCTCCAAGATTTCTGTTCACTGGGGTGCTACAACAATATAACTCTAATCTATAAACCACGGGTTGACTTGACTGCTCTGGAATCCACCGTTTACTAAACCAAGATATTGTGAGTTCTAATTACACCCCGAGATGACAAGCCCTTAAAGGTTTAAGTATTTAAAAAGATATGGCTGTAAACCCGAATATAAACCATATAAAAGGAAGTAAATTTCGTTTCATGTCGGTATCTTCATATCTCTGCCACTGTTTTAGTCTTTGATCAAAGTGGAGGAAGATCAGGATCCCAGCAGTACAGAGTATGGGATGGCTGCTATACTTAGCTACGCATCAGTCTACTTCATGAGTTGGATGATAACAAAAAACCCTGAAACAAACTGGATAACCCTCCTAGCATACCCAGTATACTTCATAGGCGCATTCTATCCCGCATATCTATTATCCAGCAGGGCAGGTTATGCCCATTTAATGGTCGGCATCAAATCAGCCTTCTATGGCTGGCTCTTCTCCGGGTTCAGCCTCTGGGTACTCACCGGAACAGCTAGCTTCATCTTCTTACTATTATTGTTAATCTGTTTCATTCTGGGGGGCTTCTCAGGCGCTTATATCGCTCTCAAACGCCAGATACGAAAAGAAGCATTAGAAGAACTTTAGGAATCAACAAATACCTATTACATATAGAATAGGTGGAGAAAGGGATTGTTCTGGGATATCGAGTTAACTCCTGAAGAGATCGAGGAAGTAATTCAAGAAGCTTATAAAAAAATTTCCGAGTACAAGATGGAAACCATATCAATCTTAACCTTAGAAAGTCTAAAGCCATTTTCATATGTCGGTGGAGAACTCGTAAGGGCAGCTTTATCACCGGTAATGCCCGCGCTTGGAGAGGGTCTTGGGCTCACAAGCGAGAAGATGCTGCAAGTCTTTGAGGATAGGGAAAACATTGAGCGCCTCATACAGCTTCTTGAGGAGAACCTCAAGAAGGAAGAAGTTGAACGAAGACAAAAACGAGAAGAAGTTAAACAGAAGAAAATAGAGGAAAAAGAGAGAGAAGAAGCCGTTAAAAAAGCCTTAAAAGAGGCTGAAAAGAGAAAAGGTAGGTTACCATAATTTTGGCTTCTTTTAATGTGCAGATTAGAAATGTTTAAGCGTATCCCACGGCGACTGAATATGGAATAGCATGGCAAACCTCAATAAACCAACAGAGGAAATGCAATTTATTATAGCCACCGACGTAGGCAGCACCACAACAAAAGCCCGTTTCTTCCACAAGAAAGACGGCGAGTGGCGCTTCCTAGTAGCAGGTGAAGCACCTACAACAGTCGAAGCCCCATACGAGGACGTTACTCTAGGGGTCCAGAACGCTGTTCGTGAGGTAGAGGAACTTACAGGACACAAGCTCCTAGCTCCTGAAGGTGGAATGATAATACCCTTTGACGGTGAAAAAGGCGTAGACCTTTATTGTACAACCAGCAGCGCTGGAGGAGGACTCCAGATGATGGTTGCCGGATTAATCAAATCAATGACAGCTGAATCAGCCAACAGGGCAGCTCTTGGAGCTGGCGCCATAGTAATGGACGTCATAGCGAGGGATGATGGTAGACAGAATTATCAAAAGATCCAGCGAATCAGAAGCCTTAGACCAGACATGATATTGATGGCAGGCGGAACGGATGGTGGTGCCAGTCAGCACGTCATGGAGATTGTTGAGCTCATTAAGGCTGCTGAACCAAAGCCTAGGCTTGGTGTAGCCTATGAGTTACCTATCGTCTACGCTGGAAACAAGACCCTACGACCTCAGATTAAAGAACTCATGAATGATGGCTTTGCCCTAGAAATAGTCGATAACATCAGACCAGTTCTAGAGCAAGAAAACACAGAGCCAGCGCGTCGCGCTGTACACGAGCTCTTCATGGAGCACGTCATGAGCCACGCACCTGGCTATACCCGGCTTATGAAGTGGACTGATATCGATATCATGCCTACCCCGGCAGGCGAGGGTATGGCAATGCAGCTCATCGCCAACACCTTCAACCAAAACGTACTGGGCGTAGGACTAGGTGGAGCAACCACAAACGTATACTCAATCGTAGAAGGCAGGTTCGTAAGAAGCGTATCAGCCAACCTAGGCATGAGCTACAGCGTAACCAACGTAATGAAAGAGGCTGGGCTTGAGAACATCATGCGGTGGATCCCATTCAACCTCGATACAGAAGAAGTAGCCAGTCGACTCATGAACAAGATGATCCGACCAACCACCATCCCACAGACCTTGGAAGACTTGATTGTAGAGCATAGCGTTGCACGTGAGGCGCTCCGATTAGGATTGAAGCATCACAGAACAATCGCAACCAGACTCAAGGGAATCCAGATCGAGAGGACTATCAGCGACATGTTTGAACAAGCAGTAGCAGACAGCTACGTCGAGATGATGAACATCGATATCTGTGCAGGAACAGGAGGACTCTTGAGCCATGCTCCACGTAGAATCCAGAGCATGTTAATCTTGACAGACGCTTGGCTAACAGAGGGCGTAACAAGGATGATGCAGGACAGCGTATTCATGATGCCCCACCTCGGCGTCGTATCAACAGTATACCGTGACGCGGCTTGGAGCATATTCGACAAAGACTGCCTCGTCAGGCTAGGAACAAGCATAGCCGCATCCGGGCAAGCAAAGTTCGGGGAAAGCGTAATGGATCTAACCATCGAGATGCCCAACGGGAAAGTACTCGAGGAAAAGATGAACCTAGGAGACCTCAAGCTCATCCCGCTTACAGCAGAACAAGAGGCAAAGGTACACGTTGAGCCAGCAAACCAATACGATGTTGGCGCTGGTCCAGGTCAAGAACTAGATACTGTTGTTCAAGGAGGTATCGCTGGATTGCTCTTGGATGCAAGAGGCAGACCGCTCTACTTCCCATCTGATGACCAGAAGCGAAAGGAAATTCTACTGAAATGGTTCAAGGCAGTAGATCTATATGACGAGAAAGCACTGGAGGCGCTAATCTAATGGTAGAACATGAAGAAATTGAAATGAACGGTGAAGAGAAAGAAACCGAAGAGGCTCACGCATATACACCAGGGCTGAAAGTCAAGAAATCCACTACCGTACAAAAACTTCGAAGACTACCCCTATTAGGAGAAGTATTCGTCAGTGAAGGTGACACTGTTAAACACGAGGACATAGTCGCCAAGACCGAGATCAGCGGAGACCCTGAGATAGTAAAAATCGCCATGATTTTGGGTATGGAACCAGAGGATACGCAAAGGTACATGACAAAGCAGGTCGGAGAAACCATCGTAAAAGGTGAGCAACTCGCATTTTACAAGGCCCTCTTTGGTTTGATAAAGAAAGAGGTGAAATCACCTATTGATGGTACTCTTGAGAGCTTCAGCGAGATCACTGGACAAGCTATTGTCAGGGGAGCACCAATTCCAGTCGAGGTTGACGCATATATCCCGGGCAAGATAATCGATGTAATGCCCAGAGAGGGAGCGCTCATCGAGACCCACGCAGCCTTCATACAAGGAATCTTCGGAATCGGAGGAGAGGTGCACGGAGAGATCCACATGTCCGTCTCAGGCAATGATCAGATTCTTGAAGCAGAGCTGATAAAGCCAGAACACAAAGGAATGGTGCTTATCGGTGGAAGCAGGGTAACCCTTGATGCACTAAAGGTAGCAGTCGAGAACGGTGTATCTGCTATTGTCAGTGGAGGCATCCGTCACGAGGACTTAACCACCTTTACTGGTGAGGAGATCGGCGTAGCCATCACTGGTCAAGAAGAAGTTGGTATCACATTGATCATCACCGAAGGCTTCGGTAACATGAACATGAGCCTACGCACCTTTGAGCTACTCAAGGAATTCGAGGGATACAGCGCATCTGTAAATGGTGCAACCCAGATCAGGGCAGGTGTACTCCGTCCAGAGATAATCATCCCCCATGACTTGGTGGAAGATGATAGTGGTGAGGAGCTCTCTCAAGGAATGGTTCCCGGAACCCCAATCAGGATTATCAGACAGCCTTACTTCGGAGCCATCGGCAAGGTCCACAGCCTACCAGTTGAGCTACAGAGGCTTGAGTCTGAGAGTAAGGTGCGAGTCGTCAACATCGAATTAGATGAAGGCGAAGTAGTTACCGTGCCAAGGGCAAACGTCGAGATAATTGAGGAGTAATCCTCCCCCCCCCATTTCTCATAAATTTCTCTACATTCTCTGAAATATACGTCTCACAGATTCAAGGCTATCTCCAACGATATCGATGTCTTTCATAGTGCCTATTTTGCTTTCATGGCTCCATCTGATGTGATCGATCTCCTCTGGTTCAAATCCCATAACTCTTGAAGCTACAGTATCCGCGGCAACAGGATCAACACTGGCGATGATTGTATCCATCTTAACCGGCTTACCATGCACAGGACCTTTTCCCTCCATGGCGATGAATCCATCTATCACAATCAACTGTGGAGGGATGGTCTTGTTTATGTCATGGATTACCTTGTCCATTCCTCTAACATGGTATTTTCCCTTGAACTTGGTGGTGAGCATCCCGAACATGTTTTTCAAGCCTAGAGTGACTTTAGTGCCCATATGGATCTTCAGCTTCGCCGCAGAGATAATTGCTGATTCTGTGGCTATCTTGGCTATTTTTATTTTCTTTAACACTCGTCCATCAGGTACATCCAGCTCGATTTTCTCATCGACGTGTCTCATATTGATAAACGGTACATCGAGGCGTTCACCTACCTCATTCATACCGCTAGCGATCCATGCCTTATCGGCGTTTGTGGTCTGGGCATCAGATTCGACAATAATAACCTCTTTCCCCAACGCTCTCAATCTATGAATTAATGCTTCAACAACCATGGGGTCTGTTGTTGCTCCTGTTTCCCAGTTTTTAGTTGTGATAAAGTTGACCTTGATGAGCACTCTTTCCCAGTCTCTTAATGCGTCTTGGATTGGGATATGATCAATTGCTTTATTGACTGTCTCTAGACTCCTCTCACCATTAGCTATCGCTACGCGACTCATGCGGATTACTCGTCATCGTCGCTTTTAGAGGATTCTAAGGGGTCCACTCGTATATTTTCCCATTTCTTATTACTAGGAGAACAGGGGCTTCCCATGAATCAATGGCTTTATAAACAATTTTTCTGTCAATTGCCGCTTCCTTAAACTGCTCATACTCCAGTGGTGTGGTCTCAGACCGTGAGTACACTTTTCTATACTCTGTGAAGATGCAGCCGGAGCTGGTTAAATCCTCGATAGCTTCGGTAATGTTCCTCTCGTGTTCTGTCTCAATCAGTGTCTGTGTTTCAGGTTCTTGAACCGTCATTCCATCTGGTTTGAATAGATTATCTCCGAAGAGAGACTCTCCTCCCCATGGACCATTAACGGTCAACCAGAAAAGACTACCAATGAATAACACTATACTTGCTAGTAGAACCAGGGTCGCTAGGATGCCAACCCGCCCATCTCTGTACCCTATTGGCATGGCTTTATAGATGAAGTTTTCTTAAAAGTGATTTGCGGAGATAATGTACTTAGTTTTGGTATTAAACCCCGATATGGTCTTTGAATATAGATTTACGCGTTTTCTAGGTTTAATGGTCCTAATGTAGGTATGAAATTAGTTAATTCTGGATGGGAAAGAGTTTAGGCAGCACCATAATAAATGCTGTTGAATAGGAACTTGAAGGTTGCCCGATTCTGGTTCCTGAAATGAGCTGGGAAACCTATCATTATGATGGTTCCATCTCCGGCTGGTATTTCAGCAACTGCTGTGTGTCCCCTAAGTTTTTCTTCGCCTAGTACCCAGCCGCTAATCAATGGATCGGCTTCTGGATACCATGCCACGGATTCTCCGTATTTCACGTTGAACACTGGGCTATGTAGGAACATTACTGTCTCTTCTCGGCTGAAACCATATCCAACTGGATGCGTATCATCCACAAGAACCCTCAAGAGGCTGCCCGGGCAGTAGAACTCCTTCTCTCCCAGTCCTTCTAGTGGAAGCTCTGCGTCAGCCCAGAGACTCTTTACAGCGTATTCACAGCTCCTGTTGAGTGTAATCACTGTTCCACCTCCTTCTAGGAATGCTAGTATCTCTTTGTTGCCTTTTTCACCTATTCCTAGGGTGTATTTGGGTTCATACATGGATGTCTCATAGCGTTGGATTCCGTGCATCCCCTTCATAATTACCTCATCATTAAGGTCTGGGACAATCAATACATTGACTCGTTCTGAGAGATTGCCAGAACGGATATCCTCGGGATATAGATTGACATATTCGAATCCATACGCATCGAGAACCATTCTTAGCCAGCCTTCATCCGCGTTGGGTAGCCAAGCCCTGTAGACTCCTATCTTGGGTTTGGTCAATTCAAAGGTATTATTCAGGGGTTCATCGATTCCAATGAACTCTAACCCACTGGTTTTAGACATCTCATCGAGGAGGTTACTCAATCCTGTCTTGGATTCAACAATATATGCACCGGGTTTTAATACCGCGTTTTCCAGCTCCACCTCTTCAAGCGACCGAGAGACCACATAACCCTCATCTAGAAGCTTGTTAACGGCTTTGGCTGCATAATTTGGCACTGAGTCAAAGACATAGTATGTTCCCTTTTTGTTTACTTTCCCAGTAGCCAATCCTGGCATATCAACTATCTCAAGCGCAGCATCAAACACCTCAGTCACCTCAACGACATCAACCCCAAGCTGAAGACTCAAAGTATGCCCCGTAACATCATAAGGAACCTTTGGAGGCATATCGGGGCTATCCCTGAGATCAGGGTAGACCTGTTTTTCCAGTAATGCCTTGGCGAACTTGCCATATGGCTGAGCATATCGGATGAAATAACTACCCGCGGGGTACTCGACACCATCCGCTGTAAATGGTTCAACAGACTTGTCTACCTCCACATCACCCATCCGCATCACCCATACAAGCTCCTTGACTGCTCCGGGGTCTCTCTGTCCAGCTGGGATAACGAAGCCAAACGGACCCTTCTCAGGGTTCAAAGCCTTTCTACCCATCTCCAAGGTTCCCTTTAGCCATCTTTTCCTGAACTTTGCCGCTGTCTGCAGGCAGCTAATTGCGGCGATGAACTCGTAATCGATGATGTCTCTGAGGGTCCAGTTTCCCCCCTTCCACGGTAATGGGTGGTTCCACCGTGCCTCATGGGGTTCGAAGCCCTGTCTTCCCTCTAATTCCTCTTTTTTAATCTCTATTGGTGACGCGATATTCACAGAAGCCGCCTCTGATAGTATCCTTATCCCTCCATGATAGTGCTGATATGCCCGTGCAGGAGTCCATCCATCAAATACCCAGTATACTGCAACGCCTCTCTTATCCTCCCTCGCCAAGGCGTCTGCCATGCTGATGCCCATGAAGTTGACACCGCTCTGAAGAATAGGATCAACATTGGGCTCCATTGGGTCTATGAATGGGGGTACATAGAATCTGGGACCTTTTTGACCCATCTGGTGAATATCATAGACTATCTGTGGGTGCCACTTGTTGTGTATCTTACTTATGGCTAGCTGGGTTTCCTTGAGGGTGAACATGTACCAGTCACGATTGTTGTCATGACCTGCGTACTTATGATACACATAAGGTGGGCTACTCCCCTCATACTCTGTACCTAGATACTTCTCGTACCAATCCACGACCATCCTGTTCCCATCAGGGTTGAGAGACGGTACAAGAAGGAACACAACATTATCAAGAACCTCTTTCACATCAGCTCCATCATCAGAAGCCAGCTTGTAAACCAAATCCATGCTCATCTGGCTGCCGCCTACCTCTGTACTATGGATGCTGCAGGTGATGAGGACAACCGTTTTTCCTTGCTCAATAAGTTTTTCTGCTTCCTCCTCGCTTAGATCCGCTGGGTTGCTTAGTTTGAGCTGGATTTCACGTAACTCCTCTAGCCTCGTTAAGTTCTCTGGGCTCGATATGGTAGCAACTATGAATGGGTTTCCTTCGGTTGTCTCACCGAGTCTCTCCACGATTACCCGTGGTGATGTCTCTCCTATTTTATTGAAGTACTCTACTATCTCTGGCCAGTCAGCCAGTTTCTTATCTGTCCCGACCAAGAATCCAAGATGCTCTTGAGGGCTAAGAATCTCCTTTAATGCCATGCTTATCATGAGCCTTTTCTGATAGTTAAACTCGACGAATAAACCTAAGAACTAATGAGACATATGATTAACAATGGACGAGGAAAACAGAGAAATCAATGAAAACGATGAACCCGAGACAGAAGAAGCACCAGCAACGGAGAAGGTACTGAGAGAGCCCACAAGCAATGACTATATGGCAGGTGCCTTACTAGCCAACGGGATCATCTGGTTATGGATGCAATCTCTAACTATGTTCCGTGATTTCATGAGCCGAATCCCACCAGCTCTACTCGTAGAATTAACCTATGTAACATTCATCATCGCTGGCTTCATATCTTCTCAGCAGGTAGCCAAGAGAAGCGATACGAATCAGCTCATCGTAGCACTGCGGTCAGCCCTTTACGCTTGGGCTGGTTCTCTAATTATGATGCTATCAATGACTGGGGGGCCAACCATCTCCTTTGCGCTGATCGTACTAGTTTGCCTGATGCTGGGTGCGGTGGTTGGCAGTTACATGTTAATAAGAACGCGGATTAGTGAACGCCGTAGATTAATGGCTGAGGCAAGTTCTTAAATCCCCATCAAACGAAACATCTTATTGTTTCGTGAGCACCATGTTTTGGGATGAGGAAGTAACTCCAGAAGACGAGGACGAGGTCATTGAATGGGTTGCACAACAGCTTTACAAGTATGGTATGGAGACCGCAGCTATAATGTTCCTTGAGAGCCTCAAACCCATCAGTAGATATGGTTCAAGCATGGGTCAGATGGTCGTATCACCATTGCTACCTTTCTTGGGTGATAACCTTATGGTGAAAGGAGATAAAGCCCTAAGAGTCTTTGAAGATAATCAAAACATTGAGAGACTCATACAGAGGCTCGAAGACTTGGCTGTTAATGGGTTAGAATCAGAGCAAGAGATAAAGCAAGAACCTGAGTACCAAGAAAATAAAGAAGCTCCTGTAGAAGAGAAAAAAGGATGGCGAAAATATCTTCCTTTTTAGATGGAAAACCTAAGTGAGAATAAGTTATTCTCAGAAAATGTGAGAATGGATAAAAACTGATTCAAAAGAAGTTTTAATTAGTTTGGATTGTTGATTTTTTAGATTAATCCCCAAAAAAGCATCCTTTCGATGAAAAAATATAAGAAAATCGGCTATAACTGAAAAAAGTATTATATATACTAACGAATTATACTGAATTAAGTCTATCCTTCATCGTGAGTAGCCTGTTAATTGCATCAGCAATTATCATGGGTCTTCGCGGTGAATAGGCTAAAAAAAACGGAAGGAAAAACAATGGCAATTATAGTAGCTGGACGATTAATGACTTTCATTTACATGATCGTCTTTTTCGTCCTAATGTACTACTTCATGACAATAAACAAAGAAGGACAGTATTCAATCAGATCAATGCCAGCAATGCAGGCGATACCTGAAGCAGTTGGTAGAGCCGCTGAAATGGGTCGACCAGTTCTCTGGACACCCGGTATTTCAGATTCCTTGAACAACTCTAGCCAAGGACCACAAGTCCTTGCCTCAATCAGCATTCTCGAATATTTAACAGAGGAATGTGTCAAGGCAGGTGTACATATCCAAGCGATTGTCCCCCTACCAGATGCTCTGCCTCTTATCGAGGAGACAATGAGAACAGCATACCTACGAGAAGGAAAGCCAGAGGAATTCAGCACTGACCAGATTACTTTCATCTCTGATCAATCACCATACCTAAGCGCAACTCTAGGCTACATGCAGAGAGAGAAGCCAGCCTCAAACATCTTAGTAGGTGGCTTCTACTATGAGGCTGTAGTCATCGGTGAAGCAGGTAACCACATTGGAGCGATGCAGATCGGTGGAACAAACAATACCCACCAGATGCCGTTCCTCGTAGCAACATGTGACTATATGTTGCTCGCTGAGGAGCTCTTCGCTGCAGGTGCGGCTATCAGTCAGAGCCGTGATATGCTAGGCTCGATCAAGGGAGAGGACTTTATGAAATTACTCTTGGTGGCGATAACAGTTGTCGGCTTCGTTCTAGGTGCTATCAACGTAACAATAATTGCTGATCTGTTGGGGATGTGATAAAAAATGTCTAATATATTTAAACAAGAAGTCGTCTACGCGATAACCGGAATAGTCACCTTGTTGATGATAGTAGAATACTTCTTCTTCGCAACCAATCAAATATGGGCAGAGACCATACGAACGTGGGCTGTTATCATTTTTAATATCTCACTGTTCCTCGGAGCTATACGTCTGACTATGTCGCATAGCGTCCGAATTCAGGAAAAGCGAAGAGACTGGCAATTCAGCGGAGTTCTGATGGCGATATTCGTCATTATGCTTCTTACTGGAATCGCAGGTTACATCTCAACAGGAGTACAAACAAGTAACGGAATATACAACTGGTTGTTCAACTATATCTACACACCACTTGGTGCAACTCTATACCCGATTACAGGATTCTATATCTTCTCTGCCGCCTATCGTGCTTTCAGAGCTAGAAACATCGATGCTACCCTCATGTTAGTTGCGGGCTGCCTCGTGATGCTCAAAAACGCGCCAGTCGGTGAGGCTATCTGGGTCGGTTTTAAAGATTTGGGAAACTGGGTCCAGTTCACTGGTCAGATACCGGGAATGAGAACATTAGCGATTGTAGGCGCATTAGGCCTGATCGCTTTTGGATTTAGAGCACTACTTGGTAAGGAGCGGGGATTCTACGCAGGAGGTAGCGAGTAATGAGTCTAGCTAAACTAGCCGATATTGATCGCAGAGTATTCTACTGGATACTCTTCATCGCTCTAATGGTACCATTCCTTAGTCCAATTGGTTTCCCTATCACTCTCTCGCCTAACACCCAAGATCTCTATGACGGGGTTACAGGCGATGAAGTCGAGGAGGGAGAAGTGTGGATACTCAACTTTGGCTATGGCGTAAGCGCATGGTCAGAGTGTCACCCATCTGTAACTGTCTGTACAAAAGCACTGTTCAGAGAGGGTGCCAAGATAATAATCACTGGTACCCACTATGACGTTGAGCTTACCTACAACAAGCTACAGGATACTTGCAGAGCAGATTTTGACAATAAGGTATACGGAGTAGACTATGTCTTCCTCGGATACATGACTGGAGGCGAATCTGTAGTAGCGCAGCTTGGATCAGACATCGCAAGCGTATACCCACAGGACCACTTCGGAACCCCATATGATGAGATTCCGATGCTTGAGGGAATCGTAGACAACGCTGATATCGCTGGAGTACTATCCTCAGATACTGGTGACTATGGCGGTCACTTCATGACACAGTGGCAAAGTGCCTATGGAACAAAGCTAGCCGAGATTGGAATCGCGATGAACGCTTCAACCGACCTACCAAGATGGCAGGCTGGTAACTTCTTCGGTGTAAGCGTAGGTTCACGAGGCGGTGCAGAGTTAGAGCAACTAATCGGAGAACTAGGTGAAGCGACAACAGCAATGGACAGCATTAGCGTTAGCCACTTGCTGCTCATATTAGCCATCATCGTAGGAAACATTGGCGTAATCACCGAGAAACTAGGAGGTAACAAATAATGGCATATCCAACAGCAACTCTGGACGTAATCGGCCTTTGGGTCGGATGGTTCCTGATGCTAATGATCTATAGCTATCCGCTGTACAAAGAGAACGTTTCATACCGATTCGCTGAGCACTTATTCATTGGTATTACGTTGGCGATTACAGCTATCACCAACTTCAGTAACATCATGAGAATGTGTATCACACCATTAATGCAGGGACAAATACTGATGATCGTGCCCCTAATACTAGGGCTAATGATCTTCACGATGTTGATCCCCGAATACCGGTGGGTCAGCAGATACCCCATTGCACTAATGGTAGGAGCGGGCTTCGGTCTGGGTATTCGTGGAACAATAAAGCCTAACCTTCAGGACGCAATTATCGACACGATAACTGCTCCAACTGGAGGCGGTCTGATTGACTGGTTCAACTACCTTTGGGTAGCAGTAGGCCTAGTCTGCAGCATCCTGTACTTCATGTTAACCTTTGAACATAGTGGCGCACTAAAGACTCCTACGAGAATTGGACGACTGTTCCTAATGATAGCCCTCGGTGGCTATTTCGGAAACACAGTGCTGTTCAGGTTCACAATGCTTACAGGCAGAGCACAGTTCTTCTTACAGGTACTAAAGTTAATACCGATGTAACAAACCCCCTTTTTATTTTATATTCTATTCAAAACACGTTTAACGTAGTTGAAACCAGAGATAGGTGAGATCCATGGAACAAAGCACCGTCGAGGAACTACTAAAAGACAAATTACTATCTCCTAAGATCGTGATTGAGGCATTTCTTGCCTCCAGTCTGAAGCTAAGAACCGCTAGTCAAGTTACTGTCCCGGCAGAACTTCCTAATGGAGTCGAGATGGGTCAAAAGATTGATCAAAACATTCAACCCCAGATGATGCAACTGCAAAACATTAAGGATCTTAGAACAAGGGCAGTTGCAGTTCAGGCAATAAAAAAGTTGATGGAGAAGCAATTCGAGGATATTGTCGAGGAGTCTGATGAGTTTAAAGCCCTTTATGACTGGTCCAATAAACTTGGCCTCAGGAATAATCAGGTAAAGGTGAGACCCACCGTCCATGAAATCTACCTATATACTGAGCGTGGAACAGGTCGATCCATCCAGAAGCTTATGCGTGAACGAGAAAAAATACGTCGAAAAGTCCAGCGAAAACCCGGTGAAAATGTCAACCCCATCCGTTTTGCTTACCCAGAGGAATTTGATCCAAAATGGCTCAAAAGACTTGGTGGGGTTCTTGGGTATCCCGAGTGTTGTATAAACCAATATGCTGAAGACAGGAAAAACAATGTAAATGTAGAGATAAGAGCCTCACAGCAGTTAATCGATGAAGTAAAAGAGAAAGAGGTTGATACCCACGTTTACTATACAGGCTTTTTCTTTCCATGTAGTCCAAGATGTGAGAACGCGTTAAAAAGAGGCTATGAGTGGCATGAAGCCCTCAAAGAGCTTCATCCTGACCTGGGTGCATTATATGAGCAGAATATTCGTGTTAACGCTGAACTGGTTATCAGACAGCCCGAGCTTATACAGAAATATCTGACCCAATTCAAACCAAAAGAAGATTAAGGATTTGGATAGGGTGGAGGATAATCTCCTTGCTCCACCTCTATGCGTTCTACCTTGAATACCACTGGTCGCTCTGAGTCTGGGCAGCTATAATATGCTATCTTGTCCATGTAATCCCAAGCTTCGGTTACTTCTCGTGTCATAGCGCTAGTCAAGGGTAGTATGGCGCTGAACGCTGTGAGGCATACTCTATCTGTCTCCTCTAATACCAGTCTTCCCGGGTTTCCTGTAACAGTCATCTTGACCCCTATCTTGTACATCTTACAGGGTCCAGACACGTGTGTAGGCGCCCCGTCTATGCTTTTTGGCTCATTTACCTCTACTACTGTGAAAACTACTTTGTACATAGAGTAAGGGAGATTGTTGGGTTAGTAAAAGGTTTTAGAGTGTTTTAAGGTAGAAACAGCTAGCGTTATGCTGAGCAACCTGTTGGTATCCTTGGGTTTCGTAGAGTCTCCGGGCGATCTTATTGGGCTCTATGACGTGTAATCCGATCTGTTTTTGTCCGTTTTCTTTGGTCCATTTTTCCGCTAACCCCAATAGCTTCTTGGATAGTCCTTTTCTTCGGTGCGGTGGCTCGATGTTTATATTCTAAATCCAGACCAGTGGCTCCTTGAATACGTAAAAAGGCTCTCTCTTTGCCAGCCAGATCAGACCAGCGTTCTCCCCATCCTCTGCCTCAGCTATGAATACGATGTGGTTTTCTCCCAATGGATCGATGGGATCCTCATCTTCGATCTTTTTGTATCGCGTGTATGCTTCCTCATCTGATATGTCCTCTTGGAGTTGGAAAGCAACCCTGAAGCTATTATAATTTAGATTATCGATGTATTCTCTCTCAGCAGCGGTATCATGAGCTTTTCTGATGCTATATTCCATTAATTATATCATACTCCTGTGAAGTGGTTCTGTTTTATTTTTTTCTCGTCCTGAATATTCCAGTATGATTTATAGGCAATATCTTTGTATCGTTGCATTAATGCAATATCACTTAATCCTCACAGAAGAATGCAACAAAAACTGCAGCTACTGTGGTGGAACCAGACATATCAATGGTATTCCGCTAAACGTCTCATACCCCATAGAGGATTTAATCAATTTTCTAAAAAGGGACCCAGAGCCAGTTATCGGCTTCTATGGTGGAGAGCCCCTGCTCGCAATGGATTACATGTATGAGGTCATGGATAAGGTACCTTCCAAGGCTTTCACGCTTCAAACGAACGCCACTCTCCTCAATGAGATAGATGAGAAATATCTCCACAGGCTTCATTCTATCCTTGTTAGCATAGACGGGGGTCGCTGGGTTACTGATTGTTGCCGGGGTGAGGGGACCTATGATCTCGTTACACATAATCTAATCGAGGTTGAGGACAAGGGATACGCTGGGGATGTTATTGCACGTATGGCATTTAGTAAGAATGGTGATATTTACAGGGATGTTTCCCATTTACTCATGCTAGAGCGTCCTTATTTTGATCATGTTCATTGGCAGCTGGATGTATTTTGGTCGGAGCTAGAATCATGGGGTGATCTTGAGGGGTGGCTACAGAGATACGAGTCAGGCATCACCAAGCTAGTATCCGATTTCTCTGAGTCATTCAAGACAGGCAAGCCACTGGGCATCGTGCCATTCATACCGGTATTCAAGACCTTACTAACAGGTGAAGAAACTCCTCATATTCGATGTGGTTCAGGCTGCACCAGCTTCGCGATACTTACAAACGGTAGAATCGATGTATGCCCTGTCGCACCAGAGCTTCCGTATAGTGGTGTAGGGCAAATTAGTAACTCGATTCCAGATGAGCTTTATGAGGTTCTCCCCGTTGGTCCTCCATGTACAGATTGCGAGGTTCTTGGGGTATGTGGGGGAAGGTGTCTGTTCTCTAATCAGACAATGTTCTGGGGAGAGGACTGGTTCAACAGGATATGTGATACCACAAAACACATGATAAACGAGCTCAAGAGATATGTTCCACTTGCAGAGAAATTGATACTGGAAGGGATTCTGGACCCCAAGGTATTCGATTACCCAGAGATCAATAATGGCTGCGAGGTTATCCCCTGACAACAATAAATATGTGATAATCCAAGAGTATCTGTCCTCATTGGATTACCTAGAAACCATACTCAGAAGCTTCCCAATAGATATCGATTCTACTAGGCGGCTCTATCTTAATGAACCTGCCCAAGATACAAGATTGTATGAGGTTGAAATAGCGAATTCTCCCCTTTTTGCCTCAGTTGAGGCGGGAGTCTATCTAATAGATACCCCTTCTGGACGGAAGATCGCGTGTCATCCTCATCTAGTAGCTGAGAAGTTATCAATCCTCTGCTTTGAAGCGGCAAAAGAATTCGCGTTGGCTTTAAAGGAACTAGGGTTAACATCAGGCAATTCAGGTATCCTGCATATTCTCAGGGGTGGTCTAGGATATCGAATGGATAAGGTATTACCACAATTACCTGTGATTAACATCCGCACCCAGTACAGGAAAGACGGTTATAGGGCGCACTCGGATGACTCAAGAAGAATAGATGTCACCTATAGCGACTATCATAAGACAACATTTGATTCCTTGATCGTGCCAGACACCTACGCTACTGGGAGGAGCGTTGAGGCTGCTTTGCAGCATATGTTTGAGATGGGTCTCAGTGTTGAGAACGTGATTATCTACGGGTTCATAGCGGCTTCCGGAGTAGAACGTGTCTATAGGCTTCTCGCTAAACATGGGGTTCATTTGTATGTTTTCGCGATCTGCGATATCTCTCAATTATATTCCAACAACTATGATATGCCCCTATACGGATTAGACGAACACCTCTACAAACAAAAAGGGGTTATCAAACCACTAGGCTCAATAGTAGCCCGGGAAACCCTCCGAGACATGATCCCACACTATGTACCCGGTATGGATCAGCCAGGCGACTGGAGTGAGAGACACGCACACCTTTTCAATGGCTACAATAATGAGAGCGGTGATATACGTGGACATTTACGGAAATCCATCGAGTTAATAGAATCCTTGGATGAGCTAAACAGTCAACAGCCTTGGTATACTGATGATATACGTGATTTAGCCCAAAAGGAAATTGAGGAATGTAGAGCGCTTCTCTAGTTTATTCGCTCCACTGATAGTTACTGAACTCTATAGCGTTCAACACCTTCTGTGAGAAATCCTCATCCTTACACTGGAAGGTATACATAACAAAGCCATCATAGGAGAAGAAATGCAATCTACCACTATGATAAATGATGCTGGGCTTAGCTATCTCAACCAATTCAAGAAACTCTTCTCTCCTAAATTTGATCCTATAACTACTCGCTGATATCGCTGAAGCTGCTACCGTTCCTGCCATCGCCATTAATCTTCACCTCCTTTCTCATCATCGAAACTGAATATCTCTTCGATGGGTTTATCGAAGACCTCCGCTATCATCCAAGCCAGCCTGAGGCTGGGGTTATATTTTCCCTTCTCAAGAAACAGGATAGTCTGCCTTGTAACATCAACGATATCGGCTAATTGCTGCTGGGTGAGTCCTTTCTTCTCCCGTAGCTCCTTTATCCGGGTTTCCATTGCCTTATTCTCCTTTATAGTTGGCGTGGTAGAACCATGAGAGGAGGAAGACAGCCCAGCTCAGATATATTACATACTGCAGCAATTCTCCGAGAGGTAAATTAATTACTGGGGTTTCCAGCCCTTGGCTGAACATTAACACGATGCTCATACCTGCGTTTATTGTGACGAATGCGTTTCTCGCTGCTTTGCTGAACATGCTGCTCATCCGCTCATCGTAGAGTTTCTCCCATTTGAGTCCAATTACGAAGCTGAATCCTATTCCTGCAGTGAGACCCAATATGATGTCTCCTACTATGTAACCGAATGCTATGCTTCCTAGTATACTGATGCTCAGCATGATCCATGAGACCCTTCTTCTCGTCTTCTTATCCTTGACGAGTTCTTCTCCTGCTAGGGCTTTTCCTATTATTATTCCATAGGGGATGCTTATGCCTGCTCCTATGGCGATGTTATCGAGGGCTAGGCCTACTCCTAATCCGAATATGAGGCCGATTATCATCCCGTATACTCTTGCGTTTCTCTTGTTTTTGATCATTTTTATCACTCTATGTAAACTATTTCTAACGTTAGAAATATATAACGTTATCTATTTCTAACATCGTGATGGTAAACCCAAAATACGCCAAGCCCCACTAAATAAAAGACCTTTTTGAATATCAGAGAAGCAACCCAGGAAGACAACCATCAACTCATCCAATTACAACAAAAAAGCCCAATGGGCTCAGATCTACTACTACAGTTGGACGGTAGCCCAGATTTCTTCAACCGATCACGCGGCTACCAAGACTGGACAATACTAGTAGCTGAGGAAAAAAAGATGATAATAGGCTCCGCTGGGTTCGCTCTACAAGACAAAGTCATCAATGGCTCAATCTACAAGGGTATCTACGAGTACGGCTTCAATGTTGACCCAGAACACCGAAGACGAGGAATAGCCACACTCCTTCAAAATAAGATAGAAGAAAAGGCTAAGGGCGATGGAGCAGATTTTCTATACCTGAACATAACCGAGGATAATGTCGCCAGCCACAGTTTTTTCACTCGTCATGGCTTTAAACCAGTCAGGGAATGCTCACCCCTAATGTTCATGGCATACAAGAAACACGAGACAGATCACTACAAGATCCGCCCAATGAAAACGGGTGATATTCCCGTAGTGGTCAACCTGCTGAACGAGTATTACAGAAACCTCGACTTTTATACCCCATATACGGATGAGTCATTCACTGAGCATTTCAACTATCTTCCCTTCTACTCGCTGAAAGACATCTACCTCTACGAGCATGATACCGTAAAAGCTGTGGCGGGCTACTGGGACTATACCAAGGTGATGCGGTTCACACTTCAGGGTTATAATACGCGATGGAAGATCATGGCTACTGTAGCTGGTGTCTTAGGCTTGATCACTACCATGCCGAAGGTACCCAAGATAGGTGAGCCTATGACCAACTGGTATCTAATCCCCTTCGCTTACCGTGACCCGGATGCCGGTAATCAGCTACTTATGCATATACTCAACATGGCACATCAGGCTGGGGTCTACATGGTGGGGCTTCCTGTCGATAAAGAAAGTCCTAGTTATACTGATCACGACAAACTCAAACCAAACAAGGGGGGCTTCACTTTCTATGTGAAGCCATTCAGGGACTTGCCCGAGATCAAGCAGGTCTACATCGATCCACTCGACATCTAGGATGTATGGATACCCCAGAAGTGCCGTACCTCCATATCCTCCGGGCTGTCAGTGCCATGGCTTCCTTTTCCTGACTCTGGATCAACATGAGTACCATGATCGGGTAGGAACGCTATGCCTCGATTTACCCCATGATATTTCTTATTAAATGCATCCGCGAGGGTCTTGAAGGCTTTCAGGTGACGCCTGAATGCCTCTATGGCTTTGGGATCTGTTGGGGTTGAACCATGCATCAGATCATCATATTCCTGATTATAGGCGACAATCAAGTCATAGTCAGCGTTTTCTAATAGATTCAGGACTCTTTGGATTACCTCCGGGTCATATTTCTCAGTATAATAATCGATCTTTCTCTCCCTGAATATTAGATCGATACTGCAGTCTTTCACGGCAACCAAAGCAACTTTTTTACCCGCTTTGGATGCAGCATCAAATATTGTCTCCACTGTTAGCACTGGTTTCATGTACTTTGTTATTCCATGTTCCTTTGGTTTCATTCCCGTGAACATGCTTCCGTAACATACCGGGGTATAGCTTGGGGTCATGCTTCTTACTAAGATCTGGATTGGAGCTTCCTTGATCACTTGGGCAAACTCGTTTCTGTATCTCTGAAATAGCCATTCTCCGATGGCGTCTGGGGCGTATAGTAATATTTTCTCTATCTTTTTGTGCTTTGAGGCTTCAATTATTTCTTTTATCGATTGAGCTGATGAGCCAGTAGGGGGATCAATACCCATAAGGGCACACACTGTTGGGGTCACAGAGTCTATGCTATACATGGACACCGATTGTATTTTACGTCTAAATCATTTTGGGTCAATAAGACTAAAACAAGGCGCTTACATGTAATATATTGGGGGACGTTTTGAATGCTCACAATTGAACAGCAAATCACCATGGTACTCCAGCTCAGCCTA
>Ga0180431_10003683_pt1 | contig 19544 bp, 14 predicted proteins | sample SS_ome_11_FD_132459 | JGI IMG/M metagenome (GOLD analysis project Ga0180431, IMG submission 132459) | Hypersaline lake sediment archaeal communities from the Salton Sea, California, USA - SS_1_MS_1 metaG | ecosystem: Environmental > Aquatic > Non-marine Saline and Alkaline > Hypersaline >... | reverse complement strand
TATTAATTAGGCCCGTCGATCGCCTTTCCCATGGCACGGAGATTTTCCAAATAGAAATACATTTTGTATTAAAATATGTACATTTGCATACATTTGGGGTCAGGTCTTGTATTATAATATTTTTTAAATTATTTTTATAACATGGCACGGCCGTTACGGATAGAATACCCTGGAGCCTTATACCATGTGACAACCCGCGGTAATGCGCGTCAATCGATTTATCATGACGATAAGGATCGTCAAAGATTTCTTGAGATACTATATAATGTCGTGATACGATTCAACTGGGTCTGTCATGCTTATTGCTTGATGACCAATCACTACCATCTTCTAATAGAAACCGTCGATGGGAATCTTTCGGCGGGAATGCGGCAGGTTAACGGAATATATACGCAGTACATCAATCGAAGACATCACAGCACAGGACATATCTTCCAAGGGAGATACAAGGCAATCCTGGTGGATAAGGAAGCATACCTTCTGGAATTATGCCGTTATATTGTTTTGAACCCCGTCCGTGCTCGCATGGTGAAAGAACCAGGAGATTATTACTGGAGTAGTTATAGGGCAACAGCGGGGCAAGGAAGGGTAGTCAATTGTCTCTCAATAGACTGGATACTCTCACAGTTTGGTGATATTAGAAAGCGCGCTCAAAAGGCTTATACGGAATTTGTTAAGGCTGGAACAGGTGTCGATGTCTGGAAGGGCCTTCAATATCAATGCTTGCTTGGCGATCGGGTTTTCTGCGACAGTTTCGTTGCCAGGCTAAAAGACAGTAAGGAAGTGAAAGAAATTCCACGCGTGCAGCGCTTGGCGGCACGGGTGAGACTCGATCAGTTATTACCACAGGATATTCAATGGTCTCGTAAAAAACGCAATGAAGCATTTCGGCAAGCAGTCATTGAATGGGGATACACATATACGGAAATAAGCAGATATACAGGGCTTCATTATACTACGATCAGCCGCATAGTCCGAACATTGACTCCTGCAAAGGGAAAAATGTGATAATACAAGACCTGACCCCGTCACCCCACAATTTGAAAGAGAACATCACGGAGATAGAATGAGCAACCATATTAGAAGTATTACATTGCACCATGAGAAATACCCGACGGCCGACCATTACCCGTTTACATTGCCTATTTTCAATAAAACCAGGCGTTTAGTTTTCGATACCCCGGTAACTCTTTTTGTGGGGGAGAATGGGACCGGAAAATCCACGTTGCTGGAGGCGATAACCCGTGCCAGCGATATTCATATCTGGAGTAAACCTGAAGGCGCGCGTTACCAGGAAAACCGGTATGAAAATCAATTACATAAATACCTTGCCCTGGAGTGGTCGAACGGCAGCGTTCCGGGAGCGTATTTCGGATCGGAGATATTCAAGGATTTTACAAATATACTGGATGAATGGGCGGCATCGGATCCAGGTCAATTGAAATACTTTGGTGGTAGATCATTGGTGACACAGTCGCATGGTCAATCCATGATGTCGTATTTTCGTTCCCGTTACCGGATAAGGGGCATCTATTTCCTGGATGAACCCGAGACGGCACTGTCCCCACGAAGTCAACTCGAATTGTTGGAGATTATTGGTGAAAACGGCCGGGCAGGACATGCCCAGTTCATTATTGCAACACATTCCCCGATTCTGCTGGCGTGCAAAGGAGCTCGGATTTACAGTTTCGATCATGTGCCGGTAAGCGTAATTGAATACGAAGAGACCGAACATTACCGTGTATACAAGAACTTCTTTCTGGAGAGATAAAATTACAATCAGCGTATGCCGTCGTAAGACAATGATGAACGTGGTCTACCTGTTAAGTGTTTATTTCCACTGTGATACCCACAGATGACGGGGATGCTATCACTGCGAAAGAATCGGCCGATCAACTCAACCCGTCGATCGCCTCGCCCATGGCGCGGAGGTTTTCCATCGGCGTCTGAGGCGGCGTGAAGCAGGAGGGCGCTACCAGGTCCACCCCTCCCTGAATCATCTTCTCCGATACCTCGATAACGTCCTCCCTGGTACCGTTCAGCAGATGGGATACCGTGGGAACGCTTCCGATCACGCCCATGGTTTTCCCGAGCTTTTCCACCACGTCCTCGAGCGCTGTGGAAGGGTAGTCGAATGAAAAGGCCGCGAAACCTGAGGAGGGGATGTCTTCGAGTATTCTCGTGGTGTCGCCGCAGATGTGAAGAATCAGGGGAGTTGCAATGCGGCCGTTCATTTCTTTATACCCGGGCAGAATGAGCTCGCGAAAGTGCTTGGCGGTCAGGCCCATGACATTGGGGTCGAGAAGGATTACGGTATCGGCGCCGTTTTTCAGCAGGGCCTCCATATAGCGGGTGATGAGCGTCGTGGACTGGAGCAGGATCGAGGCCGCCTCGTCCGGTTTTCGGATCATGATCTTGTACATGTCGTTTAGGCCGCGTACCAGGCAGGCGAGTGTGAAAGGGCCTTCGCAGAACGGTATGACCGGGACCGTTTTTCCGTATTTTTCCACGAGAAGCCGGACCGCTTCCAGGACCACGGGAAAACGGCCCTTCCCGAGTATATCCTCGCTTGTGTCGATGTCGAACTGCTCACCCTTTCCCTCAACGACCTGCGGCGTTACCGTGATGCCGTCTTTCCACACGGTTCTGCATCCGAGGGCCTCTGCCTCGACGGTCATGTCAAAGGGCACGTTTACCGCGTTCAGCCCGAGCAGCTCGTGACACGCGGAGGACAGGCCGGCCATGAGGTCCGGCTTCCTGTGTGCCTCGGGCCAGTAGACGCCGGCCTTTTTCATGATATCCACGACGGGAGGATTGATGGGAACGATTTTCGGGACTTTCCCGGTCCACGTTCGGTTGAGTATCGAATGCAGGGTCTCTTTCATCGTTTCCACTAGTGCTCTCCTTGTATATAACCGTGTAATGATTGTTTCAGCATTCCGCGGGGAAGCGGCTGAAGCCCTTTCAGGAGGTTTCGAACGTCACGCCCTTTTTCCTGTTCCACTCCTCGATGGCCTCTGCCATGGCAGTCACGTTCTGAAGCGGCGTGTACTGCGGAAGGCCGCAGGAGGGGGAGAGGAAATCCACTCCCTGTTCGATCATGCTGATCGACATGTCGATCACGTCCTGCCTGGAGCCCTCGAGAAAGTGCGTGACCGTGGGCACGCTCCCGATGATGCCCATCCTTCCGCCGATCGCATCCTTCAGTGTTGCGACTTCCACGCCCGGATAGTCGAAGGAAAATGCATGAAATCCGGATTCGGGAAGCAGGTGAGCTATCTTTCCCGTGCGGCCGCAGATATGGGTCATGCGCGGCGTTTCTATGGCAGCCGTGATCTTTCGGTAAACGGGAATGACGAGGTCCTCGAACTGTTTAGGGGTCAGACCCTCTGCCGCGGGATCCGCGAGGTTTATAACGTCGCCCCCGCTTTCAAGCATCCTGTTGCAGTACAGGATGAGCAGGTCCGCAACCACGTCGAGCACCTTCTCGGCCCGCTTTTTGTCCTTTATCATGTGCTTGAACATCTCGTTCACGCCGATGATGTAGCTCGCGATGGTAAAGGGGCCCTGGCACATGGATACGATGGGGATTTCGCCGTTGTACTTCGAATCGATTTCTCCCCGCACGATCTTTGTGGCCTCGAATACCGCGGGGAAGCTTCCCCTGGTCAGTATGTCTTTCGGGAAGGTCACGTCGTAGGCGTCGCTGAAAGCCCGCTCCTTGAACTGCGGGTACCCGGCGATATCGTCCTCCTTGTTGATGACCCTGCACCCCATGGCTTCCATTTCCACGGTCGAGGCCCAGGGGATCATGGTGCAGTTCCACCTGGACAGCGTGTGGGCAGCGAGCGCGAGCCGTGCCATGGGCTCTCCCTCGTAGTTCGCGGCCGGGAAGTAGGCGTCCGTTTGCTTCATCATGTCCACCACGGGCGTGAAGAGCGGAACGGTACGGGGAAAGTAGCCGATATCCTCCCCGAGCAGCGTCTTGAGAAGCTCTTCCTTCGGGGTATAGGTCTTCATAGGAATGGTTCTCCCTGTGCAGTATGGGGTACTTGAGCGCGCTCCGTGAGGAACGCGCTCAAGATCAGAAAATGACGATCAGCCGTTCAGTCGATCAGCCTGCGATGCCGGCCAGCCGCCTGGCCGTCTTGACAGCCTCTGTTGCGTTCTCGGCGTATCCCGAGGCTCCGAAACGTTCGGACGTTTCAGGCGTGACCGAAGCACCGCCTACGAGGAAACGGGTTTCCGGGAACTGGTGTGCCACCTTGTCGATGATGTTCTTCATGCTCGACAGTGTGGTGGTCATCATGGTGGAGAGCGCCAGGATGTCGCATCCCTGTTTCTCGATCTCCTCGATGAACTGTTCCGGGGAAACGTCTTCGCCGAGGTCGGTAACCTGGAAACCGCCGACCTCGAGCATGAGCCCCACGATGTTCTTGCCGATGCAGTGTATATCGCCCTCGACCGTTCCGATAACGACCCTGGCGCTTACCTTGTCACCCGCTCCCTTGATATGGGGCTTGAGTATGTCCATACCGCGGTTCAGCACGTCGGCGCAGAGTAACACCTCGGGTATACCGTATTCCTGGGACTCGTAGAGCTCTCCGACCCTGTTCATGCCGCGGGCCAGTCCGTTCAGAATCGCCTCATTCGGGTCGATTCCAGCCTCGAGGGCCTCGTTGCAGACCCCGTCAATGGAGTCCTCGTCGAATTCCACGACGATTTGGGCCATTCTGTCCAGTATTTCACTCACCTTCATCTCCTTCAGAGCCTGTACGAGGTCCCGTATGGGGCCGTTTCGTCGGCATTCCTCTTAGGCTTGTTTCGAAATGTTAAAGTACCACTTTCAGCTCGTCGATTCCGAGCTCGTCGAAATTCTTGAATTCGGCCTCTTCCCAGAGCGTGCCTTTGCGAACGAGTACGAGCTTGACGGTCTCGGAAAGCGGAACGGGAGGCCAGTGCCAGGTTCCCTTGTGCAGGGCGACACCGAGCGAGCCGTTCATATAAAATGCAGCGAGTTTCGAAACATCAGGCTTGTCGCTTCCGTTGTCCGCCGGGGCCATAACGAAGATGCATTCACCCTCGATGGGCACAAAGTTTTCGGCGGTTTCCGGATGACGCTCGAGGTACTTGATCGTCCTTCCCGATTTGTTGCAGAGGAGGAGACCTCCATCGACCTTCTCATTGTCAGGTCCCAGGTCCGCGTTCTTCGTCCAGTATTTGAGAATTTCGAGCGTTTCAAAGGGCTCGCCTTCGCATCTTCCCATGATATATCCGTACGGGGCGAACTCTTCTGCGGTCACTTCTTCCAGCGGGGTGATTTTGATTTCCTTTACGGCCATGTTCGTTTCTCCTCTCTATGGAATGTAAACCTTTACATGGTATAATATACAAGCCACCTGTCCATGTCAAATAAATATGGAAGTCGTAGAGGAAATAGTATTATAAAAAGGAAAAGAGCATTTTATGCAGCCGGCCTTACCGAATAATTAAGGTTTGACTCGCACATGAATAGGTATCAATTTTATACACATATCCGGCGAGGGACTTTTAAGTGAAATCCGCGCCGTCCTGTCTATAAGAGTTTCCTAACACCCTATCAAAAGGAAGGAATATATGGCACCTTCTCTTTCCGCAATCGCGGGACTTGATAAGAGCAATATGAAGATAAAGTCGATCGGGGAAAAAACATCGAAGCGTGTGGACGGTTTGCGGTCCTCTCTCCTCGACCTCGTACCCGAGATTTCACCGGAACGTGTCCGTTATTATTCAGAGAGCTACAGGGAGTACGAAGCGGAACCGGTTATCATCAAGCGGGCCAGGGCGCTGCGGTCCATGCTGGAGAGGATGAGTATTTACATACTCGACGGCGAGCTTATCGTGGGCAACACGTCCAAGTATCCCCGCGGCGTTGAGCTCTTTCCTGAGTACGAGGTGTCGTGGATCGAGCGGGAGCTTGACGGTGAGCCCTATCATTTCAACGAACGGCCGGGCGACCGTTATACGATAAGGGAGGAGACGAGGCAGGAGCTCAAGCGTCTTTTTCCCTTCTGGCACGGCAAGACCCACTCCGAACGCGTCAGGTCTATACTTCCCGACCATTTGGAAAAAGCGTGGAAGATGGGCGTCATAGACAACTACTGGCTCTTCCAGGGAGGCGACGGCCACATCACCGTTCACCTGAAGAAGATACTCGAAAAGGGAATACGGGGCATAATCGAGGAAATTGAAAGCGAGTACGAGGGGATAGAACTCACCGAGACGGATGGTGTCAGGAGACGGCTCTTTTACGAGGCGGCCCTCATAGCCCTGAAGGGTGCGGTCGCGTACGCCTCCCGATACAGCGACTATGCCCGCGGGCTTGCTGAAAAGGAGAAAGAACCTTCCAGAAAAGAGGAGCTCGAGAATATCGCCGAAATATGCGCGCGGGTTCCACTAGAGCCTGCAGAAACCCTTCACGAAGCCCTCCAGTCCGTATGGTTCGTACAGGCCGTCATTCAGATAGAGACGAACGGGCACTCTATATCATTCGGCAGGCTCGACCAGACGCTCTTTCCTTTTTTCAAGCACGATATCGAAAAGTCGATTCTCACGGTCGAGCAGGCGGCCGAGCTCCTCCAGTGCTTCTGGCTGAAACTGTTTACCGTGAATAAAATCCGGGACTGGGACAGCACGCATTTTTTCCTCGGATACCAGGTTTTTGAGAATATAACCATCGGGGGCCAGCTCTACGGCGGCAGGGACGCGGCGAACGAGCTTTCGTTTCTCATGCTCGGCGTACAGAAGGGGATTCGCCTGACCGTTCCCTCGATATCGTTCAGGTTTTTCGACGGAACAAGCGAGGAGTTCCTCCAAGCGGCGATCGACGTGGTCAGCGTGGGCGGGGGCCAGCCCGCGTTCTACAGTGACGAGACTGTCATCCCGGCGCTCGTCAACAGGGGGATCGATTACGGGGATGCCGTGGACTGGTCCGTGGTCGGCTGCGTGGAGCCCATCATCGAGGGAAAGCAGACGTACAGGCCCAACGGCGCGGCGTTCGTCAGCATGCTCAAGATACTGGAGCTCGTACTGTACGGTGGAAAGGACCCGGTCACGGGATACAGCCTGCACCCCCTGGACAAGGACCTTTCCTCCTTCGAATCCTTTAATGAGCTCATGGAGGCATGGGAGGAGCATGCCCGGTACTACACGGAGCAGCATATCGCCCTCGATACCATCGTAGACCTCTCCATGGAGGAGCTTTCACCGAACGCGTTCGTCTCCAGTTTCGTCGATGACTGTATAGCACGGGGTAAAACAATCAAGCAGGGCGGGGCGGTCTACGATTTCTGCGGCCCGCTCCTCTGCGGTGTCGCCAATGTGGGTGACTCGCTCGCCGCGATCAGATCGCTCGTTTTCGAGGATAAGCAGCTAAACGGCGCCCAGCTGCTCCATGCTCTCGAGACCGATTTCGAGGATAACGCAACCGATCCAAGCGGTGAACAGATACGCCGGATGTTGCTCGAAGCTCCGAAATACGGAAACGACGACGACTATGCGGATTCCCTTACCGCGGGTGCGCTCGATTTCTTCTGCCGCGAGCTTCCGAAGTACAAAACGACGCGGTACGGACGGGGTCCCAAGGGAGGGATCTGGCACGCGTCGTGCAGCACTGTCTCCGGAAACATACCTTTCGGCATGCGTATCGGGGCCACGCCGGACGGCCGCAAGGCGTGGACACCGACCGCGGACACCACGTCCCCCACGCAAGGGGTGGATCGGAAAGGCCCCCTGTGCACGATGAAAAGCGTTGGTAAGATCCCGAACGTGCTCTGTTCCGGGGGCAATCTTTTCAATATGAAGTTCTCTCCCCTCGTACTCCGGGATGAAGCGGGAAAGCGGCGGTTCGGATCGCTTATCAGAACCTTTTTAGGCGACCTCAAGGGTATGCACGTTCAGTTCAACATCGTCGACGGGGGGACCCTGCGTAGCGCGAAGACAAAACCGGAAGAATACCCCGATCTCATGGTCAGGGTGGCCGGGTACAGCGCTCTTTTTACCACGCTCGATCCGAAGCTGCAGGACGACATCATCAACAGGACCGAACAGGCTATGGTCTGACCGCCGTAAATCCTCGATTTTTCACTCTAATTTAATGTATATTAAACCAGTCATTGATTTCGATTTGAACCTCGAAGTTCATCGCAGGCAAAACACTATCGAATCCATTACGATATTAACGAGGAGAATCGCATGAAAACGTGGCAGCAGAAATTCACCGATGTATTCAAGACCACGAAACCCATACTGGGGATGGTGCATCTCAAACCGCTGCCCGGGACACCCCTGTACGACTCTGCGGGCGGGATGCAGAAAATAATGGACGGGGCGCTCGCGGACGCCGGCCGCCTGGTGAAGGGCGGTATTGACGGGATACAGGTGGAAAACCAGTGGGACCGGCCGTTTCAGAAAGGCGGCGACCTCGGCCCGGAAACCGTTGCGTGCATAGCCGCGGCCGCTGCTCGTCTCAGGCTGGAGTTCGATGTTCCCGTGGGAGTGACCGTGCACCTGAACGGCGTTAAACAGGCGCTGGCCGCTGCGGTTGCGGCCGACTGCCAGTGGGTGAGGGCTTTCGAGCTCGCCAACGCCTATGTGTCAAACGCAGGTATCATCGAGGCAGCGGGTCCCGAAGCCATGCGTTACCGCTCGTTCCTGCGCGCGGAGCATATCATGGTGTTCGGTGATTTTCACGTCAAGCACGGCAGTCATCACCTCATCGAGGACAGGAGCATACTCGAACAGGCCGAGGACGTGCAGACCGCGCTCGGGGACGGCGTCATCGTCACGGGCATAAAAACCGGAACACCGCCGAGCAGAGAGAACGTCGAGCCCATAAGAAATGCCGTAAGCGTACCCGTTCTCATCGGAAGCGGGCTCTCCATCGATAATTTAGACGAGCTGCTCCCCCATGTGGACGGCGCTGTCGTGGGGTCCTCCTTCAAGGAGGAGGGCAGGCTCGCCAATCCCGTTGACGCTGAACGCGTAAGGGCTTTTATGGAAAAGGTACGCGGGATCCGGGGTGGCTGAAAAACCTGCACGGGAAACGGCTGACTAGAGTATGATGCGTACGGGCTCGTCCAGCTCGAATATCTCGAGATCGTTCTCGATGATCTCTTTTTCCACGATGTTGTAGGCTTCGTAGCGTTCCTCGAGCGGGAAGGGGAATATATGCCATACCCCTTTACCGCCAATGAAGGGCTTTCCGGGTATACAGGTAAAGACGCGCATCTTTTCGATATCCGGGTTTCCGTCCGGAAGATCGGGGGCAAAGGGCATGAGGGCTACGCCTCCTACCGGGAAAAATATCTCGCTCGTGTTCCTGTGCCGCTCGAGCTTGTCTATGATGAATGGCCTCCTGTACGTGGAGAAGAAGGTCACCACGGGGTCCCTGCCGAGGGTCTCGAGGCTCGCGAGGTCGTGGTAGTGGTCTACGAATTCGTTCGAAAAGGTGATTTTGTCTTTTGTGGGGATGATCATCTGTCCGAAGTCCTTGAAATTTTCCGGGCTCATCATTTCGACTTTGATCTCTCTCATCTTATTTTCTCCTGTTCGGGAATTATTCATTGAGTCGCGTACGTGACCTTCACGGCCACGGATAAACCCCGTCAAACCGCCGTATACTGCGTTCTCTCTATCAAGTCATCCTGCACCGCGGTGCTGAGCTCCACGAACAGGGCCGCGTATCCGACGACCCTGACCATGAGGTTTTTGTAATGATCGGGTTTTTCCTGCGCGTTCTTTAATGTCTCGGCGGACGTCACATTGAACTGTACCTGGCCCCCTCCTTTGTCGAAATAGGTCCTTATCAGGTTTACGAAACGCTCGAGGTTCTCTTCTCCCGCAAGGGATGCCGGACTGAACTTCATGTTGTATATCATGCCGCCCGTGGACACCGACTGGTCTATCTTGACGAGCGAGTTCATCGCGGCCGTGGGACCGGAAAGGTCCATTCCCTGTACCGGGGAGATGCCGTCGTTCAGGGCCTTTCTCGCGTGTCTCCCGTCGGGCGTGGCTCCGACCGAGAGCCCGAACTGAACGTGGGCCGTTACCGTGAGGTAGGCGGGCCATATGGAACTGATGAGTTTTCCGCCCCGGGGGTCACGGTATTTCTGGGATTCGCGGTATGCCGTGTCCACGGCCTGTTTTGTAAGCAGGTCCACCTCGTCCAGGTCATTGCCGAATTTCGGGGCCCGGTGGATGAGCATCTGCCGAATATGCTCGTATCCATCGAAGTCTTTATCAAGGGCTTTCATGAGCTCCGCCATCCCGATTTTCTTTTCATTAAAAACGAGCTTTCGGATCGCCGCAAGCGCGTCCCCCACATTGCTCATGCCCGCGATCGCGATGAGGGAGGTCCAGTAGTAATCGGTGCCTCCTCCGGTCATATCGGTACCGCGTTCGATGCACCCCTTGAGCGTTGAGGAGAGAAAGGGAACGGGCATGACCTTCCTGTGCACGAGCGCTTCGGTATTCATGCAGATAGCGGCGTGGCGGTTGAAGAACGCCATCTGTTTCTCGAAGGCGTCCTGGATCTGCTCGATCGAGGTGAATCGAGCGGGATCGCCGGTTTCCGGTCCCATCTGTTTTCCGCACAGCCTGCACCTTCCGTTATTAAGTGCGAGCTCGAAGACCTTCGCCATGCTTATGTAGGCGAAGAGGTCTCCTCCCGTCTTTCCGGCAATGCACATCTCGTCGCATCCCACTCCGCAGTAGTTACGCGCCTCCTCGACCGGAATGCCCCGTTCGGTCATGGACGGAATGAAGAGCTCGTCGTTCAGGAATTGCGGTATGGCGTTCTTCTCGCGTACCACCCGGGCCGCTTCCGCCAGAAACCGCTGCGGGGAATTCCGATGCACACGCACTGACAGATTGGGCTGCATGAGTCCCGTATCCATCTGCGCCTGAAGGCAGAGGTAGGAAAGCTCGTTCGTCGCGTCCTCGCCCCCGGCGGTCAGACCTCCGAGGTTTATGTGCTCGCCCATTGAAAAGTTCGCAATGAAGCTCGCGGTGATCTTGTCATAGAGTATGACCATTTCGCTGAGCTTGATCCAGAAACACTCGATGATATCCAGGGCTTCGTCCCGCGTGAGCCTGCCTTCGTCCCTGTCACGCCTGAAATAGGGATACATGTACTGGTCGAATCGCCCGGGGGAAATGGATACGCCGTTCGTCTCGATCTGCGTGATGAGCTCCAGGAACCAGCAGAACTGGACCGCCTCGTGGAAAGTCGCTGCCGGGTGCTCCGGAACGCGGCCGCAGTTGTACGCTATACGCATGAGCTCCCGTTTGCGGACAGGGTCGGGTTCGAGGTCGGCGAGCCTACGGGCCTCCCCGGCGTACCTGCGGCCGAACCTGATCGCGGCATTGCTCGTTATGACGACCGCCCTGAGAAAGAGGGCTTTCTCGATGTTCTCCGCGACCGTGAGGTCCAGCTTCCGAAGGTGCTCCCCGGCCTCGTCCCTTATACGGGCAAGTCCCTTTTTAATAACACCCTCGTGGTCCTGGGATATGTGGCCGACCCCGTTCTGATACGCGCACCAGCCGAAAACCGCGGGATGATCCCGTAAGAGCTGCTCACGGGTATCCTCGGGCATGTTCGAGAGCATGTGGTCGTGCAGGGTTTTCCCCTTCCAGTAGGGAAAGATTGACAGCAGATCTTCCTTCGCTTTTTTCGTTACGATGAACTTGTCCTGCGGCCTGGTTTCGAAATCGTCGAGCTCCCGTTCGATCCAGTAGGTCGCCATTTCCGGAAAAACATTCGCGCTTCTCGGGGACGATGCGTTCTGGCATCCCACGATGAGCTCATCCGCGTGAATTCGTACATCGATATTGTCCAGTATCTTTTCCAGGGCGCGTGCCCTCCGAATGACGATCGGCTCGCCTTCGGTTTCCCTGTAGGACTCGGTAACAAGAAGAGCGCGGACAGTGTCCACGTAGAACTTGTCCGAGTAGAAGCGCTTCTTCAGTCTCCCGGTTCGAGCCGATTTTCTCTGTGTAACGGTATCAAGTACCGTTGCCATGTTTATCCCTCCTGAAATTGGGGAAACAGCCGGACACGTTTATCCATTTTACGGTTCATAAAGCCGCAAGGTCCGGTACCGTATTTTCCACATCTTTTTAGTACTTTGAACCGGCCTTCATAATACACCGCTCGGACGGGTACGTCAAATAATCCCTCGGAACCGGAAACCCGGAGCGTGATTATCGTTGAAGTTGCTGTTAATACCATGGAACGGTGTATATTTTTTTTATTGACATTATGATTTTATAGTGTTGTAATGAGTTATCAATTATAAAGAAGGAGGAATGTAATGAAAAAGAAGGTACCTGTTATCCTTATTGCGCTTGCTGTTGTTGTTTCTCTGCTGTTCCTCGTGGCGGGCGGCGAAAAGGAGAAGGGCGCGGCTGAGGCTCCCGCAGCCGAGAAGAAGGCCGAGGCCCCAAAAGCCGAGAAGAAGGCTGAAGCGCTTACGCTCTCAGTACTGACCATGACCGGTCCCTTTATCAGCGGGCCGATCAAGGCGCACGCTCCGGAGTTCAAGTCCATGACGGGACATACCGTCGAGGCGATCGAGGTATCGTTCGGCGACATCTTCCCGAAAGCCAAACAGGCTGCCATGACGAAGAGCGATGCCTTCGATATGCTGCTTGCGGCCAATATATGGATGGCCGACTTCGTCGGTCTGGGCTATGTCATACCGCTGGACGACTACCTGGCCGGGGAGGACTGGTATCCCTCGGATGTGCCCGAAGGCATCATTAAGAAGAACACATTCGGCGGTAAGACCTACGGACTCATCTGCGACAACGACAACCAGTATCTCTTCTATCGCAAGGATATTCTCGGGAATCCCGACTACCAGGCCAAGTTCAAGAAGGAGTACGGTTACGCGTACAACGTTCCCCCCAAGACCCTGGAAGAGATGGTCGACGTGGCTGAGTTCTTCAACAACTGGGACTGGGACAATGACGGCGATGTAGAGTACGGCTTTATAACGAACACGAAGCGCGGGGCCCAGGCGTACTGGTACTCGTTCTCCTGGACTGCGCCGTACGCCGTTATCCCGTCCGACAAGATCAGCACGCCCGGAATCTTCTTCTTCAACCCGGAAACCATGGATCCTCTCGTCAACAATCCGGGCTGGGTGAAGGGGCTCGATCTCTACGCCGAGTGTCTCAAGAAGGGCGGCGCTCCCGGTCTCGACTGGGTCCGTGCAGACGTGATAAACGAGATCGTGCTCGGGCATGCGGCAATGGCCATCGACTGGGGCGACATCGGTCCGCATACCTACTCCGACGTCTCGGTGGTGCAGGGCAAGGTCGGATATGCCCTTCCGCCCGGTTCCAAGGAGTACTGGGACTGGAAGCAGAACAAGTGGGTGAAAACCGACAAGGTCAACTACGCTCCCGTTCACTGCTTCAACGGCTGGTCGTGGTACATCACATCCGTCACCAAGCATCCCGATATAAGCTGGGATTTTATTTCCTTCATGATGAGCGAGCGGATCAGCTCTATCGACGTTGCAACTCCGGACAGTGGATTTCAACCGTGGAGGATTTCGCACTCCGAGAACCTCGATTCCTGGAAGGCGAACGGATGGGACGAGGCGGATGCCAAGGCGTACATCCAGAACACGATCAACGTGACGGATCATCCGAACTCCGTTATCGACCTGCGCGTGCCCGGTGCGAGCGACTACTTCGAGGGCGTCTATGAGCCGTATCTTACCACCGTACTTTCCGGTGAGAACACGGCGCAGGAAGCCCTGGACAAGATAGCGAATGAGTGGGATGCTCTTACAGATCGGCTCGACAGGGACAATCAGATCGATTTCTACCAGTGGCACTTGAACTACCGATAGAAGCGTGGACACTCAATGGATTTGCCTTTCATACCGGGAGGCGGGGAGCCCCGTCTCCCGGGAAAGGCTTTTTTATTGCGAGTACGTGTTCGTCGATAATGATGTACAGGCGTGCTCGGCTTGTCGGTTGAGATAAAAATTTATTCTTGCAAATCGATTGTAATCATATTATTCTGTAGCACTTAATTTTTATTCTGTTCCGGGGTGTGTTCCTTTTTGCCTCGAGGACTGTACTCTATCATAATGCGGGGTTTTTCCATGATTGGCCTTGCCGAAAAAAGGATGAAATACGCCCTCATTGTTCCTGTCGTTACTTTTATCCTCATCGTTGCGATCTTCCCGCTTCTTTTCTCGCTCTACATGATGCTGTCGAGGTGGCAGCCGGGGTCCGGGGGCATACAGTTCGTGGGATTCGCCAACTTCAAGGCCATAGGCAAAGACGCGAGGTTCTGGCACGCCCTTTGGCTCTCCTTCGTATATGTAGCGATACTTATCTTCTTAGAGCTCAGCCTGGGAACGCTGATCGCCACGGTACTCCAGAAGGAGATCAGGGGGAAGAACTTTTTCCGGGTATCCTACATGCTGCCCATGCTTCTCTCACCGGTGGCCGTTTCCTACATATGGAAGATGATACTCGATTTCAACCGTGGGCCTGCAAACCACCTGTTAACCATTTTCGGGCTTAAGCCCGTGGAGTGGCTCTCAGGCAATATATCGGCGGTCATTTCGCTCGTCATCGTCGATGTGTGGCAGTGGACGCCCTTCATGATACTTACCATACTGGCGGCCTTCGAGGCCCTTCCGGAGGAGCTGTTCGAGGCTGCGGTCGTGGACGGCGGTACGCAGCTTAAGATATTTCAGAAGATAACGCTTCCCCTTGCGCTTCCCGTGGTGGTTACGATCGTGCTTCTCAGGACGATCGACGCATTCAAGGTTTTCGACACCATATACATACTCACCGGCGGAGGTCCGGGAACATCGACCGAGCTCCTCAACTTCTACATATACCTGAGGGGATTCAGGGCCTTTGACCTGGGATACGGTACAGCGATGTCGTGGATACAGCTCATCGTCATCATAGCCATGTTCATGTTCTTTATCAGATCCCTTAAGAGACTTGGAGCGTTACGATAATGGCGAGCCCCTATTTCAAAGTACAAAGCCTTCCGAGGAAAATCGGTGTCTATATCATACTCGTAGTATGGTTTATTTTCGCGATCTTCCCCATATACTGGGCCATCACGATGTCCTTCAAGGACGCGCCCGCGGTCTATGGAAAGAAGCCAACCTACCTGCCGTTCGTGGATTACAAACCGTCGAAAAAGGCATGGATGCACCTGGTGGGCAAGGCGGTCGGGGGAGAGGCGGAGTTCATTCAAATGCCCGTTCTCGGCGAGAAGCTGAGATACCTGCGAAACAGCATCGTCGTCGCGTTTGGAAGCTCGATACTCACGGTAATACTCGGCGTGATGGCCGGTTACGGGCTGACACGTTACGAGTACAGGAGGTGGAAAAACGACGACATATCCTTCTTTATATTGTCGCAGAGGATGTTCCCGCCCGTTGCGCTCGCAATGCCTTTCTTCCTCCTCTTCACGTGGGTGCGGCTCATCGACCGACTTCCCAGCCTCATTATCGTATACGCAATCATGAACATGCCTATCGTCACCTGGATCGTGAAGGAGTTCTTCTCCGACGTGCCGAAGGAGCTCGAGGAAGCGGCGCTCGTGGACGGGTGTACGCGATGGAAAGCCCTCTACCGCATCATTATTCCCATGGCGGTTCCCGGCATAGCCGTTGCGTTTCTCTTTTCCTTCATATTCTGCTGGAATGAGTTCCTCATCGCGCTGACACTCACCTTCAAGACCGCGAAGACACTACCCGTGGGTATGGCGGGCCTCACAACGCTCCGCGGGCCCCTTTACTGGGATATCGCCGCGAATTCGCTCGTCATCATGATTCCTCCCCTGATCGTAACCGTGTTCGCGAACAAGTACATTATCAGGGGCCTTGCCCTCGGTGCGGTAAAGCAGTGATCTATCTCCCTTTTCCCGGGGCCGTTGCATGGAGAGTGCCCGACAAACGCACGTATAAGGCAACGAGGGGATTTTGACTCATTAAATAAGATATTAATGTTTCATACAACATGCGGTTGTATGAAGGTCACCGTTAAATTCCTCTATTACTCATCCGCCGTACCTGGTTAAAACGTACGGAATCATTCACTTCATTTGAATAATGGATGTCTCGCGTCGGAACATACCGTGTTGTTATCTTGCTTGTAAGGAGACACACAATCCATTAAATTCTTGTAACGGGGTAAATGCGAGTTTGAAAGGAGAGGTCCATGTCTTCCGTATCCTCCATTATATATAATCCGAAGGTACACGAAGCGGCTGTGGAACCCGACCATATTCTGGGTGAAGGGATGCCCGAATACGAGCGGGGACAGCGGCTCAGGAACCGTGTGATATCCGCGATACCGCATATCTGTATCGAACGCGCGCGCCTGGTAACGCGGTCCTACCGGGAAACGGAAGGCGAGCACATTCTCGTTCGAAGGACAAAGGCCTTTGACGCTGTGCTGAGGGAGATAAGCGTTTACATACTCGACGATGAGCTTATCGTGGGACATATGGCGAGCCTGCAGCGGAGCGCGCCGCTCTTTCCGGAATTCGCCGTGCAGTGGATATACGACGAGATCGACCGGTTCGAAACCCGTGCGCAGGACCGGTTCGAGGTACCGCACGAGGTAAAGCGGGAGTTCATTCAGGCGATATATCCCTTTTGGAAGGGGAAAACCCTGAGCGACCGGGTCTATTCATGCGCGACCGGGGAGATACGGCTGCTCAGGTTCGCTGCGAACGTCTTCAATATCAGCCCCCACGAGGAACACGGCCTCGGGCATGTAGCCCTCGATTACGGACTGGTCCTCGAGAAGGGGATGCGCGGAATAATGGAAGAGATAGATGAGCGGAGGGCCGGCCTCGAGCTGTGGAAACCCGAAGATTACGGAAAAAAACTCTTCTATGACGCGAGCATGACGATGTGCGGGTCCGCTATTGCGTTCGCCCGGCGCTACGCGGAAAAAGCAAATGAACTAGCCGCGGTGGAAAAGGATCCGGAAAGGAAAAAAGAGCTTGTGGCCATAGCCTCGGTGTGCGGCCGGGTTCCGGAGCATCCGGCCCGTACCTTCCACGAGGCGCTTCAGTCCTTCTGGTTCCTGCAGATACTGCCGCAGATCTATGACAACGGCGTGTCCATATCACCCGGTCGTCTCGACCAGCACCTCTATCCTTACTATGCCGCGGATTTAAGCGAGGGCCGGCTGACGAAGATCCAGGCCCAGGAGCTGCTCGAGGCTATGTGGGTAAAGCTTACCGAGCCCATAAAGATATACCGCGCGGCTGACGCGGCTTTTCACGCCGGATATCCCATGGGGCAGAACCTCTGCGTCGGCGGTGTGGGGCCGGACGGGATGGACCGCACGAACGATTTGAGCTACCGCTGCCTGGAGGCCCATTCCCACATGCTGCTCATGCAGCCGAACTTCAGCGCGCGGCTTCATCTGCGCTCTCCCCGTACATTCTTGATGAAGGTATGCGAGGCCATACGGCTCGGAAACGGCATGCCGCAGGTGGTAAACGACGAATCAGTTGTACCCGCTTTGACCACCATAGGGCTCCCCCTGGAGGAGGCGAGGGATTACGTTCCGGTCGGGTGTGTGGAAACGGCCCCTCCGAACGTATGGGGAAGGCTCAACGGCGGGTATCTGAACCTCCCCAAGATCGTGGAGCTCGCGCTTTCCGATGGAAGATGCAGGTTGACGGGAGAGCGGGTGGGTCTCAAAACGGGCGACCCCGCGGGGTTTACCTCTTTCGAGGAGCTGCTCGAAGCGTTCAGGAAACAGATGAGATACGCGATAGAGCATCAGGCCGCGTGGAACAACATCATCGACATGGCGCACGCGCAGCTCATGCCCACGCCCCTGACCTCGGTGCTCGTGGGAGACTGTATTCAGAAGGGAAAGGACGTCACCGAAGGAGGGGCTCGGCACAATTATACCGCTCCCTACGGTGTGGGGATAGCGAACGCGGGCAATGCGCTCCTTGCAGTAAAGAAGATGGTCTTCGATGAGAAGACGGTGTCCATGAAAGAGCTCGTGGAAGCGCTCGACACGGATTGGATGGGAAAGGAGGAGCTCCGGCAGCTTATGATTCACCGTGTGCCCAAGTACGGAAACGACATACCTGAAGCCGACCTTATGGCCAAGCTCGTCGCGGATATTTTCATCGAATCACTGAAAGGCCTTACGACCTACCGGGGCGGCGGCTTTGTCGGGTCCTTTATTCCCGTTGCATCCTACATGGCTTTGGGGTTGTCCACGGGCGCCACGCCTGACGGGAGGCACGCGGGAGAGCGCCTCGCGGACGGTATATCACCGACCAACGGAACGGATGAACAGGGGCCTACGGCGGTGTTCAAATCGGTGTGCACGCTCGATCACCGGCGCATTCCGAATGGCGTAATATTCAACCAGAAGATTGATCCCGGCGTCATTTCCTCCAAGGAAGGTTTACGCAAGTTCGCGGAGCTCATCATGACCTACATCAGGCTCGGGGGATGCCACGTGCAGTTCAACATTGTGTCCGCCGATACGCTTCGTGCTGCGCAAAAGAACCCGGAGAAGTACCGTGGGCTCGTGGTCCGCGTTGCCGGATACTCCGCCTTCTTCCACGAGATCCACCGGGATGTGCAGGATTCGATCATACAGAGAACGGAGCATATGCTGTAGGATATTTTAAGATCCTGCGTGTAATTTTTTATACCCCATTCAGTATATTCTGTTATCTTATTCTTCCCCGACAATCCTTTGCCCGCTTCCAGAAAAACCCTGCTGAGGAGAAATGATGCTGAGAGAAACGTACGACTATCTGAAGTCTAACCTCACCGTGCTGAAACTGCAGGAGCTCTCGCTTGCCATTATCGACGCCTACAAGTCCCGCGACCGGCTGAAGCTTCAGCTCTACGGGGACACGCTCTTTCCGGACGAGGTTTTCGAAGTGGGAGAAAACCGGCTTTTTTTAAAGCTCATCAAGCATTTTCATCCCGACAGGCTGAACGTGATCCGAAAGGAGATCGAAAGCGCCTTCAGGGAAGGCGACGGGGAAAGGCTCTTATTTTACCGGAAGCTTTTATCCGCGGATTCCGAGGTCGACCGGCAGTATGTACGGCGGTTCGAGATCGATTCTCCCGAGGTCCATGTGTACGGTCATGACGATATAGGCATGCATCCCATGGATGAGGGGGACGTCCATGACGCGGAATCGGGTTTCGATTTCATCTCCGCGGTCAAGGCGGCGTATCTCGGCAACCTCGATCTGACTATCGGGCCGGAAGACCTCATGTGCCTCGAAGGGGATCTCTCGCTCCCGGACCTGGGCCTGGAGAGCCTGGACGGCGTCGAGTACTGTCGGAATATCACGAGCCTCAACATATCGTATAACCGGATAAGGGACCTCTCGCCCCTTCGAGACCTTACCTACCTCGAGGAGTTTCTGGCGGCCGGGAACATGATAGACAGCCTGGATGCGCTTGGATATCTTTCCGCGCTCGAGATAATAGACCTCTCGAAAAATGAGG
>Ga0180431_10003682_pt1 | contig 19548 bp, 15 predicted proteins | sample SS_ome_11_FD_132459 | JGI IMG/M metagenome (GOLD analysis project Ga0180431, IMG submission 132459) | Hypersaline lake sediment archaeal communities from the Salton Sea, California, USA - SS_1_MS_1 metaG | ecosystem: Environmental > Aquatic > Non-marine Saline and Alkaline > Hypersaline >... | reverse complement strand
CACCTGCACAGCGGCATTAGACAAACCGCCCGCGATGTGGCATAATTGGGGCCGCCATCGTACCATTTGCAAGCCCACTGAAGCATTCAAACCGCGGCCGAAGTGAACTACTGCGCTCGTGACACCGGTCCTGAGGCTGCGCACTCAATCCACGACAATCAGGAGTAGTGACTTATGCCCAAAAACATTGATGTCCTGCCCACTTTCCCGCGAGATATGATAGAGATCCCGCCGATCCCGCAGTTCGTCTACACGGGCGACCTCAAGAGTGAACTCGCCGGCGGCCTGGCAGCAACCGAGGCCGTCACCATCTATGACCACATGCTGCATATCCGCAACTTCGAAGAGACGATTGTGCAGCTCAAGAGCGGCCGCTACAAGCCCCTCGGCGACTTCAGATTCATCGGCGCCACTCACCTTTCCATCGGCCAGGAAGCTGTGGCCATCGGCGCTATGTCCGCTCTTGCTCCTGGCGATTACATCACTTCGACGCATCGCGGCCACGGACACTCCATCGCCAAGGGGGCCTTTGTACTGGAGCGGGCGGATCTCCAAGGCTGGCTCGAATTCCTTGACGACGCGGCCGGCAAGTACGAACTCGACGAGAGCGACCCGGACTCCGTGCATGAGGCTGCCCTTCAGGAGCATCTTTTCCGCACCATGGCGGAGCTATTCGGCAAGGAAGAGGGCTACTGTCGGGGCCGTGGCGGGGGCATGCACATCGCCGACTTCAACGTCGGTCACCTCGGGGCCAATGCTATCGTCGGCGGCTCCTACGCGATGGCCACGGGCGCAGCGATGGCCGCCGATAAGCTGGCCGACGGCAAAATCTGTCTCTGTCTCGTCGGCGACGGAGCGACCAATAACGGTATCGCCCATGAATCGTACAACTTCGCCACGATGGCCCAATTTGACAACGGCTGCCCGGTCATCTATCTCATCGAGAACAACCAGTATGGAATGACCGGTCAGCAGGTCGGCGAAGTGACGGGGATTCAGCGCCTGGCCCGACGCGGCGCCGGATACAATGACGTCAACATGCACGCCGAGGTCGTCAATGGCATGGACCCGCTCGCCGTGCGCGATGCGGTGGCCCGCGCCGCCGACAAATGCCGCAACGGGCAGGGGCCTGTCCTGCTCGAGTGTCTCACCTACCGCTACAAGGGACACTCGCTTTCCGACAATTGCGACACCTACCGTAGCGACGAGGAAGAAGCCGCCTGGCTCGAAAAGGACCCGCTCAAGACCTTCCCGGCCCAGCTCATCGCCAATGCGATACTCGACAAAGATAGCGTCCAGGCACACCAGACCGCCGCCGCCTACAGAATCGAGAAAGCGGCAATCATGGCCGGCGCTGCCACCGACCCCGATCCCGCCACAATCTATGAGGGGCTCTACGCCGACACTACTTCCGACGACATCGCTGACGAGTGGAAGACGCCTGCCGAGGAACTCTGTGCGGAGCCTACAAAGACTCGCCGCGACGGGCAGGGACAGATTCTGGCTCGCCACGCCGTCGCCGAAGCCCTCATGGAGGAGATGCTGCGCGACCGCCGCGTCATTCTCTACGGCGAGGATGTAGCCGACTATGGCGGCGCTTTCGGTGCCACCAGAGGCCTCCTCGAAATCTTCGGCCGCAACCGCGTCTTCAATGCCGCCATCTCCGAAGCCGCCATCTGCGGCACCGCTGCGGGGGCCTCCATGGCCGGCATGAGACCCGTCGCCGAAATCATGTACATTGACTTCATACCGATGACGATGGACCAGATCGGCAACCAGGCCGCCAAGAACCGCTACATGTTCGGCGGCAAAGCCACCCTCCCCATGGTCATCCGCACCACGGTCGGCGGCGGCAAGGGCTATGCCGGACAGCATTCCCAGAGCCTCGAAGCCATCGTCACCATGTTCCCCGGCCTCAAGGTCGTATCCCCTTCGTCTGCCTATGATCTCAAGGGCCTGCTCAAGAGCGCCATTCGCGATGACAATCCGGTCATCTTCATCGAGCACCAGCACCTCTACACATCTAAAGACCCGGTCCCGGAAGAGGAGTACACAATTCCGCTCGGCGTCGGCAACATTGTCCGCGAGGGGTCCGACATCACCGTCGTCGCCTACTCATTCATGCGCATCGTCGCCGAAGAGGCCGCGCAGATGGCCGAGGAAGCAGGTATTTCCGTCGAGATCATTGACCCACGCACGCTCCTGCCCCTGGATACCGAGCTCATCAACAAGTCGGTGCACAAGACCGGCCTGCTGTTGTGCGTCAACCAGGCCCCTGCAATCGGCTGCTACGGTGAGCATATTGCCTACAAGGCGCAGGAGGCGTGCTTCGACGCCCTGAAGAAGCCGGTGCGCATCGTGGCCGCACATGACGTCCCACCCCCGATGGCGGCACCGCTCGAGAACGAGAACCTCCCCTCACCGGACAAGATCCTCCGCAACATCAAGGACCTGCTCGGCAAGTAGTTCCCGGCCCTTGCTCGCAGACAATCCACCCATGACAATATCTCCGCCCGTGGCAGGTTTCCTCCGCCCCGGGCGGAATATTCTTCCTGAGAATGTGAGGGTGATGACATGGCAGAGCAGCTCCGGGTCTTGGCCGTCGTTGCGCATCCTGATGATGAGTGTTTGCTCTCCGGCACGCTGGCTCTACAGGCGCGGGCCGGCATCGAGGTGACCATCGCCGTCGCCCTCAACGGAAATATGGGCGGCCTGCCCGGAGCCGAACCCGAAATGCGCGCCGCAACTCGCCATGCCGAGATGACCGCAGTCTGCGAACTGCTCGGCGTCGAGCTCGCGTGGCTGGACTATGGCGACGACGACTTCATGCAGCATTACCACGAAAACTACCAGGCAACGGAGACGCGCTTCCGGAACCTGGTGCGGCGTGTTGATCCGCAACTCATGTTCGTAGCCCCGCTCGATGACTACCATCAGCACCACCGCCATGTCGCCGAGCTGGCGCTGAATGCCGGCATCAATGCAGGCAACCCGGCGATAGTCAGCGCTGAGCCGCCCTCAGCGGGCATACCATGGGCATTGCATTGCGCACCGCTGCCGGGCACACCGTTTGTGCCTTCCCTATATGTGGACATCGCCGAGACCTTTCACCTGAAGATGCAGGCGCTGCAATGCCACCAGAGCCAGCATCAGTACCTCCAGGATCACCACCACACCGACATCTTCGCCCAGGTGGAGGCCACCGCGCGCTACTACGGCGCGGCATGTGGCGTGGATTTCGCCGAGCCGTTTGCGCTTTGCCCGCGCTTCAACCGGGCGGCGCCCATCCAGCAACTGACACATTTCTTTCCAACACTGAAGGAGGCCTGACGAAACATGCCATTCGGCAAAGACCTTCTGGACATCTTGCCCTTCCGTGACGCCGATGTCTGCGACTATGTCCGCGGCATCACCAGGGCAGAATTCACTCGCCGCGAGCCGCACCACCATCCCGATTTCGCCATCGAGATCATTGACCAGGTCGAGGACCTCTACGAAGCGCTGGCAGACGACATCCACCGCCGCATCGTGGCAGCCGCTGCAGAGGGGCGTGCCTTTGTAGCCATCTTCCCGGTCGGGCCGACGGGGCAATACCCCTTGCTGGCCGCAAAGATCAACGAGGCCCAGACTGATCTCAGCCACGTCCACATCTTCTTTATGGACGAGTACGCATACGAGGACGGCAGCACCATAGACAAGGCCTCGCCCTGGTCATTCGAGCGCATCGCCGGCGAGCGGCTCTTTTCGCAACTCGACGAGACGCTCCGACCCGACGCCCGCCGGATACATTTCCCCGGTCCCGACAACATCAGTGCCTATGACGAGATGCTGATGGAGGCATCGGACGGACGCGGGGCCGAGATCGTCTATGGAGGCATCGGCTGGTCCGGCCATTTCGCCTTCTGGGACCCGCACCTGTGGGCGGAGTTCGGCGGCGAAGAGCCGCACTGGCGCCAGGCTCACTCGGCTCATGTGCGCCTCCATCCGCTGACGATCCTGCATAACTCACTCCGCGCTGGTGGCGACTGGACTTCCATACCGCCATGTGCCTATACCATCGGGCCGCGTCTGTTCCTCAATGCCGCCTATCGCAGCTTCTGGTGTGACGCCTACATGGGTACCGGAGTGAGCTGGCAGAAATTCATCACCCGGCTCGCCACACATGGCCCGGTCACACCCATGGTGCCCGCATCGTATCTGCAAAGTCTGCCGGGGAAGGTGACGGTACTCGGACCCATAGCCGAAGACATCGCCGGCCCGAGAGTCTCGTGGCAGTAGTTTTGTCTCAGCGCAACACAATACCGCAATGATCACCTCACACCATCAAACATCAGGAAGGAAGCGCAACATGCTCATTGACGTGCATACACACATCGGGCGGCTCAATCCTGACCGCAGGCAAATGCTGGATGCCAACGACCTCGTCAACAAGATGGACGTGTGGGGAGTGGACAAGTCATGTGTCCATTGTCTCAGCGAGCATCCCGAGGCACACTACCTCGAAGCAGACACCGAGGATGTGATTGCCGCATGTTCGAAGTATCCCGACCGGCTGATTCCGTTCTGCCTCATTGATCCGCGCTTCGGGACCAATGACGACAAAATGGACTTCAGCTACCTCCTCGAGGAATATGTCGCACGGGGCTGCAAGGGCATGGGTGAGATGCTGCCCAAGATGTATTTCGACGATCCGCGATGTCTGAATCTCTTCCGCCAGGTGGGCGAGTTCAACCTGCCGATTATCTTCGACATGAACGACAGCCCCAACCACTATGGCCTCCGCGATGACTACGGGCTGCCTCGGCTGGAGAAGGCCCTCCAGGAGTGCCCGAACACGGTGCTTGTCGGGCATGGACCCACATTCTGGGCCGAGATATCCAGGGACGTACCGGAGCCGCGGGCCGGCTACCCTAACGGCCCGGTCGTGCCCGGCGGCGCGGTGCCTCGCCTGATGGAGAAATACGACAACCTTTGGGCCGATCTCTCGGCCGGCAGCGGTTACAACGGCATCACCCGCGACGAGCAGTTCGGCCTCGAGTTCCTCGACCGCTTCCAGGATAAGCTGATGTTCGGCACCGACCACTGCGCGCGCTATATCAACAATCCTGACGCACCGATCGTGGAATTCATCAAGCGGGTCCGTGACGACAAGCTGCTCTCCGAACAGGCCTGTGACAAGATAGCGTCTGCAAACGCGATCCGGCTGATGGGACTGTAGGCCGCACACAATCAGCGTCATCACGTTGTAGCAATCAATCAATACTGAACGGAGGCGCATTACCATGGAATTGGCAGTCTGGGGTCATCCGGCGAGGGAACTGCCCGCAGGCGAGGACTCTGCTGCGGATGTCGAGACGTGGTTCGGAAAGCTGCGCGATGCAGGTGTCAGCATCTACATCCCCTTCGTGACCAGCGGCGGCAGACCGATATTCGCCGGCAAGCAACTCGGCGAGCCGGACCGCGAATTGCTCGGGCCAATCATCGCGGCGGCTCACAGTCTGGGCATCGAAGTTCACCCGATTGTCGGCCTCGGAGGTGTAACCCCCGGCTTTAGTGACACCGCCGGCTTCTATGTGCCGCTGGCGAAGCCCGGGGAGGACTTGCCATCATGGTCGGCTCGCTGGCTTGACCCGGCATGGGAAGAAAACGTCGCGGCTGTCTGCACTCTCTCACGCCAACTCCTGGATGACTACGATTGCGACGGGCTGCACATGGACGCGGTGAGGTATCCCAACTCCATGGTCTTGAATGACCACCCGTGCGTGTGCGAACGTTGCCGCACCGCCCGCAAGGAATGGCTCGGCAAGGAAGTTCCGGATGACCAGGACCTCGCGAATCCGGGAGTCGTGGTGTTGGAGACACAGATGCGCGAGGACTTCGTGCGCAGCCTCGCCGAGGAGTTGCGCGACATCTGCGACGAGCGGGATCTCCCGCTGTCACTGGCAGGCCGCGCCAGATACCTCAAAGACGCAGTACCAGAGGGCCAGAACTGGGCCCAGTGGTGCGCTGACGACCTGCTTGACTTCGTCTGCCCAATGAGCTACAACCCCTGCTTCGATCGTTTCCAGCGCTTCGTCGAGCAACACACTTCCATCCTCGCAGGCAGCGACACGCCGCTTTATGCCGGTGTCGGGCGTCAGAGCAGTCTGGGCACGCTCTCACCGCAGGACATGATTCGCCAGCTTGAGTACCTCGACGATCTCGGCATCCCCGGTGCCTGCATATTCAGCGCCGCCGCACTCCAGGATGAAGACCTTTACCTCCTCGGCGAATTCATGCAGCAAGCCGGATAGGGCATCGGCCGATAATTCGGCAGGACATTTCGCGTGGGCCGCGAACAAGTCATCGTGAAGACCGTCAGCAGGACTTGAGCGCATCGAAGGGAGTGATAGTGGTGGGAAACAGATGCACTATATTTGTCCTGTCGTTGGTGGTGCTGGTCGCGGCAGTGGGTTCGGTGGCGACCGCTGATACGGTGACTTGGGCCGGGATGACGTTGCGGGCGCTTTCCGAGCTTGAATTGGATGTCGTCGAGCAGGCATACGGCGAACCCTGTGGGCTATATGTAAGCGCGGTGACTGCCGACTCGCTTGCTGCGAAGACCGGCGTCGTCGCCGCTGATGTACTGATTTCGGTACGCATGCCCAACGAAACTGACTACTACCCGATTCCGGGCGATATCGAGGAGATGGCTGACTTCTGCGGGGAGACGCAGCCGCATGAGAGTATCCGTCTGCTCATCCTGCGTAAACAGGACGGTCAGTGGAAGCGCCTTCAGTGCCAACTGGGCAAGCCAATGGGCGCCGAAGTTGCCGAAGGTGTGCTGGAAGGCGGCCCGACGCAACTGGAAAGCTATGTAGCGGGAAGTGGTGGCTTTAGCTTCGCGTCGAAAGATCCTGGCGCGGTGCTGGCAAAGGCTGCGGACGATTCGCCTCTGACGCAGGCAGATGTGGACATCTACGGCGGCTTGGTGGCGTGGGCCTTCAATACGCGGCTGACGGAGGCGCAGAAGGTGGTCGTGCGCGAGGCGTTGATGGCATTCTGGCCGGCGGCACAGGCTCAGGATGTCCAGAATTTCACCGGCGGCGTCCGCTCCATGCCGGATCTCCTACCCAAGCTTACGGTCGAACAGCGGGAGCAGATGCGCTACAACTTCGCCTCACCTTGTTGGGGATGGCGCAGAATATGCCCGATCATCCGCTGTCGCAGGTGATCATGGCGGTGTCGGGCGCCATGCGGCAGGTGCTGGCCGGAGCCGGCACCAATGCGGAATTCACCCAGCAAGATGTGGATGCGCTCATCGAGATGATGATGTTCCAGCAGCACCAGACGACCGGACAGCCGGTGTCCATCACCGCCGAGCAGTACCAGCAGCTTATCCAGCAGCTTGTGGCCCGCTACAACCAGGCCCCGCCGGAAGAGCAGACGGCGCTGGCCAATATGGACGTGCAATGGGGAATGCTGCGAGCCGCGTGGGCGCAAGCGCAAGCCGCCCAGCAACAGGCACTTGCTCAGCAATGGCAACAGGCCTACGCTCAGCAGCAAGCTGCCACGGGATATTCACCATACATGACGGGCTGGCAGGGCGGCGCGCCCGCCGGCGGCGGTCAGATGAGCCAGGGATCCTTCGACGCCGTGATGAACGCGATGAACGCGTCACATGACGCCAGCATGCAGGTCCTGGGCTCCATTGACGGTGTCCGTGACACCTCCGTCTACGACAGTGGCGGGAACTGGCTCTACGATTACTGACACCTGCCTCACCCAAGCACCGTCGCCTTCTTTTTTGCCTGTAGGCGAAGCTTCCAGCTTCGCTCCGCTACCCACTCGACAAGGTATCATCTCGTTGTCCGAAAAACTTTAACCGAAAACGACAAAGTATCAGTTCCGGAGGGTTCTCCGGACTGGAACAAATCGAGAAAACCTCCTCGGCTGGCACAGCATTATCGAAATACTATTCTCATAAAGAACTCCCTAATAAGTCCTGCTTGGCACCGTTTTGCTCCCCCCACAGTCTCCATTAACCCCCGCGCGTAAGCCCATTTAGCCCCTGCGCAGACTATCCAGACTAGTACAGCTAATCGGCATATACTTATGCAGAAGCAAAATTACTCCCTACCCCATCCTTCCGGATTGGCTCGAAATTGGCCCGAATCAGCCTATACCCCCCCCCGCACAAGCGAAACTTTCCGTTAGGATTCTGTGTAGGCAAGTGTCTATTATGCGGATAATTCTATAAGTCACCCGTTTTTTCCCTTGCATAAACCAATTGCCCCCACCCCCTGGATGAACTTTGCGCGACTATTCTGTGTATGCCGATGAATGATGTACGATGTTATTCTCTTACGCCATTAGTGAGCCTAATTCGCGTTCACAGGTTTGTTTCAATACGTATGGGGGCGGGAGTCCGGCCTCGAGAGTTGCACAGGCGTGGGTTCTAAAGCAGCATCTAGTCCGGCTGTCGGCCGGTGCGCTTGACCCAGTCTGCGATGATTTGCTGGCGGGCGCGGGCGACGCCGAGACTGCCGGCCGGGACGTCGGAGGTGATGACCGAGCCGGCCGCGATATAGGCTCCGCGCCCGACTTTCACCGGCGCTACCAGTATCGTGTCACTGCCGATGAAGGCACCGTCTTCGATAACGGTATGGTTATGCTGCTTGCCGTCGTAATTGCACGTGATGGTGCCGGCCCCGATGTTGACGCCCGCGCCGCAGACGGTATCACCGAGATAGCTGAAATGGATTGCCTTGCTGCCCTCGCCCACTTCTGAGCGGTTGACTTCGGCCTGCCCGATGACCGCGCGCGACTTGATCAGTGAGTTGCCCCTGATATTGGCGAACGGGCCGAGCTGTACCTCGTCCTCGACGCGGCTGTCAACTACTGAGCTGCAGTGCCGTAGCAGGCAGCCGTCGCCGACAGTGGCATTGCGGATGAGTACGTTGCCGCCTATCTCGCAGCCGGAGCCGACACTGCTTTCGCCTGTTATCTGAGCGCCCGGCTGGATGATGGTATCAGGGCCGATGGTGACACCGTCATCCACGTAGGTAGTGGCCGGGTCAACCATGGTCACGCCCGCCAGCATCAGTCTCTGTCGCGTACGGTCGCGGCAGATTTTTTCGGCCGTTGCCAGTTGTACGCGGTTATTGATGCCCATCACCTCGTCGTGGTCCGCGGCGACTACGGCTGCCACCCTCAGACCTTGTTGGCGCAAGTAGGCGAGAGTGTCGGGAAGGTAGTACTCGCCCTGCAGGTTGTCATTCTCCAGGTGTGCCAATGCGTTGAAGAGGTCCCGTGCGCGGAAGCAGAATATGCCGGTGTTGATCTCTTTTATGGAGCGCGTGGTGTCATCGGCGTCTTTGTGCTCGACGACTTGTCGGACCAGGCCGTCGTCGTCTCTGACTACGCGACCATAGCCGCTCGCATCGGGCATGATGGTTGTGAGCATAGTTGCCGTTGCCTCCAAGCGCCTGTGTTCGGAAATGAGGCGCTGCAGAGTTTCGACACGAACCAGTGGAATGTCGGCGCATGTGATGAGTACATCCCCGTCGAAGCCCTCGTAGAGCTCTCTGGCGCAGTCGGCGGCATGTCCAGTGCCGCACTGAGACTCCTGCACGGCGATCTGGACCTTATCGGTGGGTATCGCCGCGCTTACCTGGCGGCGGCCCACTCCGACGACGACGGTGAGTTGGCGGGGCTGTAGCTCCAGCAGCGTGGTGAGCACATGATCCAGAAGGCTCCTGCCGCCGATAATATGAAGGGGCTTGGGGATATCGGACTTCATGCGCAAGCCTTCGCCTGCAGCTAACACAATGCAACCGAGTGGCCTCATAGCTGGATCTCCTGTCCGATTAGGTACTCAATACTTGCCGTCAGCGCCGTGAGTGTAAAGACGCGTTGCCTATCGGTGGGGGTATCGGGGTTACTATTCTGGACCTCGACAGTGAGCAAGGGCGTGGCCCGCTTGAGCGCGAGCCAGTCAATGAGCCGCCGGATGCGACGACCTGCTTCAAACCACCGGCATACCCGGCCGGCAACGGGCAAGGTCAGGTCATTCATCTGGGCTGTCTTCCATATGCCAGATTGTGGTTTCCGGATAGGCGGCGCGCCAGGCGTACCAGAAGAGCCGCACCTGTGGCGGGCGGACATTGCCGGGCATAGTCAGGTGTATCCGCCGTGCCTGAGCATCCACCTCCAAGTGGAGCGTTCCGAACTTGCTTTCTCTGCTGAAGGTATGCGGCTCGTCGGTGGCGGCGGCAAATGCCTCTGCAACCGGCACGGCCAGGGCACCGGCGGGCAATGTTACGCCCAGCACCTCGGCCTTGTCGGCCATTGTGCCGGTGGTGTCGGAAAGCGCGTCCGGTGCCAGCAGCAGATCGCTCTCATAGTAGTTGACCGTCTGTCCGGCGGGCTCCTGCATACGTGTGTAGGGGTCGGTGCTATAGTCATGCTGGTAGCCGGTTTCAGGCGCCAGCACGGTAGTATCCGGCCATAGCTCTCGCCATGCTGCCCATGTCATCGCGTCGCCGACGATGCGCTTGAGCTGGACGGGTTCGTCGGCCTTTGCGCCTACTATAGCCCTGCCTGACAGGGGATACCACAGACTCCGAGTCTGCCGATCGTAGGGGAGCCCCATACCGTTGTAGGCGAGGCCGGAGACAGCAAAGTGATATGGGCCATCAGTGTCGCTCGGACGGATGAACGCCATGCACGCTCCGCTGGGGGGGTCGAAGCATATGAGAACAGGCTCTTCGCTGAGACGATCATTGACCAGGCAATGCCGGGCGAGGAGGTTTCTGGGATAGCAGCGGCGGTGCCCGTAGAGTTGTACTCCGAAGACGAGGTCGTCATCAGACAGGCTGATGGCCGCAGCGGCAGTTACGACGCTGATGTCTATCTCCTGAAGTGCGGCGATCTCGTCCTTGGCCGGTGGAAGGTCGTACAGGTCATGGAGATTGACAGTCACGCCGGCGGCGGGGAAGGCAGGCTCATCACTGTTGCGCGAAGCCGTGAGATACCCTCTCACCAGGCGCACCGGCCTCGTTTGCCATTGGTCGGCATCCCCGGGCGTGGATGCAGGAGACTGACCAGCCGGAAGCGCCGAACCGGTGACGTCGGTCGTTGAGCGCCTTGCAGCTATCCACAGCGCGCCGAGTATCGCCAGGCCCGCCAGTGTAACAGCTATCAGGGACGCGTACTGGCGTGTAAGAAGCCAGTTCATAACGAAACGATGTCCTCGCGCAGTGTTGGTGTCTGGCACGGCATGTCCATTTCTACCTTGCACCCGCATAGACCTTTGGTGAGTGTGCATCAGGGCGACAACGCGAGGTGTGCCGACGGCAGAGGCAAAGCTTCCGCACGAAGCTGATAGGGCACCAAGTCGCGTCATGATCTGCGCCAGGCACAGGTGAGGTGGAGCCAGAGGTTGGTGCATGGCGACGCCGGGCCAGGGAGGGCCGTTACATGGATGCAGAAGGCCCAGGGAGGCTGGAGATCTGCCGCAGCAACGTCAACATGCGCTGTGGAGGCAGATAAGGATCGGCGGTGACGATGTGCCAGATGTCTCCGCTGCTGTCCACAAGAACGCTCCCAGCGGGATTCTGCGACAGGTGGTAGAGCTTGCCGTCGGCGGTAATGGGCTGCATGTCGCGGAGATTGACGGCTTTACGGGCAGTGTGGAGTACGGAGACCGCGCGGCCATCGACTAGATACTGCGACCACAGGGCGGGCGTGCCGTCAAGGTCAATCATTGTGGGCGGAGCGGGCTGGAAGACGTCCGGGCTGCCGAGAGCAACCTGCGCGTGGCCTGCTTGGGGGGTAGATAGTGGGGCAGATGGTACATAGCCCGCGTGCATCTGGACTAATTGCTCGGGCTGGAGGCCGGACATGCTATTGAGCATGAGCTGCTGGGTGATGACGGCGGCGAGTACTATCGCAGCGCCGGCGAGGGCGAGGCGCATGAGTCCTGAACGTTGCCGCTTCCTGCTGACACCGTCCGTCGCGTTGATGAGCTGGTCCACGGCATCGAGGCGGCCCTTGAGGGTTGGCCAGAAGGTTGAGGAGAGGTCGGGGACGTTCTCCGGTGCCGGCACTTCATCGCGATCAACGCTCGGAAGGTGTAAGAGTGCGTCGGCGGCATTGAGTCTTCCAAGAACGCGGGAACACTGCGGGCAGGCCATGATGTGGCGGGCGAGTTGCCGGGCTTGCGGGTCGGGCAATTCATTGTCGAGGAAGGCCGTGAGTTGCTCCTCGGACAGTGGGCAGTTGAGCTCTTTCATAGCAATCGTCGTTGGCGGGCGTAATCGGTGAGGCTCTCTCTGAGCCGCTTGCGTCCGCGGAAGATGCGGGAGCGGACGGTTCCGAGTGGGATGTCAAGCCGCTGCGCTATCTCCTCGTATGAGTACTGGTGGATGTCTGACATCACGACGGCTGTGCGGAACTCTTCGGGCAGCGCGTCAAGTGCGGGCGCAATGTCCTCACCAGGCATATCCTTGAGCAGTTCCACTTCGAGGCCTGGCAAGGCTGTGCCATCGAGCGCTACGCGTGATTTGTAGTCCGCGCCGGTTTCATCCCATTCCACCGTGCTCACGCTTCGCTGCGTCTTACGGTAGCGATTGATGTGACTGTTTCTCAATATGCGGAACATCCAGGCGCGGAAATTAGTTCCCAGCTCGAACTTATCAAAGCCCAGATACGCACTGACGATGGCATCCTGCATGAGGTCCTCAGCGTCCTGTTGGGCTCCTGTCAGGCGCATGGCTGCGGCGAAGATGTCACGCTCATGCTCCCTGATGAGGCGTTCGAATTCCTGCCTGCGGCTTGTCTGCGACCTACCGGGTCGTCTGTGTATTGGCATCTATAATGGCTCCCGCTTGTCGCCGTGTGGCGGTCTGCGCGGCACTGTGCTTCGTCGCAGTATGTGCATAGACGCACCAGACGGTTATGGGTTCGCCAGCCGGGCCGCCTACAGCTCCGCTCCGGAGAGTCTCTGGAATGGCCTGCGAAGGCGATCCCTGACGCTCCGAAAGAGCTTCTCGGCAAAACCTCGGTACTCCAAGAAGGCTTCCTCCTCGGGCGTGAGAGCATCCGGAGCGTGGCGCATCTTTAGCTTATATACCCCCCGCAGGTCGTCTTCAAATATATGCGGCATGACTAGAGCCGCGAGCGGACTGGAGCCACTTATGACCGCTGCGGTGAAATCAACCAGCACGGGGGTGTCGTTTTTGTGCACGAGAATGTTGTGCAAGCACTTGAGATCGCCGTGTGCGATGCCCCGCTGGTGAATGCAACGTACCATTTCCAGCAAACGAGAGAAGAAGTCGGGGGTGAGACGGCTGGCATCAATGATCGGCGCGGGCTGCGCATCAACATACCGTACCACGAGGGTATAAGGGTCAAGGCAACCTAGACATGAAGGTATGCCCCTGAGGCCGTGCAGTCGCTTGTAGGCGGCCAGTTCACGCTCGACGAGGTAGCGGCCCATACCGCGCTTGACCATGTTGGCACCGGCTGCGTAATCCTTGATGACGATACGCGCGCCGTTGACCTCGAGTAGACGAACGTCGGGTCGTGCCCCGTTGCCGGGCCGCAGTACCTGAACTGTGAGGTCCGGTATATCGGCGCGGCTGAAGCCCAGACTGGCGCTATTTTGTGCAGCCATCTATGCCTCCGTTACCTGCTTCTGTGCAGGTGGCGGCGCCCAGATTGGACGCGACTGGATTGCCCCGTACGGGCATTTGGTGCATTCCAGACAGCCAATGCAATCATGGCTGTTGACTTCCGTGCGCGGGTCTATGCCCGCCGGACATTCATTTACACACCACATGCAATTTACGCACTTGTCGGCGTCGAAGTCAATACGCCAGAGGCTGTAACGCTGGAAGAGAGAGAATATCGCTCCCAGCGGGCAGATAGCTCCGCAAAACGGCCGCTTCACGAAGATCATCAGTAAGATGAAGGCAACCAGTATCGCCTGCTTGATCCACCACCATGTACCGATGAGTGCCCGTGTCTCCGGGTTGAAGATGGGCTGCAGCCAGCCGCCCTGCAACGCCCCCTGCGGGCAGAGCTTACAGAACCATGGCGCGCCGGTCAAGTAGGGTACGATCAGCACCAAGGCTACCAGTAGAACGTAACGCAAGTGGCGCAGTGGTTTCGGAATGCGCCAGTGCCTGCGCCGCAAAGCCGCAAGCTTGTCCTGCAGCCAGCCGAACGGGCATATCCAGCCGCACATCATGCGGCCGAAGATCGCGCTGAAGATAACCAGCACGCCGATGACGTAGAACGGTACGATGGCGTACCAGGGCTTGGCGCCGATTGTCCAGCGTGCCGATATCGAACTGTTCTGGATGGCACCGAGTGGACAGCCGAAGATGGCCCCCGGGCAGGCCCAGCAGTTCAGCGCCGGAACGCAGAAGCCCTTGGCCCAGGCGAAGAAGTATGAGTTCATCACCAGGAGCGCGGCGATCTGGACCCAGTTGCGCCGGTAGAGCCACCGTGATTTTGTCAGAGGGCGGCTCTCGTCGGCTCTCTTGTCGTTATCCGCTGCCGTCATGTCAGTGGCCGAGTCCAATGCAGGAAGTACACAGCGTCTGGCCCCAGCGCAGCACGACATCCCACTGCCCGTCACTGAGGCCGACGACAATAGCCGCCAAGCCTGCCACTGCTGCAATTATCCAGACGTAGCGGTTCACTGAGGCACCTGTCAGATGATGAGTTTCTTACCGGCGTTTGCGGCTAGAGCTCCACTGGCTGGCCGGTGGCAGCTGATTCATGGAGGGCGACGACGGCCTCGGTATTGCGCAGCCCGTCCTCCGGCTTGATGAAGGGCGCGGTGCCCTCACGGATGCACCTGGCGAAATAGCGGATGCTCTCAATGGCGAAGCCGCGCAACTCGCCGTGGATGTTATAAAGCGCCACCGGGCTCGGCATCGTGGCTCCCTTGACCTTGTCATACACCTCGAGCGCGCGGTTGGCGATGACATTCATGATGGCGCTGCCCTCGGAGCAGATCAGCTCGCCACGGAAATCGCACACTGCGGCCATCTCGTCAGACATGATCCAGCAGTTCTCGATGTGGGCCACGGAGCCGTTCTCGTACTCCATGATGGTGTGGAAGAAATCGGGGGTGTCATAACCCATGCCCTTGAGCACCGTAGAGCGGGATACCGAATAGACACGTTTGACTTCGGACTCGAATAGCCAGCGCGCCAGGTCAGCCGCGTGCGCCGCCAGGAACCAGGCGACCGTTGACTGTCCGCCCCAACTGAGCATCTCAGTGGGGACATAGATGGTGTCATTGAGCCGCAGCGACAGCATCAGGGGCTCGCCCATGTCGCCGGCAGCGAGCTTCTCCTTGAGCTGAGTAAAGACGGGATTGAAGCGGTTGTGGAAGTCCACCATGAGCGTGACACCGGCGTCTTCCACGGCCGCGATCATCTCCCGGCACTCCGCCACCGTCGTGGCCATCGGCTTCTCGACGAGTATGTGCTTGCCGGCATTGGCCGCTGCGACGACAATCTGCTTGTGGAGGAAGTCGGGCGTCACGACCGATACGGCCTGGATGTCGTCACGGGCCAGCAGTTCTTCGTAGTCGGTCGTGGTCTCGGCCACTCCGTACTGCTCGGCTCTCTGGGCCAGCAACTCTTCGTTCTTGTCGCAGATGCACACGAGGTCCACGAGTGGGTCGTTAGTGTAGGTCCTTAGGTGCGTCTCGCCCCAGACACCGGTTCCGATCAGGCCAACCTGCAGCTTCTCATCGCACATTATGGGAGCCTCCTCCGCTTGCCGCGCGCCACGCCACGGCGCGAATTCCCTCAGAATGTCACCATCATGGGATTATAAGCCTTGGAATGGGGCAAGTCAACGCGGAGGCGCAAGGCGTCGGCTGTCGTTGCCCGGAGCGGCACGATGGAGGGCAACAGACTGGCTGGAGAGCTAAAGCTCGCGGAGTTCGATGAGGTAGCGGCCGGGCTGGACGGTGAGGGTGAGGGTGCGGGCTTGGTCGTCGAAGGTCGCGTCCAGCGGGTCCTGGATGCCGACGATACGCACCAGCGCCGTGCTTACCGGTGTGTGGATCGTGGCCGTCACAGGCTCCGCAGCCTCCAGTACCGCGCGGAAGAGCCCGTCTCGCAGCACGCCCCCGACGGTTACCGGAGCGTCGGCCTCCACCAGCGGGGTGTCTGTAAACGTTAGCTCCGTTCCCTGGCAAAGTGCATAGCGCGAACCGCCCTGGCCGGCGCTCATGCCGATGACGCCATCATGCTTGAGCTGACCGTGCTGGGCAGCACCGAGGCCGATGATGTCGAGGCCGTCATCCTGCGCTATCTCGATGGTTACCGGGCCGCTGTAGGCGCGCCGGACGGTGGCTCGAAGGGGCGCGAACTTCTCCGTGCCCGGTCCGGGCCGTAGTGCCATCACATTCAGCAGGTCGGTGACTTTGGTCCCAGTGCCGTAGGTTATGTAGTGGCCGTAACTGACGGCGTCCGGCCAGATTTTGTGGGTAATGGCCATCTGCTCGGGGCCGAGCATGTCCAGAGCGACTTGCGCATCGCCACGGCGGATAGTGAGGAACTTCGCATCAGTGGTCTCGTCTTCGGCCAAGGCCCTGTCATTGACCATGAATTCTCCGTCGGGAGGCGTGTGGAGCAGGATGTCAACAGTGCGGTCGGCGTCCCTGGCGACGATTTGGTCCAGGATCAGGTAGTAGCTGCCCGGGACGGAGATGACATGGCGCAGAAACTTGCTGAGGCGGTCATCGTAGCAGGCGGTGGCATCACCGACCGTATAACCGAAAGCCGGTGTGGAGAAGAGGTCGCCCAACTCACCGTCTTTCGCCAGTTGCTGCTCGCCGTCCACCAGGATCGAGTTGTGCCCATAGGTGCCATAGGTGTAGTCATGGCGGTGCTTGATGACCTCCATGGTCAGCTTGCGCTCCGGCGGGTAGGGGCGGTTGTATATCTGATAGCCCGGGTCGTTGAGCACCCAGTGGCGACCGTAGCCGAGAATGAAGCTGTTTTGGTCCAGGTGATTATGGCTCTTGACGAAGCCCGACTTGAAGGCCAGCAGGGAGTCAGCTCCCGACCAGCCGCTTCTGAATGCAGCCCAGCGGATCGAGCGGAATTTGCGGGCGAGGGGCAGGTCATCCGGCTGCTCGGCCAGTGCCTTGGTCTCCTCGTCGGCCTTGTCTGCTTTGACCAGGTACCAGGCGGCCAGCGAACTGCGCTTGAGCTTCACCAGCGCCTGGGCTGTAGCAAGCAGCGTCGGCCGGCAGCCGGTAGCATTGCCGGCATCAGCGAAGTTGGCTACCGCTCCGCCGCCCGGCAGGACGAAGTAGGCGGGGAAGTAGATTACCTGCGAGAGAAATGGATGGGTGAATAGATCCACTCCCGTGATCCCATGGGTCGCATCAATGAGGTACATGAAGATGTTGACCACGCTGCCGTAGCTGAAGCCCTCGATGAGGCCGCCATCCTGTCCGCCCTGTTCGTCGAAGAACAGCGCCATCTGCGCGATGGCCTTGTCCAGGTACTTCTCGACGCCCTCGACTTCGCCCATGACCGTCAGCGCGCCGATGCCCATCGCCGAGTTGACGATTACGAAGCCGTTGGGCCAGAGATCAGGATCGGCCACGAAGCAGTTTGCGACATCCGTATACGGGTACACCCGCTCGCAGCCCTTTGCGACGATGGCTGTGCGTACCTTCTGCCGGTCCGGCTCCGACAGGTCATCATACAGGTAGTCATAGGCGAGGGTGACGCCGAATATCAAGGAGCGCGTGTCGAGGCATGGATACTTGCCGCCGTCGTAGTCGGGGTCAGTCCACTGCGGCCACTCGCAGATGGACATCATGGTCGTGCGACATGCGTCGAAGAAGCGTCGTTCTCCAGTCATTGCATAGGCATAGCTAAGTTGGGACAGGTAGGTGTTGAGAGACCCGCACAGGCCCGTCCAGTACGGCCAAGTATCGCCCTTGTGCGACTTGGGGAAGGGCGCTTCGGGCAGGGGAATCCAGTACTCCTTGTATGAGCCGGTCTTCTCCCATGCGAGAGCGGCGGCACCGAGTCTGCGGGCAGCCTCCACTTGCTCGTCATCAGTACGGGCGGCCTGTAATTGCTCCGGCGTCATCTTGAGGCGCGGATGAAAGGGCCGCTTCAGCTCGAACTTGGCGGACATGCCGCTACTACATGCCATCAGCAGAAAGCCTGCACTCATTGCGACATAGAGCAATTGCTTCATGTCCATAGCAGTCATCCTCAATTGGCGGTCAAGAGCGGATTCGGCCATCGGTCATGGCCGGCATGTCTCACGATCTGATCTAGGTGCGGTCATCAGGTTCGGCTGTATCCGCACCGGGTGAATCCTGTCCCGGAGGTGTGAAGCCATGGTTCTTCGCGACGCGGCGGGCCACCTGCAGCGCTTCCTGGCGGGTGTGGATATCACCGTCTGCGTGGGCGTCTGCGACGACCTCGAGGATTTCTGAGAATAGCGGGCCGGGCTCGTATCCTGCCGCAATGAGGTCATTGCCGGTCAGAAGCGGTCGGTGGGGTTCTTTCTGCTCGCGCTGGTACTCGAAGTAGCGCCGCACCATGTCATCGAGGATGAACTCGACCTCGGTCTGGTACCGAGGGGTGGCTGCGGGCCCCATCGCCGCGCGTGAATCGGCTATGGCGAGGGCGGCAAAGCCCAGCACATGGCCTTCCACGAGGCGGAATAACCGACGGAGTGCCGACATAGTGATGGTGCTCTCAGTATGTTCGTCCTCGACTTCGCCGTCCTGGTGCATGGCTGCGAGGAGCAGGGGCCGGAGATGATGATGTACGAAGACGGTAATAGTGTGGCGCATCCGCTTCGGCCAGGCGAAACGCTGCAGTATCTGCCGGGCCATCTCGGCACCGACCTCGCCGTGGCCCTTGAAGCGGATACGGTCAGTGTCATCTCTGCTGAAGCAGCGCGGTTTGCCGATGTCATGGAGCAGGGCCCCCATCAGCAGCATCGGCGGGACATCAATGCGGGTGAGGTAGTTCTCCAACTGATTGAGGGAGGCCGGCAATGCGCCGGTGGGGTCAATGATGAGCGCTTCCATCTGGGCCACTGATTCGAGGATATGCTCGCGCACATTGAGATGGTGCATGGCGGGCTGGGGCATGTCTCGGCCCTCTTCGAGCTCCGGTAAGATCACGGCGAGGACAGCGTCTTCGTCCATCGCCGCCATTGTTTCTGAGACGCGCGGCGGGTAGAGCAGCTTGCGCAGTTCATAGCCGATCCGCTGACCGGCAATATCGTTGAGGCCGACGGCGTACTGGCGTATCCACGCCCGCGTCTGCGGCTCGATAGTAAAGCCGAGTTGAGCCATGAAACGATACGCGCGCAGGCACCGCAGAGGGTCGGCAGCCAGGTTCTCCGCCGCCGGCGTCCGGATAATCCGGTTGCGCAGGTCCTCTATGCCCTCCAGAGGGTCGAGGATTTCGAGGGCGGTCATGTTGCAGGCAATCGCATTGATTGAGAAATCGCGAGCCGCGAGGTCATCTCTGATGGTGTCCCCGCGCAACT
>Ga0180431_10003681_pt1 | contig 19552 bp, 6 predicted proteins | sample SS_ome_11_FD_132459 | JGI IMG/M metagenome (GOLD analysis project Ga0180431, IMG submission 132459) | Hypersaline lake sediment archaeal communities from the Salton Sea, California, USA - SS_1_MS_1 metaG | ecosystem: Environmental > Aquatic > Non-marine Saline and Alkaline > Hypersaline >... | reverse complement strand
GCGCTATCTGATCTTCGAGGCCGCGACAGATCACTCGCGCGATCATGCCATCGAAGGTCATGAAGCCTTCGTTTTCAACAACGAGGACCTGAGCTCTCTGATCCGCGACGCGTACCGGCGCATTGAGCACAACCTGCGCGGGCACTGGCCCCGAGTGTACCGACAGACTCCCGCGGGCGCGACTATGGGTCTGCTGATCGAACACATAGACTGGGACTGCCCTGGTGGCATCTACGAGCAACTGAAGAGCATCCGCATGGTGCGCCTCGCCTTGCTGGTCCCACCGGTGGTGCTCTATCCCCGCATGACCTTCCGGCGCGGCCAATTCCTGAAGGTTGATGAGAACCCCCTAAATGACCTGAACTTGGACACCGAGCAGTGGCTGTGTATCCCATTGCTCGTCGGGGAACTCTGCATCCACTTCTACTTCCACCCCGACTACCGCGCCCTGGCGATCAGCCTCGTCAACCTCTTCGAACTTGCTGACCACAAGCAAGCGCGTCGCAAGCCCGACATGATCCTGTTGTTTGGGGTGCCGCTGGAACAGATGGGCCGTGAGCGCACTATCTTCTATGTCGACGAAGACCATGACATGGCGGTTGGCGTCATCGGCCGGTCCGAGGAAGTTGACTACTTCGGCTATGTCAAAAAGATGACTTTGACGCTCCACAACGTAATCATGATGCGGCGCGGCCGTCTACCCATTCATGGCGCCATGGCCAATCTGCGCCTGCGCGAGGGGCCGGAAAAGAGCATCATCATCGTGGGCGACACCGGCACGGGGAAGTCCGAGAGTCTCGAGGCATTCAGAATGCTGGCCGAGGACTGGATCTCCGACACGACCATCATCTTCGACGACATGGGATCACTCGTGTTGACCAACCCGGGCGAACTCCTGGCCTATGGCACGGAAATCGGCGCCTTTGTGCGGCTCGATGACATTGACCCCGGGTACGCCTTCGGCAACTTCGACCGAGGCATCTTCATGAATCCGCAATTCCACAATGCCCGACTGGTATTGCCGATCACCGAATACAGCCGCGTGGTGGCCGGGTACCCCGTCTCAGTGCTGCTCTACGCCAACAACTACGAGCCGGTGACCGAGTCAACCCCGATACTGGAATTCTTCCACACACCGGAGGAGGCGCTTGAGATCTTTCGCACTGGGGCCCGCGTCGCCAAGGGCACAACGGAAGAAAGTGGCCTCGTATACAGCTATTTCGGCAACATCTTCGGGCCTCCACAGATGCGCGACGTGCATGAGCAACTGGCGCACAGGTACTTCATCGCCGCTCACGAGCTGGGTGTGCCCATCGGCCAGATACGCACCCGGCTTGGGCTTGAGGGTATGGAGCGAGAAGGCCCGCGCTTGGCCGCTGAGGCGCTATTCAGGTACTTGGCCGAACAAGCGGAGCACAAGTAGCCGAAGCTGCCAGCAGCACAAGGCAGGCACAGCGAGCCAAATGCAGGGGCGCCATCTTGCTGTGAGTGAGGGCGTCATCAGATGCGAATGTACGTGGCTGCGACGCGCCTCACCGAAAGATTAGTTCCCCGAATTCATCCGGCCGGTTGAAGCCCGGACCGGGAATCCAGGCGCTTGTCTCCCCCTTGGCTTTCTGCTGGCGACCGAACTGTGCCGCCCACGAAACTCCCGGCTCCGGAGCGCCCCCGGCACCGACCGCCTCGTACGGGATGAACACCTCGACGCTCCAGCCATCTTCGTACCGCCTTGCCTGTGCCTTCCAGGGAGCTTTATTGCCGAAGTTGTCGCTGATGGTACCCAGCGGGTTGATGGCGAACTGGTACGCCTTCACCTGTCCCGGCAGCAGCAGGAAGACCTCGACATCATCATCCTGGTAGAGTGGGTCCCCCCGGTCAGTCAACTCGGCCCTCACCTTGTCCATCTGCGAATCCTCGCACCTCATCGCCACATAGAGACCCTCATTATCATAGCCCACCCACACGGCGGTCTTTTCAGTCGCCTCCTTGCCGCCACGCAGCAGCGGCAGCTCCGCGATGCTCGGCTCGCCTTTCCATGCAGCCTCACTCAAGTCCCCGTCTATCTGTGGCGCGGTCGCCAGTCGGTTGATCGCCACGGTCGGCACCGGCTCGGTGACCTTGACCGGGATCTTGCCTGCCATCGCCAGGCGCGCGTCATCCGACCTAATCACATAGGGCACATAGACCTCACCGAGCCGCGCATTGGCCGCAGGCTTGATCGTTATGGTATGCTTCCTGACAGCCTCCGCACCCAGATCCAGCTCAAACCCAACCGGCTCCAGTTCGATCTTGGCCGGCGGCGCAAATTCAAGCCGCACCCGACCCGCATGTTTGAGCCGATTAGTCACCTCGACACTCACCCTTGTCTCCTCACCACGGAACACGCGTTCCGGCAATATCCGCAACGCCAGTGGATCCGTGACGATGACATCCACCGGCACGGCGATGCTGAACGCCGTGTCAAATGCGTCGCCGGTAACCTCCAGCAGGTACGGCATCAGCAGACGTGGCGGCTCGGCAGGCACAAACACCTCGCCGCTAAGCTGTAGCGCATTCGGATCAGGCGGATCAGTCAGAGCGATGTCGGCGCTGCACTTCGCCGCCACCTCATCCCACGGGGAGCACAAGACGGCATCACTCACCAAGATGGGGATGCTCTGAACCAGTTTCAGGTTCCACCCGACCTTTGCAGCTTCCCCGCGCAGGGCCTGCTCAACGAGGCGCGGGCCGGTCACATCAAGATACAGCACTCCCGCCGGTACATAGCTCAGATCAATCCGCAGCCGATACAGCAGCTTCGCCAGGTTCACCGCACCCCGCGTCTCGATGCTACCGGCGATCTCGCTGACCAGCTTGCCCAATTCAGCCGCAGTCCCCAGCGCCTCCTTACCCGTCTGCGTAGCGCCCCGCCTCGCCAGTTCCTGACCCTCCCGCAGTTCCGCGCGTCCCTCCTCCTTCAGGTCCAGCTCGCAGAACCGCTCAATCCTCCCCAGCGTGCGTTCAACCAGTCTAAACCCATGCTGGGCCATCTGCTCGCGGGTACCGATCCACAACGCGCGCGCATCGTCAGCACCAACCGTGATCTCCCAGCCATCCCCAACCACCTGCCTAGCTGCGGCAATGCCCGGCAGGATGTCCACAGCCACCAGGGCGGCAGCGGCCGGTATTCCTAACGCCTGCCGGTCAAGAGTCAGCTCCGATACCTTGGCCGCCTCGGTGTCATAGTTACGGAAGGTGAAGTGCAGTTCCCCGTCAGCGAACGACCCATACCGCTCGACTATGACCCCTTCACTCGCCCGTGCGTAGGGCACCGGCTCCCAACCGGCATGAGAGAGCTCCTCGATGGCCGGAACGTACTGGCGGAACAGGTGCCGGTACTGCTCGATATTGCCGCTGCTTGACTGCAGCGCACCAACGCACGGATAGACAGCATAGGCCAGGCCCCGCGCGAAATGCCGCCGTACACTCGGCTCGTGCTTTTCGCCATCACCCAGCACGCGCCAGAACCGCCAGATCTTGTGATGCGCAATCGCCCGCAGATAGCGCTCGAAGCGCTCCGGATGGCCGCGGTCCCACTCGTTCTCCACCATCGGCACATCAACGAACGGCATCGTGAAAGTCTGCTCGTACTTGTTGGCATTGCCATAGGTTGCCACCTGATACTTCTGTGTCAGCGGCCACCAACACTTCTTGTGGAAATCCCAGATCGTGTTCGGCATGGCGACCTTCAGCGTCTCCTTACCGAAAGTGAGCGGGACATCGGTAGTGGCAAAATGCTCCCGCCGGTAGTTCAGCCCATGGCTGTTGGCGAAATACCCCTCGATCGCATCGGCGGTGAGGCAGGCATCAAAAGGCCGCCGCGTGTCGTCTCGGGCGTACTCCTCAACCTTGGCGCGGGAAGTCTCGGTCGCTGTCACGGAGACGTCGGGGTCCTCATTGACCCGGAAGTTCAGCCCCCAGCCCGGCTCATCGGTGCGGTTATACCCCTCCTGCGCACGCCAGTACCTCGTGTCCCCGATGTACAGAATCTCCCCCTCCGGGCCATAGGTCAGCTTCTTGAGCGTCTCCGCGGTCGGCATGTAGTACTTCGCCCTCTCCTTCTCCCGCTCCACCATCTCATTCAGCAGGCCCATCACTTGTTCATCGGAGGGCCGCTTGGGATTGTCATAGTGCACCATCCGGAAGTCATAGCAGCCGTGCAGGTGCCACAGAAACTTGTAGCCCTCCCCGAAGTCGCTGGCATCGGCCACTGGGGCCCGATATGTGCTCAGTTCGTGCGTCTCCGGGTTGTACCGCTCGAGGTTGGCGTAGTTCAGATAACGCTCTGCCTGCGGGCGCTTCACGAAGCTCTCCGGATATAGGCGATAGTACTTCTCCATCGCCGACCGCATCCCCCAGCCCGGATCGTGGCGATAGATCACGAACGAGAACGGCGCCTGGCTGGGATTTCTGAGCGCGTCTTTGCTCAGGCCGAAATAGAAACTCAGCGACATCAGCGGCGCCGCCTGCTCGTGCTGGATCACGAAGACACGGGGGCCCTGCGACATCGGCAGCGCCAACGTCAGACCGGCCTCGGGACCGCTCAACGCCGACCACGGATAGATCGAGCAGACGCCGATGCCCGAGGCACAGTCATAGGTATGCCGATGCGGCTTGTCAGTTGCGACCGCCTCGCGTTCCTCCAGCTCGTTGTACCAGCTCCAGCCCCCTGCATCCACTGGCAGACCGAAGCGTACGCCGACAGCCCGGTCATTGCCGGTCGTATCGCGAACCAGGCCGTCCACCCGGATCGTCTCGTCGTCAGCCTTGAGTCTCGCCTCAAGCTGCAGACCGCTCTCAGCCGACTCGCCACGCAGCAGCAACCCGTCGGCCTGCTTTTTGCATGTGGCCTCAATCGGCTGATAGATGACGCCGGGCATCTCCGCGATGAAGAAGTCATCCAGCCAGAGCTTGCCCGTGGACTTATAGATATCGCCACGGATATTGAGCCGCCTGGTCTCCGGCTGCGTCACGATCTCCCAGACGAGATGGTGCCAGACCCCGTCCTGCTTCGGTATCGCGCGACCGACCTGACTGACCTTGCCGCTAAGCTTGTTGTTCTCATCCCGTTCCGAGACATACGCGCCACAGACGCCAGCCTGCTCGCGCCTGACCCACAGCTCACACCGATACGCCGTATTCGGCTTCACCGGCACGGTGCGACCGAGACTGGAGCTGCTCGGGGCCGGGCCCGCCACCTCGATGCGAGCCGCCTCCCTACCGCTGTGGAAGACTGTCTCATCCATGCTCTGTGTCGCCGCCAGACTCCAGCCCTCGCCACCTGCCTCAAACCCGGGGTTGCCTATCAGGTTCTCCGGCTCAGGCTGATTGTGGAAGTCGGCGATGGCAAAGCCGCCCGTGCCCTTCAGCGGAAGCTTCACACTGCCGATCTGCAGCGCCGTGATCGCACCGCTTCCCGACATCTCCAGACCCAACCCATCCCTGGTTTGCAGTTTCAACTCCTGCGCCCATGTCACGGTGCACGAGATGACCAGCAACGCGAATAATACACCGAGGATACGCTTCTTCATGGCCTTCGCCTCCAGTTACGCATCTCTGCCCGAAGTCGCCGCCCACAAGCATCCAGCCCTCACCTATGGTATTCTCCACTCGCACCCAAACTACTTCCTCCCCGCGCACTCAATGGAGGGGGGTGAGGACAATGCGCTGATTCGGGCTGAAACACTTTCTCCCCGCGCACTCAATGGAGGGGCCTGTCGCAGCACTGCACCCGCCCCGCCGGGTGCAGTGCCAGGCTGGCCCAGTCATCCACATTCTGACAGTCTCTCCTCATACTCCTATGGCGCAACACGGAGGTAATTGCCGCCAACATCAGGAATGACAATACAACGACCCACCGACAGGAGGCTACCGAAAATGCCCACGACCGCCGACCGCCGGCCCAACATCCTCTTCATCTTCACCGACGACCAGCGCTTTGACACCATTGGCGCACTTGGCAACGAGCAGATCGTCACACCCAGCATGGACGCACTCGTGGCCAACGGTATCTGCTTCACTCATGCCGCGATTATGGGCTCGACGATCCCGGCGGTCTGCTGTCCCAGCCGCGCGATGTTGATGAGCGGCAGGACTCTCTACCGCGCACCCCGCGACCTCGCCGCCACGATCACCTTCCCCGAGGTCTTTCGGGCCGCAGGCTATGAGACCTTCAGCACTGGCAAGTGGCACAATGAGCCCCCCTCCTTCGCCCGCAGCTTCTCCGCCGGTGATAAGATATTCTTCGGCGGCATGTCCGACCACCTCGCCGTGCCGGTCCAGGATTTCGACCCCACAGGCAGGTATCCCAAAGACCGCGCATACACCGGCGAAAAGTTCTCGACCGATATGTTCACCGATGCCTCGGTGCGGTTTCTGCGCGACTACCGAGGCGAGGCCCCATTCCTGCTCTATACCTCCTACACCGCGCCGCACGATCCGCGCACCCCGCCGCAGAAGTACAAGGACATGTACGACCCCGATGACATCACCTTGCCACCCAACTTCATGCCCGAGCATCCCTTCGATAACGGCGAAATGACTATCCGCGACGAGCTGCTTGCCCCCTGGCCGCGCACACCCGAAGTCGTCCGCCAACATATCGCCGACTACTATGGCATGATCAGCCACATAGACGACGACATTGGGCGCCTGCTCGAAACTCTCGAAGACACCGACCACGCCGACAACACCATCATCGTTTTCGCCGGAGATAACGGCCTCGCTGTCGGCCGCCACGGCCTCATGGGCAAGCAGAACATGTACGAACACAGCGTGCGCGTCCCTCTGGTAATCACCGGCCCCGGCATCCCCCGCGGCCGCCGGACCGATGCTCTCTGCTACCTCCTCGATATATTCCCGACGCTCTGCGATCTGACGGGATTAGAAATACCGCAGCCAGTCGAGGGCCAAAGCCTGGCCCCGATCATCAGCGGGCAGCGCACACAACTCCGTGACAGCCTCTTCTTCGCCTACCGCGATTGCCAGCGTGCGGTACGCGATGACCGCTACAAGCTCATCGAGTACTACGTGGATGATGCCAGGACCACGCAGCTTTTCGATGTCGCGCAGGACCCGTGGGAGCTGAACGACCTCGCTGAGGAGGCAGCATACGCCGACGAGCTGGCCCGCCTCCGCGAGCTGCTCACCCGCTGGCAGACGGAAGTAGATGACCCTCTCGTGGAACCATAGACGCACCGGACCCGCTCAACATCTCGGCACACAAGCGAGGTTGGATCCACCATGTCAGCGATACCGTTTTTCGATTGCGCGTGCATGATCGGCATGCGCGCTAAGAGGCACCGCCGCACCATCTACAAGCTTGCAGACTACCGCCGCGAATTCGCCTACCATGACATCATGGGCGCCGTCGTCTTCCATGCCATCGCCAAAGAGCACAACTGTGACTATGGCAACCGCCGGCTGCTGGACGAAATCGGTGCTGACCCTCAGCTTGTTCCCCAGTGGGTGCTGTTGCCGCACCATTGCGGCGAGATGCCGCCGCCCGCCGACCTTGTCGAGGAGATGCTCGCATTAGGAGTGCGCACGGCCCGCCTCTATCCAACTCTGCACGGCTTCGGCACCGCCGAGCATGTCATCGGCCCGCTGTTGGCGGAGCTCGCACGTCACCGCATGCCGCTCTTCCTCGACCTCACCGAGGTCCCATGGGATGAGCTGATCCGCCTCTGCCAGGCTCACCCGCTCCTGCCGGTGGTGCTGTCGAGCACAAGCTGGTCCACCGACCGGCGCATGTACCCGGCCCTCCAGCAGTGCCCCAATCTCCACATCGAGACATGGGCGCAACAGGCGCACCGTGGCTACGAGCGCTTCATCGCGGAGTTCGGCCCTGAGCGGCTGCTGTTCGGCACTGACTTGCCGTATCGCAGTCCCGGCGCCGCGCGCATGATGGTCAACTACGAGCAGATTAGCGATGAGGACCGCCGTAAGATCGCCGGCGGCAACATCCTGCGTCTCCTGCGCAACGTCCAGGGAGCCTCAAGCCGCCCGCTGCCGGAGCTCAAAGCCCCTCCCGAACATCCCGACGACGACCCCATAGTAGCATCGGTGCGCGCCGGCAAGCCCCTGACCGACCAGTTCATCTGCGACGCCCACGGACATCTCGGCCATGACGGCTCAATGGGCATCAGACAGGCCGCCCTCCCCTGGCAGGACGCCGACCACATGATTGCGAGCATGGACCGCATCGGCATAGACGTATTCTGCTTCAGTCCGTACCTCGGCGTGCAGCTGGGCGATGCGGCATCCAACGATATTTCCATCGCCGCCTGCGAGCACTATCCCGACCGTCTGCTCGCATACGGGTGTGCCAACCCCAACTACCCGGAGTTGGTGGCGGCGGAGTTGGAGCGCGTCTTTGGCCGCGACGACTTCATCGGCTACAAGCCCTATCCAGCCGAGCATGGCGTGCCCCTCGACGATCCGGCCTACGAGCCGATTATGCAGTGGCTCGATGACAATGAGGCCCCGCTGCTGGGGCATGGCGCGACCGACAAGATGCGCGGGCTGACACCCGACGTCGCGATGACGCTGGCCGAGCGATATCCCCGGGCCAAGTTCATCATCGCCCACACCGGCAGCAGCTACGCATTTGCCGAGGCCGTCATTGCAGCGGCCAACAAGTTCCCCAATATCTACGCCGAGATTACCTACACCGCCATCCTCTACAACCTCGTTGAGATGCTCTGTGAGGAGATGCCGGTCGCGCAGGTACTATACGGCTCCGACGCACCGATGCGCGATCCGGTCCCACAGGTAGGCTGGGTTGCCTGGGCCCGCATCCCCTACGAACAGAAGCAGAAAGTCCTGGGCCACAATATGGCCGACTTGCTCAAAATGCCGCTCGCCGCCCGATATCCCCGAGCCTAATCACCACGCCTCCCGTCTCGGACGAAGGGGAATTGAGCTTCTATGGAGAAATAGTAGACCGGGGGCCGCTGCGTGCCTCGCAAAACGAGTATGATATCGCCTGGAAGGGTGTCTTGGAATGAAAACGTATAGTGGCACATATCTGGTGCTGTTTGGGATAATGCTGATAACCATTTGCGGAGGTGCTTTTGCCGTGGAGATACCGCCGATGCCGGAGTTGAAGACCTTTTATACCGAAGTGGCCATTGCCCACGGGGGCGCGCCGAACTGCCTCCTCGTCGTCCCGCCGGGGGATGAGTATGCCCGCATCGGGACCAAGATCGCAGCCGCCGTCAAGCAGGTATCCGGCGCCGATCTCGCCATACAGGACGCCTCAAAGATACCCGTAACCACCCTGCAGAGCTCAAATGCCATTCTGGTCGGCTACTTCGCCAATAATCCCCTCGTCGAGTTCATCTATGACGAGCATTATATCTCCCTGGATAAGAGATGGCCTGGCGACGGCGGCTACGTCGTGCGCACGGTGCATGATCCGCTGGGCAAGGGTACCAGCTTCGTCTATATCGGCGGCGCGGACCTGGCGACGGCTACTGCCGCCGCAGATTACTTCATCAGCACACTGCCGGAACACGGCGACATCTCCTATCCGCACACGGTGAAGGTCGTGCTGCCCGGCGGCCTCGATCCCTACAAGAGCAATCCCGAAACCATTCAGGCGCGCATAGACGCCGCCAAAGGCAAGAACTTCCGCGCTGTAGCCGGTGCGGTCAATGGTGCCGCAGTAGGATACTACCTGACCGGAAACCCCGACAATGTCGAAATATTCAAAGGCATCGTCCCGATCCTGGCCCAGATAGTCGCCAAAATGAAGACCATAGGCGATGCCCGCGGCGGCTTCCACATCTTCAACATGTGGGACAATATGGAGGAGGCACCCGGCTTTTCGGATGAGGACCGCAGAAGCATAACCGAGTTCCTCTGGATGTTTGCCAACAAGTTCCGTGATGCCAATAAAGAGGCGGTGATGCCAACCCGGCCCGTCGGCAATGACTGGGACAGCCGCGTGACCTGGGACATCGCCCGCTACTTCAAAAAATACTATGACCTCGACGTCGCCGGACTGCTCTCCTGGGCCGATGCCCGTTTCCAGGGCAAAGCGAAGTTCTGGCGCTCGTATGAAGATTGTCCCGGCTATGGCGGGATGACCATATATGACACCTTCTACTATGCCTTGCCGGCTCATTACGATGAATGGTTCGACAGCGAGATGGCCCGCAAAGCATGCGACTACGGGCTGGCTGTCATCAACAACCTCGGCGGAGCTGCCGGCTTTGGCGACACCAGTGGAATGTACCGTGCCGGCTATTGGCCGAACCAATTCCTTGCCGCTGCGTGGAAGTACCGCGATGGGCGCTATCTATGGATGTGCAACCGTACAGCGGCTCCCGGCAGGGCGAACTTCTCATACAACTCCTACGTGCAGGACGTAGTCGAGCCCGAGTTGCCGAAAGACTTGCTTGGCGTGTACGTTATTCCGCTGCCCGACTGGGTCTATGACGGCCGCACGGCAGTGCTCGGAACCGCGCCATCGGAGATGAACCCCATCCTCAACGCCGATCCCACGCCGCCGCGGGAGGAATGTTTCGACAAAGTAACCTTCCGCACCAGCTTCGAGCGCCAGGACCAGTACCTCATCCTCGGCGGTATCTCCCACGGCTACCACGCCCACCCGGACGGAAATTCCATCATCGAGTACACCGACAAGGGCGACTATCGCATCTTCGACCACGGCTATTTCGTACCCGACACCCCGGAGCACAATACCCTCGTCGTATATCGCGACGGCATGTTCGAGCCGGTGCCGCGACTGACCGGCCTCGCGCATCTCGGCGACTTCTCCCAGTTGGGCATGACCCAGACATATCTGAATAGCTACAACGGGGTCAACTGGCGACGCAATATCATCTGGAACAAGGAGAACTACTTCCTGGTGATAGATGATGTGGAGGCTGAGCAGCAGGGTAACTTCGGGCTGAATATCATCTACCGCGTACTCTCGGATGACCGGCCGCAGGTGACCGGCGACCGAATCTGTGCCGTAAACAGCGGCCGGCCGCTTAATCTGGTCAGTGCCAGTGAGACCCCCTTCAAACTCACGACGACGACGCCCTATGCGGCCAACCGCCATGCCATCATCGAGGCGAAGGCCGTCGACATGGCACCTGGCGACAGGCAGTACTTCATCAACCTCTTCCACACCGGCGACGCGGTGGGAGACTGGCCCTACGAAATCGTCCCGGCTACTGACGGTGCGGTGATGATCAAAGCCCCGGACGGCTATGCGTTTGCCGGCGTCGGCAAGACCCAGCCGGCAGCAGACCTGGCCCTCGATGCGGCGGTATTCTATGTCGGCGAGAAGAGCTTTGTCCTGACTGCAGGCAAGCAACTCAAGTCAGGTGAACAGACCTGGTTCGCCGCCACCGAGCCGGTCAATATCGAGCTGAACATCGCCGACAAAGTCACCGGCATCATAGAGGTCAAGCAGCAGACGTCCGTCATGATCGCCGCCAAAGCTGACGTGATGCTCGGTGGCGAGATGGCCCAACTCGAACTCGGCGAATCACCGCCGGGCACTGTCCGCATGGTCGTCCCCGAGGGGCGACATGACTTGAGCTTCACCCCCTCGGTCAAGGCATTGAACGCCACCGGATGGCGCGACACCTACGCCGGACTCGAAAAGCAGCACCGCCAGAAAGTGGCGGCGCTGGCCGACGAAGCAGGTGCAGGCAAACAGATGGCGGCCGCCTGGAAGAATGAAACCTATACGACCAAAACCGTCACTTCATGGGTCAACGCAGCCGGTGCGGAAGTAAAGAACCTCACTGAGATGGGCACTGCCAGGTACTGGACCGAGGGTTCAAAAAGCACCAACATGAAATATGCGGTGGATGGGAATCCAGAGAGCTATTCCGCGTCTGGTGCCGCTGACCCGAGACTGCTGCCCAAGGACTTCGGCATGGAGTGGGATGCGCCGGTACCCGTGGGCTGCTTCGAAATTGACTACTATAACAAGAGCTATGGCCCCACCGATGAAGGTCAGCAGTTACAGGCTTGGGACGGTGAAGATTGGTACCCGATTGACGCAAAGATAACTAAGGACGAAACCGGCGGCAAGTGGGTGTACATCTTCGACCCGGTGGAGACGACCCGCGTTCGCATCTTCATTACCGAGTTTGATTCTGCCCGCACCGCAGTGCGCGAGATGCGCATATTCACCGAGCCCGCGACACGCAAGGAAGACGAGGTCAAGGTGCCGTTGCAGACTAACAGTCTCGCGGCGCTGGATATAGACGGCGACGGAAAAGTGGAAGTGCTGGCCGCGGTGAACAGGTTCGTCAAGTGCTTCAAGCACGATGGCACCTTGCTCTGGGAGCAGGAACTGCCAAAGACCGCGATGGCCATTGACGCCTACGACCTCGACAACGACGGCAAGGGTGAAGTGGTTGTCGGCTGCAAGGATCATAAGCTGTACTGTTACGACTTCGCAGGCAATCAGCGCTGGGCCGTACTGACTCCGGCGGATCCCTACTTCCCCGAAATCGAACCGGCAACCGGCGAGGTCAAACAGGTGAAATGCGCCGACATAGACGGTGACGGCGACGGCGAAATCGTCATCGGCTCCAGCAACTGGTTCGCTTACGCCTATGACCACGAGGGCAACAAGCTGTGGGGGACGCTCAACTGGGCCCACCAGCCCACCGCGATTGCCTTCCCGCAGATGGGCGAGGGTAAGCTGGCCGCCCTCATCAGCACGACCTACAACGACGCCAACGTCTTCTCACCTGAGGGCAAGAAGATACACTCAGTCAGCGTCGGTTATCACGGTGCAGCGATGAGCGTGGCCGCCGGCGACATGGACGGCAACGGCAAGGACGAGCTGCTGGTCGGCTCGCGTGTCGGTGGCTTCCACTGCAATGAGCTGGGCTCCAAGAAGGCATGGGCCAAGTTCATGGGCGCGGAAGTCAGCCAGGTGGCTGTCGCCGATCTCACCGGCGACGGCAAGCTCGAGGCCATCGCCGGATCAAAGAATTTTCACCTACTGGTCACCGACGCCGACGGTGAAGTCCTCTGGGCAAAGAACGTTGGCGAGGCCATACTTGACTTCGTAGTCGCGGATGTCAACGCTGACGGTACGCCGGAGATAATCGTCGCCACCGAGGGCGGCATGGTGCGCGTTGTTGACGCTGGCGGCAATATCGTCGCCACTTTCTCGACCGGCGGCAATGTGACAAAAATAATCGCCGCCGACCTCAATGGTGACGGCAAAATCCAGATCGCCGCCGGTTGTGATGACGGCTTCGTCTATGGCGACATCAAGTAGCGGAGCCGCCGTTGCTGTTCCCGGTTCGCCGTTTCCCCTCTCCGTCCATGAGGACGCGCAGCGTCTTCCAGAGGGGAACTAAAGGGGTGAGGCGCCGTGGCTGTTCGGTCTCGCTGTGCTCTCTCCTTCAGTGGCTCAGCCCGAGGTATTTGCGCTTCTACCCGCTTCTAACTTGCGGGCGTTGCCTTTGCCGTTGTCGTATGGCGTTTGTCACTGCCTTTGTCTTATGCCGTTTGGAGGACAGGCATCCCTGCCTGTCAATGCCGTTAATTATTGTGCCGTTTGGAGGACAGACATCTTTGCCTGTTCCCGCGTATACGCGGGACCGTTAATTCATGCCGTCGCCTTTGCCGTCTGGCTTCCTGAGTCCATGGCGACATCAAATAGCCAGGACAACCCATCATCACTGCCCGAGAAAATCTGGGAGGATTATTGATGCCAAGACATACAGCGTATCGTGTCCTGCTGGTCGTCGCTCTGCTACTGGTTGCCGGCGCTGGCGTACTGTGCGCAGAAATCCCGCCGGCCCCGGACTTGAAGACCTTCTACACCGAGGTGCCGATCGCGCACGGAGGCGCGCCCAACTGTCTCCTGGTCGTCCCGTCGGGCGATGAGTACGCACAGATTGGTCAGCAGCTCGCCGCCGCCATCAAGCAGGTATCCGGTGCCACTGTGCCGGTGCAGGATGCCGCCGAAGTGTCTCTGAGCACGCTGCGTAATTCCAACGCAATTCTGCTCGGATACTTCGCCAACAACCCCCTCGTCGAGCGCCTCTACGATCTGCACTATGTCGCTCTGGACACCAAATGGCCCGGAGCCGGCGGCTATGTCATCCGCACCGTACACGACCCCACCGGCAACGGTACCTCCTTCGTCTATCTGGGCGGTGCAGACCCCGACTCAGTCACCAAAGCCGCCGCCGATTTCATCTCATCCCTGCCCCAGCAGGGCGACATCCGCTACCCCCATACCGTGAAGATCGTGAAACCGGACGGCTCCTTGCCATACACGCCAAACCCCGACAGCATTCCCGAACGGGTGGCGGAGGCAAGCGGCAAGAACTTCGGCGCTGTCGGCGGCATAGTTACCCAGGCCGCCACCAGTTACTACCTGACCGGCAACCCCGAGGACCTCGAAGTCTTCAAGCAGACCATCCTGCTGCTAGGCGAATTCGTGACAAAGCTCAATAAGATTGATGCACCCGGTGGAGCCATCCACCTGCTCAACATGTGGGATAACGTCGAGGAGGCTCCCCAGTTCACGACCGAAGACCGCGCCCGCATAACCGCCATGCTGTGGGAGTTTGCCCACAAATGGACTGACGCCAACGAAACCGGAGAAGAAGACCGCCCCACACCCGTAGGCAACTACCATACCGGACGCCTCTCCTGGGACATCGCCCGCTACTTCCACAAGTACTACGATGCCGACGCCGGAAACCTCTGGACCACCATGAACGTATTCTTCAAAAGCAAAGCTAAGTTCTGGCGGTCGGCCGAGGACTGCCCCGGCTACGGCGGCGCGACGATGCTCGATACGCTCTATTATGTGATGCCCGCCGGCTATGAGCAGTTCTGGGAGAGCGGCACGGGCCGCAAGATGGGCGACTACGGCCTCGCCATCATCAACAACCTCGGCGGTCATGCAGGCTTCGGCGACACCTCCAAGATGGGCTCAGCCGGATACTGGGGCAACATCCTCCGCATGTGCGCATGGAAGTACAAAGACGGACGCTACATGTATACTGCTAACCGCACCCCGGGCCTCGACAGAGACGCGATGTGCTACAGCGCATATCTACAGGACGACATCGAGCCGGTGCTGCCTGAAGATATGCTCGGCGTCCATGTAGTCCCGCTCCCCGACTGGGTCTATGAGCATCGCGACAGCGTGCTCGGGACCGCCCCAAAAGAGATGAATGCAGTACTCGAGACCGACCCCGTACCCCCACGGCACCAGTGCTTTGACAAGATAACCTTCCGCACCAGCTACGAACCCCAGGATCAGTACCTCATACTCGGCGGCATCTCACATGGCTACCACGCACACCCGGACGGAAACGCGATCATCGAGTTCACCGACAACCGACGCTACTGCCTCTTCGACTGCGGATACTTCGTGCCCGACACGGTCGAGCACAATACCTTGGTAGTTTACCGCGAGGGGCTATTCGAGCCGGTCCCACGCTTGACTGGATTATCCGCGGTTGGCGACTTCTCACAAGTCGGCATGACCCAGACGTATCTACAGAGCTATAACGGCGTCACCTGGCGGCGCAATATCATCTGGAACAAAGAGAACTACTTCTTGATCATAGACGAAGTGGAGGCGGAAGAAGCTGGCACCTACGGGATGAGCGCCATCTTCCGCACGCTGTCGGAGGACCCGCCGCAGATTGAGCCCGACCGCGCCAGTGCCTTCTATAAGGGCGTACCGTTCAATATCATCAGCGCCAGCCACACGCCCTTCAAGACCTCCTCCACGACCCCTCCCAGTGGTATCAGATACGCCGTCATCGAGTCGAAATCCGCCCGCATGCAGCCCGGCGACAAGCGCCACTTCATCAACCTGCTCTACTGCGGAGAAGACGAGGGCGTCTGGCCATACGAGCTCGTTCCCGTCGCCGACAATGTCGCCCTCGTCAAGGGGCCGGACGGGTACGCTCTGGCCGGCACCGGCAAGAGCGAGCCGCTGCCCAACATGATAGTAGATGCGGATCTGTTCTATGTGCGCGAGGATGGCTTCGCACTAACACGCGGACAGACGCTCGCCGCTACGCAGACCTGGTTCGCCGCCGACAAACCTCTCAACATCGAACTCCGCCTCGGCATGACTGCCACAGCAACTATCGAAGCCCCCGAAGACACTGTCCTCAAACTTTTTGCCAAAGGCGACGCCGTGAAGCTGAACGGGAATACCGTCAAGGTCCGCACCGGCCCCGACGGCATCGAGTTGGACATCCCGGCTGGCAAGCACCAACTCACCTTCCAGCCCGGAGCCCAGCGCATCGGCGCAGACTTCCCCAAGGCCTACGCCGCCTCGGAGCAGGCGCATAGACAGGCGCTCGCGGCTCTGCAGGGCGGCAGCGACGGTGGCAAGCAGTTGCAGGCTGCCTGGAAAGACGTGAACGCCACAACCGCCACTCAAACAATCTATGTCAACGCCGCCGGCGAAACACTCAAGCAGCTCAGAAAGTCCGGCGAGCCCAAATTCTGGACCGAGGGTTCCAAGGGCACCCGGATGAGAGATGCCGTTGACGGGCGGCCGGAGACCTATTCCGCATCTTATGCCGCTGATCCCAAGATACTACCCAAGGACTTCGGCATGGAGTGGGACAACCCGATGCAGGTCGGCAACTTCCAGATAGACTATGTTTCCCGCGCCTACGGGCCGACGATGGCAGGACAGCAGTTACAGGCCTGGGACGGCGAGGATTGGTACCCCATCGAGGCCGAGATCACAACCACCGAAGATGGCGCCAAGTGGAACTACGTCTTCCAGCCGGTCGAGACCACCCGCCTGCGCGTGCTCATCACCGAGTTCGACGGTGCGCGCTCCGCCGTCTGTGAGATGCGTTTCTTCTCTGAGCACGCGACACCTCGAATCGTCGAATACCGCGTCCCCTTCCGCACCACTGCTCTGGCTGCATATGATGTCACTGGCGATGGGCGGGCCGAACTCGTCGCCGCCATCGGCAACTCCATCAAGTGCATTGCGGGCGATGGCAAGCTGCTCTGGCACAAAGACCTCGATTGCAGGCCGTTGTGCGTGGATGCCTCCGACCTCGACGGTGACGGCAAGGGCGAGGTCGTGGCAGGCGGCTATGACCACAACCTCTATTGCTTTGACAGCACGGGGCAGCAGCGCTGGTCGGTGCTCACTCCTGCCGATGCCGCCTACTCCGAGCGCGAGCCGAAGACTGGCAGAGTCGAGGTCATAAAGTGTGCCGACCTCGATGCTGACGGTAAGCCCGAAATAGTGCTGGGCAGCAGCAACTGGTTCGCTTATTGCTACGACGCGGCTGGCAAGCTCATCTGGAAGGTGCGCAACTGGGCCCATCCCCCAACCTCCATCACTTTCGTCGAAATGCCGGAGGGCAAGCTGGCCCCCTTCATCGGCACGCGCTACAACTCGGCCAACGCATTCACGCCGGAGGGCAAGGGGCTCAAGTCGGTGAGCGTAGGCTATCACGGCGCGGCCATGAGCGTGGCGGCCGGTGATATGGATGGCAATGGGAAGCCGGAGTTGCTTGCCGGTTCCCGCGTCGGCGGCGTGCACTGCGATGAGCTGGGCTCCAAAAAAGCCTGGACCAAGTTCATGGGGGCCGAGGTCAGCCAGGTCGCAGTAGCCGACCTCACCGGCGACGGCAAGCTCGAGGCCATCGCCGGCTCGAAGAATTTCCACCTCCTAGTCATGGATGCGGCGTGGGAAATCCTCTGGGCCACTAACGTCGGCGAAGCCATACTCGACCTTGTCGTGGCGGATGTCAGCGGTGACGAGACGCCGGAGATAGTGGTCGCCACCGAGGGCGGCATGGTGCGCATTGTTGACGCCGAGGGCAACATTATCGGCACCCTCAAGACCGGCGCCCATGTCACGAAGCTCATCGCCGCCGACCTCAATGGCGACGGCAAAGTCCAGATTACCGCCGCTTGTGACGATGGCTTCATCTATGGCGACATCAAATAGCGCGACCGCCGTCGCCGTTCACCGTTCCCCCTCTCCCCCCGGAGCTGTGGGGTAAGAGCTGCCAACTTGTTACGGACTGTGCTGGAAATTACAGGAGGTCACAATGGTCGAGAGCCTGCCCGATGTGCAACTCAAGAGCGGCGAGATCATGCAGGTCAGGCGGATCGCTGCTCCTGACGAGCAGTGGGCCGAGCGTCTCGTCCATTTCATGTATTTACGTCGCTCCGACTACACCAACTGCAATTGGCACCACAACTGCGTCCGCGTCCTGGCGGGCGATTACCAGGACATCTCGCATGATGTCTTCTTCGCAGGCCTTCTCGATGACCGGATCGTCGGCACATCCTGGTACGGCGCGCCCAAGGATACTCTGGATGTGGCCACCTATGGCCGCATCATCACCCACCAAGACCATCGCCGCAAAGGCATCGCCACGGTCCTCTGCGCTCTGCCAGTGGATGAGTTCAGAGACCTTGGCGGAAGCGCCATGTATCTGGGCACCGGCCGCACCAACCCGGCTCGCTTGATCTACGAACGCCTCGGCTTCGCGCACTACAACTACATCGAAGACGCCGCCACCATCATGCGCGTCATATTCTCAGGAAATACCGAGGCCTTCGAAGACGATTACTACCGCCCCGGCTGCGAAACAGTTCTCCGCCCAATCCACGCCGGCGACTTGGCCCGTGCCGAGATTCTGCTCAACCTCCCGCTCTGGGCCGTCAAAGACAGCTCGCTTGGCATCATTTACAACACCCCGTTCGAGGGCGCTTTCTTCGACATTCTCGCCCACATCGAGAAGCCTACAGAAAGCGGCTTCTCCCTGGTAACACGACACCACGAGCGCATGATGGGCATGGCCTATACGGCGGCGGCCCCCGGCGCGCAGGCGGGACAGACCCATGTCCGCTATCTCGAATTCCTCGTCCACCCCAACTACACCGACCGCGGCGCGGAACTACTCACCATGACCGAGCAGTGTAGTAGCGCAGAGGTGTTTATCGCTCGCGTTGCAGCAGCCGACCGTGACAAGCACCGCATCATCGAAGCCGCCGGATATCGTCAAGCCGGTCGTCTCCGAAAAGCCGCCCGCTCACCAGACGCCGAGACCGACATCCTCATCTACGAGAAGTCCTGACGCGTGGTATCAATGGAATGAGTGTTGCAGATGCTTGCCAAGGTCTGAGCACGCCGCCAGCGCCGTCCCAGCTCCACCATAGGAGGATTTGGCCGCCCGCAGGCCGAATTGATATCAGACATGCCTAACCAGCTTCTAGATCGAAACACGAGCCGTAAACGCGGCCGGACGATTTCGCCCGACACGCGCGCACTAATTGTTTGCATACTCATCGTCATGCTGGCCAACTTGCCCCTGCTTCGCGGCAACATACATCTCACCTTTGACACCATTTTCATGTTTTACCCCTGGCACGATTACCTACGCACCCTGCCGGCCGAAGCAACCAGCGCATGGCTCCCGCTCGTCGGCTGTGGAATGCCGGCCGACGCTAACGGTCAACTCGGCCATTTCATGCCGCTGAATTTCCCCTTCCACCT
>Ga0180431_10003680_pt1 | contig 19559 bp, 14 predicted proteins | sample SS_ome_11_FD_132459 | JGI IMG/M metagenome (GOLD analysis project Ga0180431, IMG submission 132459) | Hypersaline lake sediment archaeal communities from the Salton Sea, California, USA - SS_1_MS_1 metaG | ecosystem: Environmental > Aquatic > Non-marine Saline and Alkaline > Hypersaline >... | reverse complement strand
GCGAACGTGTTGCTGATGACAAGGGATCCCGGTTTCAGTTCTTTTTCGAATTTATCCCGCAACTGTTCCATTGCCCCCGGGTACAGGTAGCAGACGACAAGGGAAGCGTCGTTAAGGGGACGAGTAAAAAAATCCTGGCGGATGAGGGATAAATTCGGCCGTTTGAGAAAGATGAAGAGGACTTTTGAAAATAGGTAGGGGATGGGCGAACTTTCGATTCCGACGACTGGATGATGGGGGTATTTTTTGCAAAGAAGGAGAAGAAGATGGCCCCATCCTGAACCGAGTTCATAGACGGGTCCTTCCACGTCCGGAAGAAGTGAAGCGATAACTTTGGAGGCTTTAGTGGACGAAGGCATAGGGGAGATGCCGTTTTTGACAGTCCAAACAACGACCAGTGCCAAGATAAAGATGAGTAAAAATAGATAGATCATGTAGTCTGCTGATACCAGATTGATGAATTTTTAGGGATATTGGATGGCAAAATTGGAAGTCTACGACGATGAGATCGTCAAAAAGATCGAGGAAATTATCAGAGACTGCGGAGGAGAAGCGGGTACGTTCGAGTCTGATCTGATCAAGCAGCAGATCCAAACGTCTTTGCGTCTGATGACAGAAGGTCATGATACGGGGCAATTAAAGTTGATTACCCGCGCGCTCAAAGAACTCCGATATGCTTATCGGGTATTCAATGATTATCCAGGAACAAGAAGGATCAGTTTTTTCGGTTCTGCACGTACTCAAGAAGATGATCCTGACTACATAACGGCTGAGGAGTTTAGCGTAGAGCTCGCGAAGAATGATTGGATGTGCATCACAGGAGCTGCGAACGGCATCATGAAAGCGGGAATGGCCGGGCAGGAGGCTGAAGGCTCGTTTGGTCTGTCAATCCGGCTCCCTTTTGAAGTGCCGACGAATGCCTTTATCGAAGGAGACCCCAAGCTGATCAATTTCCGCTATTTTTTCACTCGGAAGTTGATGTTTATGAGCCATTCGGACGCGCTGGTCGTCTTTCCGGGTGGTTTTGGAACCTTGGACGAGTTGTTTGAGATGCTGACCCTTATTCAAACTGGCAGAGGAAATATTATTCCCATCATCCTGATGGAGGGACCGGGTGGTGTTTACTGGAAACACTGGCTGAATTATGTGGAAAAAAATCTTTATGAGGGGGGCAAGATCTGTCCGGAGGATATGAGTTTGTTTAACATCGCGCCGACAGTTCAGGACGGCATTGAGCATGTGAATACTTTCTATAAGATCTATCATTCCAGCAGGTATGTCAGAGAGATGTTCGTGATGAGGGTCAACAAAATGATCAGCCCCGAACAACTTCAAGTGCTGAACGATAATTATGGAAGGCTGCTTGCTTCGGGCAAGTTCGAGGTCACGGGGCCATTTCCGGAAGAGGATGAATATCTGGACAAGCCGCGGCTAGCGTTTCATCATACACGCATGGACTTTGGGCTTTTGCGCCAGATGATCGATACGATCAACACTTTTTAATGAATTTATCTGAATAAAAATTTTCACCACGGAGAACACGAGAGATCACAGAGGGACCTGTTATCTGAGCACAAAAGGCGTTTTCTTAAGTAACTTTTCTTAAGTTAATGACATTCAGTTTAAATTGACCATGCGCAGACAGGATGCTGTGTGTTCAATCTCTGTGATCTTTGGGGGGCTCTGTGGTGGTTTAAGCAACATCGCCTTTTTTCAAATTGGATACGACTTTTGACCGGTCCTTTGGAGTTGTTTCGAAAACCTTGTAACTATCTGCCAATTCAAGCTGTACTTTCTTTTGTTCAACGTTGCTGTCGAATGTGGTCAGCCAGCCTCTCATTAACGTTGATCGCTTTTGCTTGACCTTTTTGGGAAGCGTTTTCACCCGCTCGAAAACTTCTCCGATAATGGCCCTTGTACATCCACCCATGAAGTTTGATCGTTGGGAATCTGTCATTTTAGGAGACAAGCGGATGATTTCAGGAACGAGGGAATCGACCAGTTTGTAATATCTTTCGGGCCCGTTCCGATCCAGGTATCCTCCATGTTGCCCGGAAAGAATAAGAAGTTTTGTCAGCCAATCAAGTAAATTGATTTCTGTGACGACGGGTTCCTTTGCGAATAAGTCGGGATTCTGCGATAGCTGGAACACTTTGTGGAACAGCCTCTCACATAAGTCTGTAGCCGTGCTTCTCCCCTGCTCTTCTTTTGAAAATCCGGCGACTGGATCGTCTCCATTCATCAATCCTTTCCGTATCCACTCGAACAGGGTGCATTGTTCAAAGATGTAGAATGGATCAACGGAAATAGCGTCGATAAGCTTGAGATAGATCCGTTTGAGTCGAGGCCGATGGTGAATAAAGAGCCTTTGACTTTCCTGCATCAGCCGAACGGCTCTGACAATGGCGTGGGGTGATCCAGAAGCGACAAAACGATCGATGGTACGTTCAATTAAAACGGTCTTTTCTTCTATTGAACTTTTTTGAGGGAATACAGGTTTATCTTCCAGAAACATACCTGCCTCGCACATATTGATGATCCCGGAGGAGGAATAGATCCCCTTGGAAGCTGCGTGTTTCCATAACCTTAGAGAAAAAGAAATGTGTGCTCCATAGAACATAGAAAACTCAGGAGGGTAGCGGTAGTAGTAGCGGTCAAGAAGCGGTATGAGTATTTCTGTTTTCTCGGGAAAGTGATCGCAGAGAGAGGTTAGGTTTTTGGTCATAAAATGGTGGGCGAAACCTTCGATGTTACTTTCCCTTCGATCAGTATCCAGGATTTTTGAGAGCAATGTTGTGATGCGATTGAAGAAAAATGCTTTGGATGGTCCAGTCGCTTCATCTCGACAGTGAAAGACAGGGGAATAAAGCGAACTGATAGGCATTTCCAAAATCGTGAGAAAGACATTTCTTTCATCAAAACATGAACTCAAGTGCATGGGAAGCAATTTGCCAAACATCGATAAATCCTCTTCTTTGTCAAGAAGGCGGACGGCAATGTCAAAGACGATATCGGAACACTGAATATGTCCGGTAGACGCTTTGTTTAGTTTGTCTACATGTTCTTGATAGAGAGTTAACGCGATCGTCGCAGCCTCAGGTTTTTCCGACTCCATTTCCCTTCGCATCAGGCCAGGCAACACCTTTCCCCATACTTCTTTGGATTCTGCACAATCATCGACGGACTGTAATAAGAGAACGCATTCGTCCAGAACAAAGGGAGTATTAAACTGTGAAAGGACCATCGCAGCCTTGATTGCCGGAAAACGGCCGGGGTATTTTTCCCGAAGTCGTTTGGATGCATAGACCAGCAGGGCGGTTTGGTCGGAATTATCCATTTTTTGGTCGCGGGAAGTCCTTTGCATAAGCTGCAAAAGCGTGTCTGTCATTGCTGACTTATAGGAAGAGGAATCGGACGAGGTCCACAAATACGAAATTCGTCCAAATATTTTGCAGGCGTACTCAAGAGATGATTTATCCTTTTTTTCAATAAGTACGTGGATCAACTCTAAAGAAAGGTCGCAATATGTCGAAAGGCTTTGTGCATTTGCCTCGCTTTCCAGCGGATCGTATAGAGAAGAAATGTCAGGAACAGACTTTGCTTTTTTGGCGCGGGAAATGATCAATTTCCCTTTCATTTCCATTCGATCGACAGAAGTTTCCGCTATCTTTCCCAATGGAGTATCTGGACTGTCCACAGTTTCGATCAGTTCCGTTTCCAGAGGGGATTCGACCTCTGCCAATCGCTGGATAGCTTTGAGAACAACAGGACGCGCCTCTGGTTCGATTGATGCTGATGTGCCCAACCATCCATGAAATTTCTCCCATACGAGCGGGAAAATGCGTTTTGAGCAGGAAGTGATCAGGGGTTCCCAAGGAGTGATGGAGGCAGGAGGGAACACGGTTAAAAGTTCGAGCGATGTCCTCGAGGGGACCATGCTTTCAACAACCAAAGTGTGTGCCCGTTCAATAAACGGAGAAGGGGCGGAAAAGGCATTGATCGATTCCGAAAACGTCTGAAGAGCCTCGGCTTCTTCTTTAGGTTTCATTTCCTGATAGCGGGTCAGTCTCTGAGCAAGCCATTCATGATATCCGGGCTTTGAGGGATCTGTCCGTTTCATCCAGATGAGGGCCCTGCCGTGTTGTTTACAATTGATGTAGTGATCGGACAGACGGCAGCTAATAGGGTGAAAGTCGATTGAAATGCTTCGATCATCCAATGCTTTGATCAGTGTTTCGATCTGATCGATCTCTTGCGCATCCTCCAGGATTCTTAAAAGATCTTCAGCTCTCGATTTGACGGTGTCGATCAGTTCATGATCGTCTTCTCCAGGCTTGGTGAGTCTCTTTAAAGCCCGTTTGACCACATCCAGTTGTCTTCCATTGTCCATTGGAGTGTCTAGGCAATATCCAACGATGTAACGGAGCAGTTTGTCGGAAGAGTTCAGCTGATGGATGCTGAGAAAGTAGGCGAGCTTATCCTCAGGGGAGAGTAGCTCATCGCCGATCTCTTTTCGAAGTATCCTTACAGCTGCGGACAGATGCTTACCCGCAGTCTTCTTTGCGATCAGCTTGTCGAGGAGCCTTACAGTCGTTGCGGGGCGGCAGTGTTTGATTTCCTGCCATTGCTTGTACGCGCGTTCGAGCTCTCCCCTTTTCAGAAATTGGTCGAATAATTTTTCCCTTTCTGTAGCGAGAGATTCTGCAGAAAGGTGTTTATGGAAAACTTCATTGAGCAACTGAACAGCGGAAGTTTCAGCATCAGAGGCAACGAGCCGGGAGATGTCCCTGACGATCAGTGGGGTCAACTCGGGATCGGGATCTGCCGACTCAGAGTAAATCTCCAGCTGTCTGAACCCCTCTCCTTCCAGGTGTTCGTCATCGGTCAATTGCGCAATGACCTTGCGATGGACTTTTTGATGGAGCAAAGTGAGGTCGGAAGGACGCTGACCATAGGCTTGAATCTTCTTCCATTTTCTTAGGGTTGTTTCAGGTGCGCCATTCATTTGATCAAGGCATTGGAGCTCGCATCGATAGAGATAGGGATCGGCTCCTGTCAGGCATGGATGGGTCATTGCCAGGTCGACAAGTTCCGAAGCATGGGCGGGACCGCTGTGGCCCAGCAGGCGTTCAATAAAAGAGGCAAACGCCTTTGTAAAGGGCTCAAGTTCGGCGCCTTTCGCTCTTTTTGTTGTTGCTTTTGTCAAAGTAAACGTCAGAAACTTTTGCATCCTTGGTGCGACTGTAGCAAATCGACCTTCCGGAAGAGCATTCACTAAGGGTAGCAGTTTTGCCAATAGCTCCATCTCATGAGCGGCAAGCCTGGGATTGGAAAGATTTTGTCCCGATTGAAGAAGCCTCAGAGCATCATCGAAATGAAGAGGCAGCAGCTGGTCCATGAGAATGGCATCTAAACTGAATTGATGCTTCTTAGGAAACTTCTTTCTATATTTCAACCAGAGTTCACAGGCGATTTTCAATGTGTCGGGTTTCCGTGAAAGGGCTGTTATCCAGGCACATAAGAGCTTCGATTCGTTATGGTCCGGACGGATGGATTCGGTAAATGCTGTTACTACGGGCGCAAGCTCCGGTATCTCAGTCATCCGTTCAATAAACGAAGGCCTCTCCTCTTTGGGGATAAAGCTCAGCACATCGACAAAGTGTTTGAGAAGGTGTGAATGACTTTTGATTCCACCGAGTTTTAGCAAGGTGAAAAATCCTAGACATCTTTGTGGACGTGATTTGGATTGTAAAAGCGCCATCCCTCTTTCAAGCAGATGGTCGGAGTTGGCCTTGGAGGTGTTCGGTTCATGGTGAAGGATTTGACTGAGCCATTGCAACTCAGGATTGTCAAAAAGGTGTTCAGACAGGATGTCCAGAGCTTCTTTAGAAGTCAGCGGTGGCTTGATAAAGGTATTTGTCCCTTTGACTTTGATCAGGTCTTCTACACTGTCATGTCCAGTGCGATAGATGGAAAGAGCTGCCGAGATCACTCTAAAGGGAATATTGCGCTCGATCACCGCCTGGTCAATGGCTTTGAATAAAGGGGCATGAGAAAGGTCGACTTCTTTCCAATACGTCTCCCGCATCTGCTTCCAAATCCTATGATGTTCCATAGGGGAGATATCGAGATGGAGGCAGGTGTTGACGGTTAATGCCAATGCCGCAATCGGGTCTTGATGAAGGTGGTTCCTGCAGGTGGTGGTAAGCAGGCCGGCGACTTGCTCAGGTATCCCTACGTGATATTGTGAGACTTGTGTGACTTTGGATGCGAGCGTTTTGACATCAGCGGCAGATCCCGCACTGTGCCCCTTCGTGTGAAAAGACATTAAGAGGGGAAAGCCGAACAGGTCGACGGTTTCAGGATTGAAAACGTGGACAGTTTTCGTCAGCAGGTCGGTGATGGGCTGCCATGGTTGACCATAGTCGGACTCAAGCGTCATTTTCCCTTGTCCTAAGAGGAATGGAAGAATGGAGAGCCGCAGGGAGTCGTGTGTAAACAAGTGGTTGCGCTTAAGGGATCCGACAAACAGCATCTCAAATTCAAATGTCCCTTCCGGCTTGACCGTTGCGATCGAAAACTGGTTTTTCTCATCGAATACGAGGTTGAATTTAGAAAAGGCTTCCTGTCTTGCTTTGTATGGTGAGCATTGAAGTTTGTAAGAGAAGAAATTGACCAGAGATTGAGTGAAAGAACCCAGAGCCTCTTCTGTAATGATCGATGAATGGACACGGATATCGATATCCGGCAGTTTTTGTTGTTTCGCCTCTGCAACGATCTGGTCAACATAAGGCTTGACTTCTTCTGCTGATAATTTTGTTAAAGATACCAGAATCGCAGTCATGTAGCGTTCAGAGCTGAGCAATAGTTTTCTCACATATCCGCCGATGATCTCAATTTCTGGAACGGCGATGGGGCACTTCCAGTAGATCTGGGTATACACTTCGTTTAGTGAGAGAGTCATCTCAGATTCAGGTGTTTTGATCCTGATGACTTCTTTAAGGAAGTCCTGTCCCTTTTTTTCTTTAGCTATTGAAGCAATTTTCGCAACATAAGGTTTGACTTCGGCAGCTGATTGCCCTGTCAACGCCATGACGGCAGCAGTGACCAATCGGGACATGCCGAAAAGTTGAGGTAGATCAGGGGCAGGTAGAAGGCGGGGGGCGTTGTTGTATGTATGGAGCAATAGCTCATGTAATGAGAGCTTCGTCTCGCCTTCTGAGGTTTTGACTGTGACGATCTGATGAAGGGCTTGTTGAACTTCTATATAATCAATTAAATCAAGCGAGGGGACAGGAGGCAGAGTGTCAGGGGCTATCAAAAGACCTTCGGAGTTGATCACGCCACTATCAATCAATAATTGCTTTAATGGAATTTTTGCCTTGACCTTGGAGCCGGAAGAAGCGGCTTCAATTGGCGAATATGTCTTCGCGCTTAACGGGGAAGCGCATTCCATTGAAGAGGAGGCGGGCCCGGAATTTGGGTGTTTATTTGTAAGAGTTGGAGAAACAGACATGATTATAGTATTTTTTGAATAAGTTGTACGTAAGAGGAATAGCCTTGAAAGACTGCTGATCTTCTTGAGAAATAGTGGAGATAATATTGTGTTATCGGATGACCCTTCTCACTTTCCAGGAGTGTGGATCTGAGGAGAAGCCGGTGGTGCAGGTCCGCTCTCATTTTTTGGTCATCATCACTCAGTCTTTCGTCATTTGGTATTTTTGTGAGAAGAAATAAGGCGACCTTGAGTAATTCAAAATCTTCGCTTGTATTTAGTACAGGTAAGAGAGATTGGACCTTTTCGAGGTAGCCTGCCGGAGTATCAAGGTCGATCCTGTTGTCAATTCCCTTGTTTGTCCAACAGACAATGCTTTTCAAGACAGCAGGGCAGGAATGATGTTCATAGGCTTGCATCAAAGCCTCGTAGATTCGATCAAAGAAGAGGGTTTTTTGTTCCTGTTTGACACTAGGGTGAAAATCGTCCAGAGGGAATGTATTCTGAATCGCGTGTGAAAAGGGAAGAGCTGTCAGCTCATCCAGCTCGATCGTTCTGATCCAATGGTCCATTAATCCAGTACAATCGTCGAGATGATGAGAGGGGATGTCCGTGATCGAAGAACGAAGGATGCTTGTGGCCCTCAAAAAGGAATGGATGTCCCGATTTTGATAAAGTCTTTCTAATGTATTTCTTACGATCAAGCCTCTATTTTGAGTTTCCACGTTCGGTATCGAGGGAAACTTGCACATCAAATACAGGTAGGTGCTCAAATAAAAGTGGATCCCCTTACCTTGAAGGAGAAGAGCAGTTACGGCGAAGGCACTGTTGGCATGATTGAGGTGGCATTGGAATACATCCGACTGGCTGACAGGAATCGCGTATAATAATGGATCGAACAGACCCTGAATCTCTTCGGCTTCCAATTCAATCTGTTCTATACATTGCATAAAGCTCTTGAATACCTCTGGAGAGACTTTCTTGACTGATTGACTATCGAGGGGTTGCTGAGATAAAAATAAGAGGTTCGTTTCGTGGAGAGTCAGGTACAGTTCGTAAAGCACGCTTGGCGCGAGATTTAATTTCTCCTTGCATAGGGCAACAAAAAAACGGTTGATTCCGACCAAATGGTCGGCTTGGAAGGATAGGTCTTCGAAATGGGTCGCAAAGAAACTCATTAAGGTTGGCTTCAGAATGCCTGCCAAATCGTGATTGCCCGTTTTAAGCATGTGATGCAATAGTTCATTGACCTTATGATAAACGCAGGTAAATGCCTTGTTCGAGCTAATCCCGTCGCTATCGAGCTCTGAAATGTAGGTGCCGGCCATATCCTTTGCCATGGCAACTGCTCTTCGGTCGGCGTCAGATATTTTTTCCTGACGATGCAGGAGTCTTAGTCTGTTGATCTGAATAATGAACACGTTGACAAGTCTGTCATGGTATAAGGCAAATGTTTGAGGATCGTTTGAATCAGTAAGTGATCGAAGGTTTAATCGAACAGCCTTAGCGTATACCTGAGTGTATCGATCAGATTTCTTAATGTCTTTTTGACCGTATTCTAAGAAAAAGTCCAGGATCACAGAGGATGTCTTCAGATCGAATTTTTTGTTTAAAGCTGAATCAAACAGACGATCGAAATAATGGTCCCACTCGATTCTTCGACGGAGGTGTTTCTCGACGAAGGGATGGTCCAGGCATTTTTTCATTTCTAAAAGTTTAGAGAGATCATCGGCGTGTTTCACCAATTGACCGATTGTACTCTTTGCCTCTGCCACGTCAGATTTTTTGTAGCGATGTCTTGTACAACGGTCCATCCGCATGACCAATAGATCGCAGGCTGCCTGATACGCGTCCATGCTGGGGAGTTGGGCGAGTGCAGAGACAAGCTGAGGATTATATGAGAATCGGGGATGCGCAGAGGTTGTTCTGACCAACGTAATCAGGTGGAGCAAGGCTGGTCCGGTTGCTTGCCCTGAGTAAAGCCTCAGCTGCCTTGCTGAGGCGAGCAACATATCAGTCCGAAGAAAAAGAGGTTTACTGGAAGAAACTGCGACTTCCAATGCTTCTGCGGGTCTTTTCGCCTTGAGAAGAAGTGTTGTTATTGGTTTTTGGTACTTTTTGGCTCTTTCCGGCTCTATTGAACGATATAAATCCAGTAATTTCGTTGCTTCTTCCTGGTCAGGGTGTCGTTTATGCTGTTTAAAGAACTTTGTCACAGCTTGCAAAGCTATCTCTCGATATCGGCAGGCATTTGGCGCGTCGGAAGGTGCGGTAAAATTTAACAGAGGCCTGCACAAAGATTGTGGGAGCGATCGTTCCGTTGATTCCAGAATGAATGTCCAACCCTGGACCATCGTGGCAGGAGAGTGTTCGTTACTGCGAATGACAGCGAGCCACATCGTGGTAAAATTTGTACTGAGAGATTTTTGTTCTTTTCTCGGAACTGAATTCAGAAATTGAAGGAGCTTGTCCGATCTGATATCAGGGTAGTATTGAACAAGTGCGATTAAGTGTTTCCATTCGTTTTCCGAGTTGGGAGTCGAGGTATCGAGGATCCGTTCGGCCAACTGTGCTCCGCATTTTTTGTCGATGTCCTCTCTAACATCTATCATCCACTGGCATAAAGGCTTCCAGTGGTCCAACGCGATGCAGCGCTCGCCAACCCTGGCAATTGCTGACTGACAGTCGGAGTCGCTTTTCGATGGTCCGAGCAGGAAGCGATGGATGAGCTTGAGGGGAATATCCGTGTCCTTTGTACGTTCACAAATCAGACCAACCAGGGAGTGCACCGACCGCTTTAATTCTTCCGAAACGATCGATGGATAGTTCAAGTCTGCCAGCTCTCCTGCAAGCGTCAGGGCGTCTGTAGGCTCTCCTTTGTTCATTTGATCAATGGCAAGACGGCTCAGGTAAACTGCCATCTCGTCTGCCATTTTCAAAGAGGGATCTTGCATTTTCTTTTTGAGAAGATGAAACAATGGCATGGACGGGGGGATGTTGTTCAGAATGACAGGGCAGATCTCGTCAGACCAATCGTCAACATCCATTAATGGGGCCAGCGCAGAGACCAATTCCGCTGCAAGAGTAGTCTCATGAAAATGGACGAGCTGTCTGATATACCGCATATGCTGATGAATAAAGAGTCGTGGGATTGTACTGTCAACGGGTGGCGAAGCCATGAGTCTGACGGTATGGCTGACCAACAGTATTAATTGTTCTTTTGTATAACTGCTGTGGGGAGCCAGCGAATATAGGGTTGTCAAAATCCTTTGAAGGGTATCCCTGTCGATGTCATTTTGTTCCAGCAATGAAAGTGACGTGCGGACCAGGATTAACGGATCCTGAATCCATCGGGAAGCTGTCGAGGGATCTGTGAGCAAAATGACAGCGGCCTCAATTTCTTTGGGACTTTTTCCAGAGATCAGCTGCGAAGCAGTGCGGGACAATTCTTCAGGAGATTGTCTTTCATCTGATGGATACAATGATTGGATCTTTTCGATGAGTATTTCATGAAGTAAAGAACGTTCGGATTTTTGCCCGGCATCCAGGAGCTCTTTGTCCAGCAGTCTCAGGAAGAACGCCAGAAGCGGAATCGACTCTTGATAGGGATGCCTTGCCATTGACTGGCTGAGTTCGATAAGGCGATCTAGTTCTTCAGAGGTATTCCAAAGTTGATGTTCAACCAAAAACCGCATAAAATAAGCGGCAAAAAACGGTGCTTTTCTGTCGGCGTTTAACATTTCGCGAAAGACGAGTTTGCCAATTTCCCTGACCTTGTCGATGTTTTCGACAAATAAGGACAATTCAACGCCATGGATCAAAAGATCGCTTGCTGAATTCGGAGCTCCGTTTTCAGCGCAAAATGTGATCAGCTTCAAAACAGGCTCTGCGAATTCTTTAGGGAGGTGAAGGTCATCGGCATTTGGGGGCCTGTGTCTCTGTAAAGCAGATTTGAACCCAATCGCAAGTCTAAGAATGCGGTCGGTTTTCTCGGCAGATTCCTTAGCAGCGGATAGGGTATTGAATGTGCGAAGATAAGCATTGAGTACATCATCGATCCGTTCTGTCGATTTTCTCGAAAGCAGGCTTAAGACTTTCAGCGCCTGATGCCATCGCTTTTGATTTGTCAATGCGTTGGCGAGAAGAAGACCTTCTTCGATCATTTGTTCATCCAGCAAAGAAGCATCGCCAGCTTCTTCCAGCCAGAGTTCATCAGCAAGGTCTCTTGCCTCTTTTTCTTTAATAAGAGCAGAGACTGTAACCCGCTTGATTTTTTCATTGTTGACGTGGCCACTTTGACTGAGCAGCTCTTGTAGATTTTTATATAACGATTTGGGAAGAGGAAACCCTCTGGCTGATAGCGTTTCAAGCAATCGTCGGGAAGCCTCTCTTTCTGTCGGAGGGGACACAGCGTTGACTACTGTTTGGACCAGGTGCTGGTCTAAGGCAGGATCGTCTGTCTTGCTACAGCCCCATAGAAGGGAGAGATGGCAAAGAAAGGGGGCTCGGGTTTCTGTCATTTCGCGGCTGAGGTGCCGACTTTCCCTGTAACTTTGAGTGGATGCGATGTATTGTGCCTGCGGAGTCTCTAAACGGACTTTGCCGAGCCCTTTCGATAAAAACCCAAAAAGTTGTTCCCAGTCATCAGCGCTGCCGGCCGTTAAATAACCGGCCATCAATCTGTGGAGGGTTTCGGTGGGGTGGTACGGAAGAAGAACGCATTGACCACTGGTGCCAAAATTTAGACGGAGAGCTGTTTTTCCTCCCGATCGTGTCACATCGGCAGATCCATGCTCAGATCCACTCATGACAGTTTGTATTGCGATTACTTCAAGAAAAGATTTTACAGAAGTAACAGAGACACCTTGTTTCAGCGATTGATAAACACGGGCCAGGACAGGGTCTGAGATAGGGCCCGCACGATCGATTCTGGGGATGATTTTGCTCAGGAATGCAGAGCTTTCTTCTTCAGGTAAATTTGTAGAGATAAGAAACTGAAGGGCTACCGACAAGAACGCGTCGCTATTTGTACTGTATGAAGGATAATGTTCGCGCACAATTTTCTGAGCGCATGAAATCCCCCGGTTTTCTTGAGGAAGCGCTTTAAGGAATTGATCTTTTGCGTCCAGCTCTTGAACTCCGCAAAGGGTTCGTTTTCCTTTTGTGAAGCTTTCAATCAAAGATAGCCAGTCGGTTGCTTGAGAGCTGTTTGTCAACTCAAAGACGACCGTTTTCCAGGGATTGCTGTTGGAAATGGTCAATGTGAGCGGAGCAGAAGGATTGAAAATTCCGTGTCGGATGTCAATGCCGTGTGTCAGCTGTTCGGGGCAATTGCCGGCCACCAGTTTCAGTTCCACTTCCATTCCTGCCGAATCTTTGAAGATAACCGAGAGTGTATTTCCTTTTGATTCGCATGCGATACCTAAATGATTTTTTAGAAAGCCGCCAAAGTGCAAAAACAGGGGGTGTGTTCCCATTTGAACGATACATGTGTATTTTTTAAGAGCGTTTCCGGGAGCTAACTGCTCGTCTGGTGGAATCGGAAGTTGCAGGCCCATACATCCGAATGCGTGATGAAAGTATCCTGAGTTGAAGAGGTTGTGAAGTAAATGGGTGTCGTGAAAAGTAATGGGCAGATGAGGTGCATTGATACGGCAGGCTTCTCTGCTGAGCAGCTGCAAGACGGAGAGGAGCCTCGTCTCTTTATATTTGAAGTTGAAGAGCAGTTGGTTGATCGCATGAGAGAGTGCAGCCTGAGGAAGCGCGATGTGAGGGGAAATATAGATTTTTCCCCCGGGTCCGATCAGTTTTGCAGCTTCAAATGCGCCTAAAAGGATGTCATCGTTAGAAAAAGCGGGGGGGATCGGGGTGCTGCTGGAGGATGGGGTCTGGGAGGACGAGGTGTCCGCGACCGCCTCTTCCTGTAATTGTCCGGATGAGGGTATGCTAAGTGAGCGAGCCCCGGTTAAATGATCAAAAGGATTCATGCCTAGACAAATTTTAGGTATTATAATACAGTGTTAGGATTGTAAATATGATTGAAATCATAACAGAAGATTTCTTTTATGAATACTATATATACATAGTAAAAACAAATAAAATCCGATTTTCAATATCGGAAAAAATCTATACTGATTATGTTTCAAAATTAGGTTTTCAGACAAGGAGGCGCCCGGAGTTTCTATCAGACATGGTCGGCGCCGAAGCAGTTCAACTCAAATGAGTTGGACGATGCAGGCGGATAGAAATTCAGAGGCAAGCTGACGACTTATGAAGCTTAATTTTGAAACATAATCAGTATATCTTTGTTTTTGGAAAATTTGTACAAAAAGTAGCATATGAAGTGTCCCTATTGCAGACATAAAGAATTAAAGGTGATCGATTCCAGAGAATCTCCCGATATGAATGCGATCCGAAGGCGCAGGGAGTGTTTAGATTGCTTGCGTCGATTTACGACTTTTGAGACAATAGAGTTGTCCGTTCAAGTATTGAAACGGGACGGAATGTATGAAGATTTTCAGCAACAGAAGCTGATCAACGGTCTGGATGCCGCTTGCCGCCATACGACAATCAGTCATGAACAGGTGATCGCCCTGGCATCCCAGGTGACTGAAGAGTTGATGGACCTGCAAGTCCGCGAGGTGAGCACAAAAGAGCTTGGCGAGATTGTGATGAAAAAGCTTCAAGCTTTAGATCCAATCGCCTATATTCGATTTGCGTGTGAATATCGGCGCTTTAAAGATATCGATGAATTAATTGAAGAGATTCAGTCGATCGAACCGAAAGATGAAAGAGTACCTTCAAAATAGCAAACATCTCTAATTAGATTAGGAGGAACCCAGAATGGCGCTCAAGAAGAGTGAAATTGCCAAATTTAAACAGACACTGGAAGAACTGAAAAACCAACTCACCAGAATTCTAAAGGGATCGACAGCGGAAATTAAGAAGCCGGACGAGGCTACCGGGTACTCACAGCACCAGGCAGACCAGGGGACCGACGACTTTGACCGCACGATCAATTTGGAAGTGACCGGAAATGAGTACGAAATTCTGCGCCAGGTGGACCGCGCGCTGGAAAAAATCGAGGACAATACGTACGGCGTCTGCGATCTTACCGGAGAAGAGATCCCTAAAGCGCGGCTGGAGGCTGTGCCATATGCAACAATGACAGTAAAAGCTCAGGAACAGATGGAAAAAGGTCTGTTATAAGCTTCCCGAATGAAGAAAAAAGCGAAAAAAAAGAAAAAAAACGTGGCAAAAAAGCGAGGGAAGCAGAAAAGTCTATCTCTTCCCTGGCTGCCCCTTTTGATCGGATTTGCGATCCTTGCATTCGATCAAGTGACAAAATACCTTGCGCATACAGGACTTCCCCGAATGACCCATGAAGCGCAATGGTATCCCTACAATGGAATCGGGATTTTCGAGAATTTTCTTGGCGTTGAATTTTCCATCGTCCATGCCATCAATTTCGGTGCTGCCTGGGGGATGTTTTCAGGCTTCCAAATTCCCCTGCTTATTTTGCGTGTCCTGATGATCATGGGGATTTGCCTTTATCTCATCCTGTACAATACGAATAAGGCGCTGATACTGCCTTTCACCTTTGTCATCGCAGGCGCGATCGGGAATATCATTGACTACTTTGTCTATGGACATGTGGTTGACATGTTCCATTTTATTTTGTGGGGGTATGACTATCCCGTCTTCAATATTGCCGATGCGTTCATCTGTATCGGCATGGTCCTGTTAATCGTTATTCCGTGGTGCCAGTCCAGGGGATATATCACTTGTAAAAGTTAACATGGCAGTCCCTCCACCATTACAAGCTTCCAAATGGATATCGCTGCAGGTGATGGTTTCATCCGACGAAATGCGGTCGCTTCTACAGGATCTTGGAAACTTTTCGATTGTCATGACCACACCGTCCAGCGTCCCCGAAGTCTCTAAAGAGCAGTTTTTGGACACCTATGGGAAATACTGTGCAGACTTGAAAAGCGGAACGGTGCCCGATCCGGCGGAATACCGCAGCTGCTTTTCCACTTTTTGGACGATGGATGCTGATGCGTATGTTCGGGTACAGGTGGGGGAAGGGTTCTTGTGCCGGGCGGTCAAGCCTGTCGTGCAGCTCCAGTATCATTTGCTGGGATTCTCACCGGCCGATAAAAAATTTCGTCCCATGGTGTTGGGAAAAGGAAGCCTTCCTTGGGGGATCCAGTTTTCTTATCCGACTCTGTTTCAGGAACGGAACTCTCATCAGGTCGTCAAAGTTGACCAGGAGTTTCCTAACACATTACTTTTTCAAAAGCTTAGAAAATGGGTGCGTCGACATACGGTTCCGACCCCGTTTATTGTAGATGAAGAAATGATCAACGCGCCTATGCGGATCGGCCAGGAGGCAAGGGGGTGGATCAACTGCCACCCGCAGCTTCAGAATTTCTCTCTCAGAGTGAAGGAGGCGGGATGAAAGTGGAATTGATCGTGATCGGCAACGAAGTGCTGGCCGGACATACAGTGAACAGGAATTTGGCCTTTATTGGCAAAAAGCTCGATCAGGCAGGCTACACCCTTTCAAGGGAGACTGTGCTTTCCGACAGTCACGAAGATTTAAAAGAGGGGTTCACAGAAGCTTTAAAGCGCAGCGACATCGTCATCACGACAGGAGGCCTGGGGCCGACGATCGATGACGTAACGCGCCGCGCCGCCGCTGAGGTATATGGATCTTCTTTTCGCATCGATGATAAGGTTGTCGAAAATCTGCGCGGGCGGTTCGGGGATAAATTTCCCACCATTGAAGATCAGGCGACAGTACCGGAGAAAGCGCAGGTCCTGATCAACAATGTTGGAACTGCGCCAGGACTCATTTTACAAGGCGACCCGGGGACTCTCATCCTGATGCCCGGAGTGCCTAGTGAGATGCATCCGATCCTTACCGAGCAGGTGATCCCTTTTTTAAAAAAGAATTTTCCTCGAAAGGACCAGATCTACCGCCGTTCTCTTCACATTTTCGAATTGCCTGAAAGCGCTGTGGATGCGGTCCTGCGCCAGTTGGCAGAGAAATATCCCCGCATCGATTTTGGCATCTATCCCGGAATGGGCATCGTTTCAGTGACTTTAGCGGTCAAGGCGAAAAATGGATCGGAAGCAGACGCCCTTCTTCACGAGCCCTATACGGATTTGGAAGAGCATTTTGCGACCAATTGTTTTGAGTCCGAAAGCGGGAACATCGAAGAGGCCGTGCAAAAGCTCTTTATCCACAAGGGATGGACGTTGAGCTGTGCCGAATCGTGCACAGGAGGCGCGGTAGCTGCCCGGATCACTCAGCACCCGGGGTCGTCCGGATATTTTCTCGGGTCGATCGTCTCTTATGCCAACGAAGTGAAAACCGCCGCTCTCAACGTTCCCTCAGAGCTGATCGAAGAAAAAGGAGCTGTGAGCGAGGAGGTGGTCGCTCAAATGGTGAAAGGTGCCCTGGACCTCACGGGAAGCGATTTTGCTTTGGCAGTGTCAGGGATCGCCGGACCATCGGGAGGTACGAAGGAAAAGCCTGTCGGTCTTGTCTGGTGCGCCGTCCAGCACCGAGATGGAGAGCCTCATATCTGGAAGCTCAACCATTATTGGCCGCGCCATCTCGTAATCCTGAGAAGCGTCAATTCCCTGCTCAGTAATTTATTGACCTATAGCAAGCAGTACAATGTCTAATACTTACCAATTTCTCGACAGTGGAAACGAAAAAAAACTTGAGCAGTTTGGCCCTTACCGTTTGGTGAGGCCCGCAGCAGCAGCTGTTTGGAAGCCGTCTCTTCCACAGTCTGAGTGGGACCGGGCGGACGGTGTGTTTTCCCGTGAAGGGAAATCCAAATGGCGCAAGTCGATAAAAGATGAGTGGCAAGTGGAGATCAGCGGAATTAAGCTTAATCTTGCCGCGACAGACTTTGGGCATATCGGGGTTTTCCCTGAACACCAGGAAGTCTGGAACTGGTCATCCAAAGAAATTCAACAGGGAGACAGGGTGCTGAACCTGTTCGCTTACTCAGGCGGTGCCACGCTTGCGTGTGCGAAAGCGGGCGCTGAGGTCTGCCATGTGGACGCCTCCAAGGGGATGGTTGACTGGGCAAGGGAGAACGCCGCGCTCAATTCTCTTGAATCTGCTCCAATCCGATGGATTGTCGACGACGTGATGAAATTTATTAAGCGGGAAGTGAAGCGGGGGCGTTCGTATGAGGGGATTATCCTCGATCCTCCCTCTTTCGGAAGGGGGAGCCAAGGACAGGTGTTCAAAATTGAACGGGATCTTCCCATTCTTTTGGAGATGCTCTCATCGTTCAAGCCCCGATTTGTTGCTCTATCCTGTCATACATGCGCGTTCACTCCTCTCGTCCTCAAGCGTTTGCTTCAAGACTATTTCAAAGGGGGGACATTCGAAGAGGGGGAGATGTACTTGAAGGGGTCTGACGCTTACCTGCCGAATGGATCCTATGCGAGGTGGACACGTGATTGAGATAACTAGCGCTCAAAACCCGAAGATCAAGGATGTCGTCAGGCTGAGGGAGAGGCGGCAACGAGAAAAGACGGGAAAATTCCTGATCGAAGGGTATCGCGAACTTCTCCGTGCTGTCGATGCCGGGACTGTTGTTGAGTCATTGTTTATCTGCCCCGAGCTCTTTTTGGGTTCGAATGAGCAGGCATTGATCGATCGGTGCGGCACGCAGATATTTACATGTGCGGAGCATGTCTTTCGTAAGATCTCTTACCGCGACAGACCTGATGGACTGCTTGCCGTCGCGCCGCAAAGCTCCCTGTCGCTGCAAGATCTTAGTGTTCCGGAGCGCCCTCCTTTTTATGTGATTGCCGAGGCGATCGAAAAGCCCGGGAACTTAGGGACGATCCTCCGTTCCTCGGATGCGACCGGTGTCGATGCCCTCATCGTGTGCGATCGATGTACGGATATTCATAACCCTAATGTCGTCAGGGCAAGTGTGGGAACTCTTTTTACTGTCCCGGTCGTCGAGGCTGGGGGGGAAGAGACGTTTAGGTGGCTGAAGGAGAAGGGGGTATCTGTGCTGGCCGCGACCCCTCATGCCGAGAAGCTCTACACGGAAGTGGACTTGACCGGTCCGTTGGCAATTGCTGTTGGGACAGAGCAGCTGGGCTTGAGCGACCTTTGGATGGAGCAGGCCGATATTCAGGTGCGGATACCGATGTTGGGAACGGCGGACTCGCTCAATGTTGCCACCGCGACAACGCTCTTGCTCTATGAAACGGTTCGGCAGAGATCTTTGCCAAATTAACTACCACAAAGAACGCTGAGATCTCAGAGTTTTTTTAACATGAAGACAGCAAAGAAACGGGAAGATGTACAATCGGTGATATGAGTAACTCTTTTCATTTTCCTTTGGATGCTTTATAAATCATGCAATAAAATGACAGTAGGGCCGTAAAACATTATTCCTATATGAATCCCCTTGAGCAATTAACTACCGCAGAGATCACAGAAAGCACAGAGAAAGCGTCAGACCCCCTCACTCACAATATTATTGGGGCTGCTATTGAAGTGCACCGTGGGTTAGGACCTGGTCTCCTTGAATCTACCTATGAAGTATGAAGCTATCCAACTAAAATTTTTTGCCCGTCTTTGGCGTCTTTTTCCTTGGGAAAGAGAAATCGAGACTTGCCTATAATATCAAATATTGACTTCGTCTCGATTTTCTCCCCCAAGGAAAAATCCATCCAAATCCGAACAAAACCTTTTAGTTGGATAGCTTCATGCTTGGCTTATGAATTACGACTTCGGGGCATTAATGTTAAAACTCAGCAACCACTTCCTGTATTCTACAAAGATGTCATGCTTGATTGTGGATACCGTTTGGACTTGCTAGTTGAGGATGAAGTGATTGTGGAAGTTAAATCTGTAAGGGAATTGGCTGCTATTCATGAAGCACAATTGCTCTCATATCTGAGACTATCAAACTGTAAAACAGGTCTTCTCATTAACTTTAATGTGAAGATGTTAAAGAACGGAATCAAACGATTGGTCATTTAACTTAATTCTCTGTGATTTCTGCGTTCT